>ERZ834798.2099-NODE-2099-length-15317-cov-3.255340_pt1 | contig 15317 bp, 10 predicted proteins | sample MGYA00519689_ERZ834798 | MGnify/ENA primary metagenome ERZ834798 (study PRJEB31850, sample SAMEA3708761) | human gut metagenome | biome: human gut; feature: human-associated habitat; material: faeces | place: China | collected 2014 ...
TTCACCGCATGGTTTTCCGAAGACATGCAAAAGTTCATCAACAGCTTCTATTCCTTTCAAGGTATGAATAAAACGGAAGGCTTCTTTATAATCAACTTTATTAAAAGCATCAATAAGATTATCAAATGTTTCATCATCTTTAAATTTCAATACAAATTTTCTAATAAATTCTTCATTAAATAATCTTCTTTTAACATCTTCAAAGTTCCCACCAACTTGTTTGTAAAATTCTTCTAACTCCATAAACAACTCTCCTATAATATTTCTATGTCTCCTAATATCCCTAAAGCTTCTTCACCATCATAAATAACTTGTACAGTTATTTTAACATCTTTAATTGTATTATTGATTTTAAGTTTTGTATTCATCGAAAACTTATCTTTTTCTTTTTCTAAATCAATAGCTTGTTGTATGAATACATTAAAATCATTATTAATAAATAGTTTTGTAACTTTTTCATTACTTAATGGATCTATAATTTTAGGTTCTATATTTAATAATAATGCATCTTTTTTAGATAATGTAAGTAATGGTGGTACAACTGAATATTCAAATTGAATATTATTAGATAATTCACTGTAAAATTTATATTTTGATTTTTCAAAATATAAATCTTGATAAAGTAAATTAGATAAATTAAGACCTTCATCTTTTAAATGTTCTTGTGTACGTTCTTCAAAATATTCATTATCTTCATAAAATTCATTAATTTTTAAATCATTTTGAATGTATGATTCAATATCCATTAAACATTCTATAAGTAAAGGATTAAAAACACCACATTTGCCTTTTTGAATCATTTTTAAAGCTTCTTCATGACTATAAGCCTCTTTATAAACACGTTTACTTGTTAAAGCATCATATGCATCAACAATTGAAACAACTTGTGCCGCAATAGGAATTTCTTCTCCTTTTAAACCATCTGGATAACCATTTCCATCATATCTTTCATGATGCCATCGACATATTTGATAACCATATTTTACAATTGGTTCATCATTATAAAATGGTAAACTATTTAACATCTTTGCACCGATGATAACATGTGATTTCATGACTTCCATCTCTTCTTTAGTAAGGGATGATGGTTTATTTAAGATTTCTTCTGGAATAGCAATCTTTCCTATATCATGTAAAGAAGAAGCCACTTCAATTGAAATCATATCATCTAAAGTTAAGAAATATTGATTTGTTTTCTTAACTAAAATATTTAATAACAATTTTGTAAGTTTTTTAATGTGTAATACATGTAAACCACTTTCACCATTACGAGATTCAACGATATGACTTAAGATCATAATCATCATATCGTTATTTTTATATTTTTCATAGATTTGTTTATTAATGATGGTTGTAAGTTTTTTTTGTCTTTTATAATGTGAAATAATATTATTTATTTTTTTTAAGACAACAGCAGATGAAAACGGTCTTGTAATATAGCCTGATACACCTAATTCATAGGCTTTTTCAATACTTTTATCATCTTTATCGATAGAAATAATCATCACTGGTACTTCTTCTATCAAATGATTTTGGTTCATATACTTTAAAACTTCAAAGCCATCCATTTCAGGCATGACAAGATCTAATAAAACAAGTGCAACACTTTTGCTATCAGATTTTAAATATTCTAAAGCTTCATAGCCATCTTTTGCTTCTATAACTGTATATTGATTTAATATTTCAGAGAGTATCTCTCGATTAGACTTTGCATCATCAACAATCAGTATTTTCCCATTTTTATCCATCCTAATCACCCTCATTACGCTTTATTAATTTCAAATAAATATCTTTTCTAGATAAAATAGTATATCTTCTTTTAAGCTTATTATACCATTTTAATCCCTTTTGATTTTGATACAATAAAACAATAAAATGAACAATGATATTTAGTTCAAATTCTTCTAACTCTATTTCACCATAAAAACTCTTTTCAAACAACCTACAAACTCTTAAAAAATCACCTTGATGAATCAAATCCATCTTTTCTAAAGTCTCATCCACTTCTATAGAATCTAACCCCAATTGATAATCTATACCATAAGATTTCAAATACATTTCCATTAAACTATATAAATATTTTGTTTTATTTTTAGAAGAAGCATGATGATAAATATATTTAACACCTATATTTAAAATCAATCTTAATAATTCTAATAAAATCCATATAATAAAGATAACTACACAAACAATCGTTAATACCCCTAAAGACATCATACCTAAATTTCCAACATGATCAATTAAATCATTAATCATGCCACCATTTTGACCATCATCAACAGATTGAGAATCTTGATGTCCTTTTTCAATATTTGTATCACTTTGTTCTCCTTGAGGAGTTGCGACCATATTCATTAAAGTATACACATCATAATAATAACCAGGTGTAACATCAATTGGTAACCATCCCATACCATCAAAATATACTTCTACCCAAGCATGTCCATCTTTTGAGGTTAAAGTTGCATTTCCCTCATCATCAATTGCATCACTTTTTAAATAATAACCTTCTACATATCTAGCTGGTATATCGTAATATCTAAAAGCTTCAACTGCTACTGTCGAAAATAATACATCATTACCTGCTGTTTTTTGATTTAAGAAATCCTTTAAACTATTTTTATCACTTATTTGATCATCATATTTTAAATAACTTGTCATTGTATCTCTAATATGTTGACAAACAGAATAAATACCTGTATTTTCAAAATCTTCTTGATCAAATAATTGAGAAATTGTTTTTTCTAATCCTTTATCTACCATTTGATAATTTTCATAAACAAATGATCTATAGACAGATTCAGTATCTAAATATTCTTTTTGTGAAGCATTTGGATTATTTAACCAATCACTTCCAACCATTAATTCACTTGGCGAAGTAGAGGAAGTTTCTTGATAGCTATAGCTTTTACTTCCAAATAAGGCTATTGATTGTAAATTTAAATCTTTTTGAATATTTGATGATGTAACATCACTTTGATTAATTGAATAAGGTGTATATAAGTATTTTTTATTTGCTGCTACGTTATTAATGGTTACATTTTGTTTTTGATCATCATTCTTTGATAGTTTTTGATAAAGGTTATATTGATATGTTGAAGAAAATTTCTTCTTTTTCAACCATTTCAACATACCTTCATGTTCACCATTATAACTTGCTTTTGTCAAATCTTGCCATTGATTATTTTCTAATGTACTTCCTACAAATCCTTTTAAATAAAGGTTTTTTCTTTGTGAAACTGTTATTTCTAATCTCTCTTGATTATTTTCATGAATCCTAGAAGCCTTATTTAAATCACCTTGAGGTAAATTATCTTTACCATAACGAAGGTCATCTACTTGTTGTAAAACATCTTCTTTAATTTGTTCAATTGTTAAATTATCTTGGTAACTTGGTATCGTAAGAGAAACAAAGATAATACAAAGAATAATAAACCATTGAATTGTTTTTGTATTAATTACTTTATTTTGATGATACATCCATACCATTAAAGCATTAATACTAAATAAAGCGCCTCCTACAAAAGAAAAACAATCTAACCATAATGTAAAAGAAAATAAAACAAAGAAAAGAATAGATAAAACAGTATACTTTTCTTTCTTTATAGAATGATAAATATAATAAGTCATCCAAATAACAATTACTAAACTCATTGCTTGTATATGTGATGATGTAATAGAAGCAGCCATTATCATATTTCTAGCATCTTCAAATTTTGTATTATAACATTCAATAATATAATTCATTATTCCAAAGAATCCATAATAAAAACTTTGAAATGAATAAATAATTCCAATCATTATTGTCATCATGATTGGTAAAATAATTGTTTTTATTTTTTTACACGATAACAAAGATAAAGCTAGTAATAAAACAATACTCACAATTATTTCTAATAACCAAGAACTTATTACTACATTATGATAAAAACATAGAAAACTGATACCACTCATTAAAGAATAAAAGAAGGTCACAATGAAAGAAATAATTCTATTTTTTTTATTTTTTTCCATATTTGACCTCCTTATATTTCAAAATGATACATATTTTGATCAATTGAATCTAATGGTAATTCATATAACTGATTTTGAAAATGTTTGATTGTTTGTGCATTTTGAATATCATTTTTAATCGTAATTGCACTAATACTCAAAAAATCATTTAATCTAGATAACTCTTCATTAAAATCTCCAGCAGTTACATAAATCATCTTTGTAAAATATAAATCTAAATGCTCACTCGCAAACAAATGAAGTGCATCTCCACCTTGACTTGTAATACCTTTAGAAATCCAATTTTCCATACTTTGATAATAATCTTGAAGACTATTCATTTCTAACCAATAAAAACTTCCTTGATCATATAAAGCAACATAATGCCCTATATTTTTCAATAATAACTTTTCAGACATACTCATTGCAAAAGCTAACGATTTAGATAAAACATGTTTATCAATTTCACTCGTTTGATCTTTTAAACCAATATCTACAAGTAAAACAGTTTCAAAACTACTATTATGAGAACCTTCCTTTAATAAAACTTCTCCTGTTTTAGCAGAAAGTTTCCAATGAACATGACGAATATCATCTCCAGGATAATATGTCTTTAAATCATAAATTTCAGACATATCTGTTCCTTTCTTATATTGGTACTGTAAAACACCATTTTCATAAGGTTTAGAAAGTTCATTATATAATAATTCTATATTTACCTTTCCTGGATAAACCACAAAATGATGTTTTTGAGTTTCTGAAATAGGAACTCTACAAAACCCAAAAACATCATATAAGTAAACTTTATCATATGAAATCATGACATCACCACAATAAGTCGCAGTATATTCTTGATTCTTTCGGGCTGTTTTTATTCCTAATGGAATAAAAATATTTCTTTTAAGTTCATTTTTTAAAGTCATGTTTTTATAAACAAAAACATAATCTATTCTTCCAGAAACAAGTAGTCTATAACGACTCTTTACTTCTGTTGTAAATGATAGAGACTGACCTACTTTTCCTTGCTTTGGACCTTGGATATCCATTTGAATATATCTTAATTCCAGTTTCAATAAAGTAATTAAAATAAATGGAAAAACAATACCAATGACCCAAATAATTAAGAAGTAGAAATATGTAGAATAAATATAGGCAACAAGTACCAAGAAATTAATTATTCCATACAACAAATATTTATTCTTCATCTTAATCAGCCAAAGGAGGTTTAACTTCTTTTAAAATTTCATTTAAAATATCTCTAGCATCTAAACCTTCTACCCTTGCTTGTGGACGTAATATCATACGATGTGCACATACATCTAAAAAGACATATTGAACATCTTCTGGAATAACATAAATACGATCTTCTAAAACAGCATGTGCTTTAGCCATTTGTACAAGTGCTAATACTCCACGAGGAGAAACACCTAATTCTACTAAAGGCATTTCTCTTGTTTTTTCACATAATAAGACAATATATTTTAAAACATCATCACTGATACGTACAGAAGATAAATAGTTTTGTACTTCAATCACATTTTCTTTTGAAGCAACTTCTTCAATTCTTTCAATTGGATTATCGTAGCGACGTGATTTAATAATTTCTATTTGTTTTTCTAAATTAGGATAACCAATAGATAAACAAATCATAAATCGGTCCAATTGTGATTCTGGTAAAGGTTGAGTACCAGCAGAACCCATGGGGTTTTGTGTTGCCATCGTAATAAAAGGATGTGGTAAATCATAAGTAACACCATCAACTGTTACATTATGTTCTTCCATTGCTTCTAGTAAAGCAGCTTGTGTTTTAGGCGATGTACGGTTAATTTCATCAGCTAAAAGTAAGTTACTAAATACAGCCCCTGGTCTAAATTCAAATTTTTGTGTTTCATTATTTAACATTGTAAAACCAACAATATCTGATGGTAATGTATCTGTTGTAAACTGAATTCTTTTATAATCTAAACCTAAAGCTTTAGAAAAAGCTAACGCTAATGTTGTTTTACCTGTTCCAGGCGCATCGTTTAACAAAATATGTCCTCCTGCATAAATTGTCATTAAAACCTTTTTAATTATTTCATCTTTACCAATAAAGACTTTTGAGACTTCATCAATAATATGTTGTGATTGTTCAATTATCATTTTCATCTACCTCATTTTCTAAAGCTTCTTGTTTATTTTCATCTTGTTGATCATTTTGATCTTCATCATTGACTTCTTGTTGGTTATCTTCTGGTGCTTTTTCAACATCAGGAACAACTTCCTGATTGTCATCAGGTTGAGTACCTGTTTCTGGTAAAGTATATCCTAATAAACCAGCAATTTTCTTTACTGATTGATTAAGCTTTTCTTCGTTAACACTTGGATCATTATCTTCACAAGCTATGAAACGGTACTTCCAAGCATCTATGTATTTTTGTTCTAAACCTTTAGCTGCACCACTTAAAGTAATATGGAAATCTTCACTAGCCATGTCACCAAAAGTATATTCAGTAAATTTATTATAGAATAATTCAATTGGTGTTGCATTTTGGAAAACAATTTCACTTAAACTTTCATCCCCACCAAAAGTATTTGTCCATAAACATGCAGGATAATCTGTATCATTTCCATAAGTTTTTGGAAAAATAACTTTTGAAATATTTGATCCATAAAATGCAACTTGCCCAATTGGTCCTAAACCATCAGGTAAAACAAGTTCACCTGTTAAATTCGTTCCATAGAAGGCATAATCATCAATCCAATACATATCATCTGTCATATTAAATTGAATGGAAGTAATTGGCACATCTTCAAAAGCACTTGTACAAATTTCAAATGTACCTTCTTTAGTAGCCACATCCCCTTGAACATCTGTTGTGGCATTGATTAAATAAAATTCATCTTCTACTGTAACAGTGTTTCCATTTTGATCTGTTCCTCAAGCATATCCATAAAGAATTTCTCCACCATAAGATTCATCTATAAAATAAGCACCACTATATGTATTACCACCATTATAGCCTTCTCCATCAAACGGGATATATATTTGTTTTGTTACTGAAGGCAAATAATCATTTTCAAAAATAGCTTTTTTAGCATTAAATGCCATATAACGTAAATCATATGACCAACTATTTGTAATTTCTAAGGCATTTTCTTGAATAGTGATGCTATCTGTATTTTCAGAGAAAACACTTTCTAACGCCTCACAGCCATAAAAAGCATAGCTATCAATTTGATTAATATGTTTAGATAACTTGACATGTTTTAAATTTTTACATTTAGAAAAAGCATGTTGTCCTATTTCTGTAATTGTAACCCCTGGAATACTATTTTCGTCAAATTGTATTAAATCAGTAGGTGCATTTAATAAAATCGTCGCATGTGATCTATCACGATAATACATTTCTAGATATTCAAAACCATTCTTTGTTTGAAAACTTGAATCTGTTTCACTAAGTAATGCAAATGAAGCTTGATCTATTTCATTCTTCCATTTATTATCATATAATTCATAATAATTTATTGACACATTAATTGCTTTTAATGAATCCGCTTGACTAAATGTATCACTATATATAACTGGAATATCTTTCGTTAAAAAATTAACTTCTTCAACATGGCTATCTTTAAAAATTTGATGTCCTAATTCAACATCACCATGAGTAAAGATAATACATGTAATTTTATCATTACCACTAAAAGCATAATCATCTATTTTTTCTACTGTTTCAGGAATAACAATTGTTCCTGCGGCACTATCCATTGTACTCACTAATTCTTTTTCATCATTTAAGAAAACCAAATTATTATTCACCGTATAATCATACAATTCTCCATTTTCATTAATTAAATTTTTTACAAATCTTCTATAACTTTTCTTAAAATAATCCAAATAATATTCATCAGGGACATGAATAATTGTATCCATTTGAATATTCTTAAATGAACTTTGATCAACCATACATGGACCATCAAAATAAACATCTGATACAAACCAGGAAACAATACCTTTAATTGCTGTAACTCCTTTAGGAATATAAATTGCATCCGCTATCGGTGTTTGATAAACAATTGTTTGATCTTTATTCATTAACAAGCCATCTTCATTAGAACTATATTTTGTATTATTTTCATCAACAATATACTTACCATAAAGTTGTAAACCACTCCATCCAAAATGGGCACTTTCAATAGAAGCAGGTATATAAAAATCGCCATAGAAATCTTGCCAACCCGCATCATTCATTTCTATACTGTTTACTTCTTCAGGTACATGAATATCCGCAAATTCATCACCACTATAACCTGTAAATGCATAATTATAAATTGTATATAAATCTTCCGCAAATACATATTCACTTTGTAATTGAACTTCATACCCTTCAGGTAAATCTTTCATTTCTAACGGAATAAGTGAAATTCTTCCTTTTTTATGAGCTATATATGCTGTTTGTGAATCAATATCGCTACCATCTTCATTTTTCCAACCCATAAATATTTGTGTTTGTGTTTGATAAGTTGGTACGATCAAATTATAGTATTTTCGTAAATCTTCTGTTTCCTCTTTTTTTAAGTAGAAATAACCTGTTTCTTGTTGATTATAATCTTGTAATGAAATACGTGTTTGATATTCGACCTTAAATGTCACTTCATATTCTTGCCAAGGACTTGAAGCATTCATTCTAAAATAAAACTTTACTTTAAAATCTTCCGTTGCATATTGAGGATAAGATCCTATTTTAAAATTATCATTGTAATCTTCTATTCGATAAAGTTTAGGCAACTTACCTTCTTCATTTTCAGCAATTATTACTACCATATTACATAATAATTTCCAAGGAGTAATGACACAACCTTCATATAATTGATCAACACTTTCTTTAGATAAAAATTCTGTACTTAAAAATTGAATTGTATAACTAGCACCTTCTTTTTGAAGAATACCATCATTTGTAAATGTTGATGCATCTCCATAAATTAAATCATTAGACATATCTGGTAATCTAGCTATCGGATCAGGATCAACTATTGGTGTTTTATTATCATGATTGGTATTTTTATCTACTACTTCATTTGAAATACCTTTTCCTGTATTATTTATTGGTATCTTTTGTCCAGGAATAACAACTGTAACATTACCGTCACCTGTTCCATTTGGATTAACACCTATAGTATTATTTCCATTAACACCTAATCCTGTTTGTCCATATATCTTTGTTGGATCTACTCTTCCTTGATTTTTGAAGAGATAAAGTGAATTATTTAAATTTGTTTGTGATATTTTATCTAATGATTGTTGATTTTCTTTTAAATACTGACTTTCATCTTGGCCTTGATTAGTATGAGTTTGTTGGTCTTGATTTGAAAAAATGACTTGATTATTTTTGAGTTCTAATGTTTTTGATTGTGGTGAAAAGATAGAACTGTTTTGAGAAAGCTGATAAGCAGAAATCGCACATGAAAATGATACTACTGTGACTACTGCTACTTTTCCTAAATAAGGAATTGATAATTTATATGTTTTTTTCATCTATGTCTCTCCTTGAAAAGAATTGACCCAATTCTTTTTCCATTTCATCAAAATCAATCGGTTTAGAAAAATGGCCATTCATTCCCATTTTCTTTGAATATCTTTTATTTTCAACATAAGCATCCGCTGACAAAGCAAAGATAGGAATTGATTGACTATCTTCTCTATTTAAACTTCTAATTGCTTGTGTTGCTTCATAACCATTCATTTCAGGCATTTGAATATCAATTAAAATCAAATCATAATAATGTTCAGCATGCTTTTTAAAAGTCTCTACTGCAACTTGTCCATTTTCTACACGTTCAACAAAAGCCCCTTTAGCATTTAAAACACTTAAACAAATTTCAGCATTAATATCATTATCTTCCGCAAGTAAAATACGTTTTTGATCAAAACTAAATTCTTCTACAACAACTTCTTTTTCATCTTCATATTGTTGATTAGTAGAAATTGGTAAATTTAAAAAGACAGTAAAATCACTCCCCTTTCCTTCTAAACTATCAACAACAATTTCACCACCCATCAACTTAACAAGTTGATCTGTAATAGCCATGCCTAATCCACTACCACCATATTTTTTAGAAATCTCTACACCTTCTTGTTCAAAAGGTCTAAAAATATGACTTAAGAATTCTCTAGACATTCCTTTACCAGTATCATGTACACGCATCATAATATTAGCCACTTGATCTTCTTTATACATTTGTCTAAATGTCACTTTAATTTCACCTTTTTCAGTAAACTTACTAGCATTAGACAATAAATTAACAAGAATTTGCATAATACGTAATTCATCACCAACAAAATATTTAACATCAAAATCAAAATATTCTATTTTAAACATTACATCTTTTTTCTCAATTGTTTCTTTGAAAATATTATTTAATTGAGGTTCTAAATGATAAATATTAAATGGTTTATTTTCTAATTCTAATTTTCCAGCTTCCATTCTAGACATATCTAATACTTCATTAATTAAGGAAAGAAGGTATTGAGAAATATCTTGAGCTTGTTGTAAATAATAATCTTCTTGTTTAGTATCTTGTGTATTTCTAGCTAATGTCAACATTCCAATAATACCATTCATTGGTGTTCTTATCTCATGAGACATTCTTGATAAAAAAGATGCTTTATATTCACTTTCATTTTTTGTAGTTTCTATTTGTTTTAAATAATCTTTTTCTTTTAAAACATCTTCACTATGATCATAGAAAGCAAATAAATGATATTTACCATTTTCTATCGCACTTACTGTAAGTACAAACCATTGATCTACATCTTTCATTTTAAAAGAGTATTTAAAAGAATTTTCTTGATTCCATGATTGATATTGTTTCATAAAATCACGATAAACTCTTTCCTCCACCATTTCTTTTAAAACCATAAAATCTACAACTATACGTTCTTTAGCTATATGAAATACTTCTTGAAAACGTGAAGAAATAAATAAAACTTTAAAATCTTTAGTTCTAACTAAAACATAAAGTTGACTTTGATCTTCATCAAATATTTGATTAGTTAAATCATTTTTATTAAAATGAGAGTTTTTATATTTTTTATAAAAGAATGAAATCATATTTAATACAATAATGATACAAATAATCACTAAAATACCTAATAAAATTGTTTGACTATTCTCTCCTGCAGCCATAATAATCTTTTTCATACAAAACCCTCCCATTTGTCTAATTACCCATTTTCTATTATAGAACCAAACTAACATTTATGCAAATTTTCATTTTCTGTTCATAAATTATAGTTATAATAAATAAGAGGTGACTTTATGAATGTAAATCAAAAAGAGATTAAAAAATATATGTATTTAATAAGTTTTGCTGGTGTTGTACTAGCAATTATTTTAAATTTATCACAAGTATTTCATTTTATTCAAACTATATGGAAACTTATTGTTCCTTTTTTTGTAGGATTTTGTATTGCTTTTGTATTAAATATTATTACTAAACAATTAGAAAATACACTTTTAAAGAATAGTAATAATAAAAGAATGTTTTCTTTTATTATTACATTAATACTATTATTTGCTTTTATTATTCTTATTTGTTTTATTGTTGGTCCTGAACTTGTTCATTCTATTAAAGAAATTATTAGATTAGCACCTAATGCTTATGATCAATTTATCCAAACATTAAAAGATAATAGAAATATAATGAATGGTAGTTTTAAAAATATGATTGATTCTATTATTTCTTTAGATATAGATTTATCTTCTTTATATAAAACTATTGTAAATAATTGGCAAACACTTTTTCATTCAGGATTTTCTATTTTATCTAATACATTAAGTAGTTTATATACCTTTTTTATTGGTCTTGTTTTTTCAATCTACCTTCTTTTTTCAAAAGAAACATTATCTAAACAAATAAAAACAACATCCCAAGTATTAATTGGTCAAGAAAAAACACAAAAAATATGTAATATCATACAATTATCTAGTCATACTTTTTCTAATTTTATTACTTGTCAATGTTTAGAAGCTTGTATACTTGGTAGTATGTTTGTTATTTCAATGTCAATTTTACAAATGCCTTATGCCTTGTTAATGGGAGTTGTCATTGCTGTTACTGCATTAATTCCTGTTTTTGGTGCTTTTATTGGTTGTTTTGTAGGAATTATTATGATTGGTATAGTTAATCCTCTTCAAGCTTTAGAATTTATTGTTTTATTTCTTGTTTTACAACAAATAGAAGGAAATCTAATTTATCCTCATGTAGTTGGTAATTCAGTTGGTCTTCCTTCTATATGGGTATTTGTCGCTGTTATTATTGGTGGTAATCTTATGGGTATATTAGGAATGTTCTTATTTATTCCACTTACATCTATTCTTTATACTTTATTTAAAGAATATATTAAAGCAAAAGGAGATAATCGTTCTTGATTATCTCCTTATTTTATATCTTCTACAATTTTATTAACAATATCATCTAATGTCCCATCGTTATCAACATGATAATGACAACTATCTAAATAAAGATCATGTCTTTCATCATAGAGTTGATAAAGTTTTTGAGGGCCATCTTTTAATAAAGGTCGATGTGCTGTTTCAACATCACTTACTATATTATCTAAAGGTCGATCAATATAGAAAACAGTACCCGCTTGTTTTAAAATATCTCGATTTTCTTTTCTTTTAATAACTCCCCCACCAGTAGAGATAATATAGCCATCAAGCTTTGCCATATCTAAACATGCTTCACTTTCTCTGTCCCTAAAATATTCCTCAGAGATAGCAAACATATCAGGTATTGTACATCGATATTTCTTTTCAATATATTCATCCATATCAATAACTGGCATCTTTAATTTTTCTGATAATAATTTGGAGATGGTTGTTTTACCACACCCCATGATTCCCACTAATATAATATTTTTCATTCTTACGCCCTTTTATAATTTCCCAATACTTTTAACGTTGTACTATTTGCTTTCATTTTATTAATAGCACGTTGAATTCTTTCTTCATGCATATTTCCTTCAAAATCAATATAGAAATAATATTGCCAATATTGTGTTTCAATTGGTCTTGATTCAATACGATCCATATTAATTTGACTTTGTTTAATTGTTTGTAACATGTTATCTAAAGCTCCAACTTGATGTGGTAATGTAAAGATAACAGAAACTTTATCACTTTCTTTTGGACAAATAAGTTCTTTTGAAATCACCATAAAACGTGTTCTATTGTTTTTCTTATTTTGTACATTTTCTTTTAACATTTCTAAACCATAAAGTTTACATGCAAGTGGTGATGCAATGGCTGCTTTAGTTGGATCTTTTGAATCCATTACATATTTAGCAGCCATGGCTGTATCTTGAAATGGTCTTTGTTCAATATAACGATGTTGATATAAAAATTCACTTGATTGTGCTAATCCTTGAGGATGTGAGTAAACTTGTCTGATATCTTCAATCTTTGTTCCTGGAAGTGCCATTAAACATTGACTAACATTTACAGCAGTTTCTCCTACAATATAAAAACCATATTTTCTAATTAAATCATAGTTATCATTAATAGATCCTGTTAAGCTATTTTCAATAGGTAAAACCCCATAATCAATTTCACCATTTTCTAATGCTACATAAACATCTTCAAAGTCTTTATAACCAATATTTCTTGTCCCTTCACCAAAGAAGTTTTCTACAGCACTTTGAGAAAATGCTCCAGCAATTCCTTGATATCCAACAAGGGGATCTTTTTTAAATTCAGTTTTAATATTTTTATCTAATTCAAGAGGTAATAAATCTGATTGATAAGATTTAGAAACTGTCATCATTTCTTGAATAAAACATCTTGCATATTCTTTTAATTGATCATTATTTAAACGATTAAGATTCTTTTCAATAACTTCTCTTTCTCTTTCAGGTTGAAAGATTTCTAAATGATTCGCTATTTTATATTCAACAACACTTTTTGAAAGAGACATTCTTTTTTCAAAAAGTTCCATTAATTGTTGATCTATTTCATCTATTTCAATTCGACATTGTTTTAAATCTTTCATACTTATTCCCCCATCATATCAAGTATTCCTAAAGCCATCATCGCTTCAACAACAACAACTGCTCTTTGAACAATACAAGGATCATGTCTTCCTTTTATTTCTAATTCAACATTTTCTTTAGTTTCAACATTAATTGTTTTTTGTTTTTTAGCAATCGAAGGTGTAGGTTTAAAAGTAACCGTACAACTTACAGGCATACCATTTGTAATACCACCAGTAATGCCACCATTATGATTTGTAGAAGTTCTTACATTTCCTTCTTCATCATAATAATAACAGTCATTGGCTTCACTCCCAAACATTTCATCAATACTTTCTCCATCGCCAAAAGAAACACTTTTAACGGCTGGAATTGAAAACATCAATGAAGATAAATGACTTTCTAAAGAATCAAAGAAAGGTTCTCCAATACCTGCAGGTACATGAAGTGCTACACATTCCACTTTTCCACCTACACTATCTAAATTTTCTCTTGCTTTTAAAATCGTTTCTTCCATTTTTTCAAAAACACCCTCTTTAATTGTTGGATATTGTTTTTCACTTAATTTTAAAAGCATTTCATCATCTACATTTACAGGGAACTTTTCATCTTTGATTTTTCCAATTGATAAAATATGTGCTCCTATAATAATTCCTTTTTGTTTTAAAATCTGTTTAGCAATATTTCCCGCAAAAACGATTGGGGCTGTAATTCTTCCGGAAAAATGCCCACCCCCACGGACATCATTAAATCCTTTATATTTAATATAAGCTGGATAATCACTATGTCCTGGTCGCATATTTGTTTTAAGTAAAGAATAATCTTTAGAATGTTGATCACTATTATAGATGACTCCTGTAAGAGGTGCTCCTGTGGTAATACCATCTTGTAACCCTGATAAAATTTCTACTTGATCTGCTTCTTTTCTAGCTGTCGACATTTTATTTTGTCCTGGTGCTCTTCTTTTCATATCACGCGAAACTTCATCTAAATCAATTTGAATACCGCTAGGAAGATTGCCAATGGTAATACCAATAGCTTTTCCATGGGATTCACCAAAAATTGTCAGTTCTATGTTATTTTTATAAGTTGCCCCCATCGATTTTTCCTCCTAACATCTCGAAATCTTCCCAAAAACTTGGATAAGATTTTTTAACACATTCTTTATTATCAATAATGACTGGTTCCTTACACACTGTTGAAGCAATCGCTAGCATCATCGCCATACGATGATCATCATGACTTGATACATTTCCACCAGTTAAAGTTTCTACGCCATCTAATTCCATAGAAGATTCATGTTCAACTGCAT
>ERZ834798.2111-NODE-2111-length-15272-cov-3.164553_pt1 | contig 15272 bp, 16 predicted proteins | sample MGYA00519689_ERZ834798 | MGnify/ENA primary metagenome ERZ834798 (study PRJEB31850, sample SAMEA3708761) | human gut metagenome | biome: human gut; feature: human-associated habitat; material: faeces | place: China | collected 2014 ...
ATCGCCTCCGCGCCTCCGTACCCCGTATCGACCCTTACGAAAGTCTTTGAAAATGAGAGGGAGGGGGAGAAGGAACTTTCTACAGAAAGTTCCTTCTCCCCCTCCCCCGATTCGCTCAGCCCCACCCTTTCATAGCCTGCGCCAGATTGTCGACCCAAATGTCCATGAACCCCTGATACTCCATCATCCCCCGAAGAACGGGAACACAGGCGATGCCCTCGGCCTCGAGCCGGGAGCGCCACGAATGTTCCGAATCCCCAGCCATGTCTTCAAGCGTATGCCGCCCCACGACGGCGAGCAGGGGCAGCAGCCAGACACGATCGAACGGACGCCCGGAAGCCCGCAGATGCTCCACGATGTGCTCAAGGCGGATGGTCCCGTTCAGCGTGCCCATGAGCACAAGGGGATCCCGTTCCCGCACAGCCGCGGCAAGGGCCTCGTAGCGGCTCTCCGCGGCGTGGCGGCTCCCGTGGCCCATGAACAGCACAGGCTCGCCGGGGGCGCGTCCGGAAGGAAGCTCGGCGAGCAGGGCGCGCGCGGCGCGATCCACCGATGCCTGCGACTCCGTCAGCAAAGGCGCGCCCACCACAAGCGACGCGAACGTCCCGTCGGCACGCAGCTCGTCCGCATCCGACACGATGTCCCCGTATTCAAGGCCGGGAATGACATGCACCGGCTGAACCGCCACATGGGTAAATTTTTCAAAAGCCATTTTCTTCAATGCCTTGTGAACGGAATCCGATTTTTTCCGTTCGCTGGCCAGCCGTTCCCGCATGAGCATGGACGTAAAGGCCCAACGCACCGACACATCAGGAAAAGCCTTACGGACTTGCGCATCGAAACGCCGGAGCGTCGACTCCCCCTGAGAACTGCCCGAACCAAACGCTGCAAGAAGGATGCCTCTTTTCATCGTTATAGCGTACAAAAAGTTGTACCCTCCTTTTTCACCTTACATGACAAGTGGATAAAACGAACGGCTCTCCAGCGTGCGTTGACGCGTTTCAACGCGGCTGGTACCCTGAGCGCCTTATACATTTATGGAGAAAACCCGTGAGTACTCCTGTCGCTCTCGTTCTTGGCGGACACGGCCTTCTGGGCCAGCCTCTGGCGCAGCAGCTTGCCGGAAACGGCTGGGAGGCGCAATCGCTGGATTTTGAAGACTGCAATCTCCTGAATCCCGTAGAACTCCAGCCGCGCATCGAATTCATCAACCCTGACGTCATTTTCAATACCGTAAGCTGGAACACGGAAAACCCTGCTGAAAAACAGCCACAAGAAGCCCTCTCTGTCAACCGCGGCCTTCCGGCCTTCCTCGGCGGGCTGGTCAAAGGCACGTCCAGATTCCTCGTCCACTACAGCTCGGATCAGGTTTTCAACGGCCGCAAGGACTCCCCTTACACCGAGGAGGACAAGGCCGATCCGATCTCCCTGTGCGGCAAGAGCCGCCTTGCCGGTGAACAGGCCCTGCTTGAGCTCAACGCCGACAACATCTGCATCATCCGTACGGGCTGGCTGTTCGGCCCGGATGGGGACAGCTTCCTGAAACGCCTCCTCGGGCGGGCCAAGACCGAAGGGACCGTGGAGGTCATCCACGATCAGATCGGTTCTCCGACGTACGCGAAGGATCTGGCGCAGGCCACGCTCCAGCTTGTCAAGCGCCGGGCCCCCGGACTGTACCATGTGGCGAACTCGGGCCAGGCCACCTGGTGCGAGCTGGCGGCGGAAGCCGTGCGCCAGGCCAGCCTGCCCTGCTCCGTGCGGGCCGTCGCAAGCTCGGACAAGACGCTCCGCGCAAACTATGAGGTGCTTTCCTCCGCAAAGTATACGGCCCTCACCGGATGTACCATGCGTCCCTGGTCTCAGGCCCTGCGGGAGTACATCTACTCGGTCCTTCTTGCCTCCCAATAACCGCCGCGGATATGCCATGACCAGCCATCTGCTCAAGACGCTGCGCGAAGTCCTTATGGATGCAGTGCATGTAAGCTTCGATTTTTTCAAGGTGCTTATTCCGATCAGCATCGCCATGAAGATCCTTGCCGAGCTGGACTGGATCCGCTATCTGGCCCTGCCTCTCGAGCCCGTCATGCAGCTGACCGGGCTCCCCGCCGATCTGGGCATCGCGTGGGCCACGGGCATCATGGTCAATTTCTATTCGGCGCTGATCGTCTTCATCGGCCTGCTGCCCGGACTGCCGCCGCTGACCACGGAGCAGGTCACGACGCTTGCGGTCATGATGCTCATCGCGCACAGCATCCCCGCCGAAGGGCGCATCGCGGCCCAGTGCGGCGTGTCGTTCATCGGCCAGGCCGTCATCCGGCTCGTGGTCGCCGTCATCGGCGGGGTCATCGTGCATACGTCCTGCCAGGCGTTCGGCTGGCTGGATACGCCCGCCCGCATCGTCTTTACCCCTTCGCCGGACGTCAACCTGCTCTGGTGGGCGCTCGGGGAAGTCCGGAACCTCGTCAGCATCTTCTGCGTGATTTTCTTCGTCATGCTGCTCCAGCGGTTCCTGCGCTATCTCAAGGTCGCGGATCTGATAGGACGGGCGCTCGCCCCGGCCCTGCGGGTACTCGGTATGCGCCCCGCCGCCGCGACGGCCATGATCGTCGGCGTGATCACGGGCATCGTCTACGCCAGCGGCGTCATCCTCAAGGAAGTCCGCAGCGGCGAGATGTCCCGGCACGACGTGTTTTCCTGCATGACCCTGATGGGGCTCGCGCACGCCATCATTGAGGATACCTGCCTCATGCTGCTCATCGGCGCGCACATCGGAGGGATTTTCTTTCTGCGCCTGGCGCTGGCCTTCGTCACCTGCGCCATGATCAACATCCTGTACCTCCGGTTCCGGGGTGACGCACGGGAGCCGGAAACCGCCCCCAACGAGGTTTCATGAAAACAATCTGGATCAATGCCGGAGAGCTTTCCGGCGATATGCAGGCCGCCGCGCTGCTGACGGCCCTGCGCGAACGCGAGCCCGAACTCGCCGCCATCGGCATGGGAGGCCCGAATCTGGCCTGTGCCGGGCAAAAGAACCTGTTCCGCGTGGAGTCGCTTTCGGTCATGGGGATCATGGAAGTCCTGACCGCCCTGCCCCGCGCCCTCCACATGCTTTCCCGGATCAAAAAGGAAATGGCCCGGCTGCGGCCCGATGCCGTCGTGCTGGTGGACGCCCCGGAATTCAATTTCCGGGTGGCGAAGATCGCGCACGGCCTCGGGATTCCGGTCTACTATTTCATCCCGCCGAAAATATGGGCGTGGCGCACGGGACGCGTCCGCTTCCTCCAGCGCTACGTCAAACGGCTGTTCTGCATCCTGCCCTTTGAGCCCGCTTTTTACGCCAAACACGGCGTACAGGTTGATTATATTGGCAATCCGCTCGTCGATATGGTGAATTGGCCCGAGTTGAAAAAAATCGAGCCCATAAAGGGCCGTATCGGGCTGATGCCGGGGAGCCGCCGCAAGGAAGTGGAAGCGCTTCTGCCGGAGTTTGGGAAAGCCGCCCGCATCTTGTTGCAACAGGGCCGGGACGTGACCTTCCACTGCCTGCGCGCGCCGAACATGCCCGAAGAAAAACTCCGGGCGCTCTGGCCGTCCGACGTGCCCGTCGCCTTTGACGCGCCGGAGGACCGCTACACGGCCATGCGGCGCTGCGGATGCATGTTGGCGGCCTCGGGCACGGCGACGCTGGAAACGGCACTGGCGGGCGTCCCCACTGTCGTCAGCTACCGGGTCGCGCCGTTTTCCGCGTTGGTCGGGCGTCTGCTGATTAAGGTCAAATGGGTCAGCCTGACCAACCTGATCATGCAAAAAGAACTCTTTCCCGAGCTGTTGCAGGAGCGCGCCACAGGCGAAATGATGGCCTCCCAATTGGCCGCGTGGCTGGATATCCCTCCGCAAATCGAAGCCGTCCGCGCCGAACTTGCGGAACTCCGCCGCCGTTGCGGAGAGCCCGGCAGCGCCGCCCGCGCCGCCGAAAAGCTGCTTGAGGCTCTCAAAGAAAACTGACCTGCAAAAAGAAAAGTATTACGCGGTCAAAGGATTGCGCTCTCTGCAAGAAGTCCGTATCAAAACGACTCCGTGCCGAAGACCTGATATTTTCCTCCTTCACACGGAAAAGACGCACCCCTGACATCCATGCGGACACATCACCTGCGTTTCCCTGTCGCTCCGGGAGACGGATCATGAAGGCAAACCCTTTCAGCCCCGCCCGCCATCGGCCCTTACGAACGTTTTAGGGAGGATAGGGGTGGGGTTTTGGGAGGGGGCAGGAGCAGCTTTTCCAAAAGGTACTCCTGCCCCCTCCTCCAAAAGGAACTCCAATGACATCAAAAGAGAACAAGCAGGGCCTGTTCGACTCGCTGGGGCGCGCCAGCGTCATGGGCCTGCACATGGTTTCGGGCATCATCGTCGGTTGCCTCCTCGGGTACTGGCTGGACAAATGGTTCGGAACCTATCCGTGGTGCGCCGGCGTGGGCCTTATCGTGGGCATCGGCGCGGGATTCCGCAATATCTGGCTGGACGCGCGCATATTGCTCCGCCAAGGGGAACAGGACGATGCAGGCAAAAAGCGACAGAAATAACGGCCCGTTCCATTGGCTGGAGAAGAGGCTGTGGCGGAGCGGCGTGCAGGACCCCACGATCCGGGAAATCCTGTGCTGGCAGATCAGCGTCATTGCCTTGTCCCTGCTTTTCGGCGCGGTGCTCTGGCCCTTTCACCCGGCGGGGGCGTGGATCTTCTGGTTTGGCTTCGGAGCGCTGCTCTCCGCATGGAATTTTTTTGCCTTAATAAAATTTGTTCCTAAAGTAATCTCGGCTGGTTGGAGCAAAAGCAGCCTCTTTGCCCTTCTCCTCCGCACGAACATGAGACTTTTATTTACCGGAATTTTGTTGTACATGGTTCTGGTATGGTTTAAGGGCTCTATCTCTGCGGTACTGTTGGGGCTTGCCGTGCTTCTCGTCGGGATGACCGCGGGAGGGCTGAAAAAGGCATTGAAAAAGCCGGTCTGACAGGCTACAGAGAGCCCGCGCAAGCCGCATCTTTGTTTCATCAGGTTTCTACAGCCGATTATCGAACCGATTCCGGTCGGCATGAAAACAGGCGTGTTCGCCACTCTCGGGGACGCCTCTTTTCGGACGCATCGTACGCGTAAATGACATTTGAAGGAGCGCACACATGGCAGGCGGACTTCCTGAGCCGATTCTCATCTCCGAACTGGTTCATCTGGATCATATCACCATCGCTGGGCAGACGGTGGAATTCAGGCACGTCTTCTATACGTGGATGGCCATGCTCATCCTTTTTGTCGTCGGCTGGCTTGTGCGCCGCAATATTTCGTTGATCCCCGGCAAGATGCAGAACATCTTCGAGTCGATCATAGGCGGGCTTGAGGACTTCACCGTCACCAACATGGGCGAGGACGGACGGAAGGTTTTCCCCGTGCTCGGCGGCCTGTTCCTCTTCATCGCCGTACAGAACATACTCGGCCTCATCCCCGCCTGTGACGCCCCGACCGCCAACATCAACACCAACATCGGCATGGCCCTGTTCGTGTTCCTGTACTACAACTATCAGGGCATCAAGCGCTGGCACGGCCACTACATCCACCACTTCATGGGCCCCATGCTCCCGCTGGCGCCGTTCATGATGATCCTTGAATTCATTTCGCACCTCGCCCGCCCGCTGTCGCTGACGCTCCGTCTTTTCGGCAACATCCGCGGCGAAGAAATCGTGCTCCTGCTCTTCTTCCTCATGGCACCGCTCGTGAGCACGCTGCCCATCTACTTCCTGTTCCTGCTCGCCAAGGTATTGCAGGCCTTCATCTTCTACATGCTGGCCCTCATCTACCTCAAGGGCGCTATGGAACCGGCCCACTAAGGGGCCACACCTCTCGGGGGAAATGGTCTTTTTGACCAACACAATACAACCGCTCAAGGAGCAACATACATGCGCAAGATTCTTGTGACCCTGCTCAGCACCGTGGCCATGATGGGCATCGCCAGCCTCGCTTTCGCCGCCGACGGCGCTCCCGTGAAACTGGATTCCGCCTCTCTCGGCCTCGCCATCTTCGGCTGCGCCATCGGCATGGCCGTCGCCGCCGCCGGTTGCGGTATCGGTCAGGGCCTCGGTCTGAAGAGCGCCTGCGAAGGCATCGCCCGCAACCCTGACGCCGCCGGCAAGATTCAGGTCAGCCTTATCCTCGGCCTCGCCTTCGTGGAATCCCTGGCCATTTACTCCCTCGTGGTGAACCTGATCATCCTGTTCGCCAACCCCTTCATCTAAATAAGCAAGCGGCTTATCCCCGGCGGGTCCTCGGCCCGCCGGGGTTTCCGGGGAGGGACCGGCAACGCCGTTCTCTCCCCCCTGTTTTTTCATCTTTAGCAATGCGATACCACTATGCTCTCATTGAAAAGCGAACGTATTCCCAGAGCCACCATTCGTCGCCTTGCCGTGTACGTTCAAGTGCTCGAAAGTATGCAGCGCAACGGCGTGGAGGTCATCTCCTCCGGCCCGCTCGCTGAAGCGTGCGACGTGAACGCATCTCAGGTGCGCAAGGACCTTGCCTATTTTGGCGAATTCGGTGTGCGTGGCGTAGGGTACAACGTAGCCAGCCTCATCGCCGCCATCAAAGCTTCCCTTGGCGTTGACCGCGAATGGCGCGCCGCGCTGATCGGGGTGGGCAACCTCGGCCGCGCGCTGCTGCACCATGCCGAATTCAAGGCCCGCGGCTTCAACATCGTGGGGGCCTTCGACTGCGATCCGTTCAAGATCGGCGAGCAGGTCTATGGGCTGGAAGTCACGTGTACGAGCGACCTGAAGTCCGCCGTGGACGCCAAGGGCATTGAAATCGGGATCATCACCACGCCGCCGGAACGCGCGCAGCGCGCGGCCGACCATCTGGTCGAAGCGGGCGTATGCGGTATCCTGAATTTCGCGGGGGCCCGGATCCACGTGCCTGAAAAGGTCGTCGTGGAGTATGTGGACTTCTTCCACTATCTCTACGCCCTTGCCTTCAGCATCACCGGCAGCGAACACCGCTCCAAGTAGTCCCGGAGAGGGGCAAACGCCCCGCTCCGAACCGGCCCTGATACTGTACTGTCAGCCCCGCCGTTTTCGCGGATCGGGGGTCGGGGCTTTCGTCGTTTTTTCGTCTTTCCCAAAGGTCTTCCATGCCCCGCCTCAAGCTGACGATAGCCTACGTAGGCACCCAGTATCACGGCTGGCAGACGCAGGCCCGCAAAAACGCCTCCCCCCTGCCCACCATTCAGAACATCATTGAGGACGCCGTGGCTCACGTGCTCGGCGAGCGCGTCCATGTGCACGGTGCAGGACGGACCGACGCGGGCGTTCACGCCGAAGCGCAGGTCGCTCACCTCGATGTCCCCGAATCGCGTGCCCGTATGGACTGGCAGCTGGCCCTCAATACGCTCCTGCCGCGCGACATACGCATTGCGGACGCCGTTCTTGTGCCCGACACGTTCCACGCACAGCACAGTGCCGTCCGCAAGACCTACGAATACCGCCTCTGGCTCTCCAAGCGCTACACGCCGCCGCAGCTCTTTCCTTTCGTCTGGGCCTGCGGCCCTGTGGATGTGGAGCGTATGGACGAGGGGAGCCGCTACCTCCTTGGCAAGCGGGACTTCGCCAGCCTGAAAAACGCCGGGACGGATCTCCGCACAACGGTGCGTACCATCCTGTCCATCACCCGCACCCCCGAGGGCCCGCTCCCCGAAGGCTGCCTCGAACTGACCTGGCGCTTTGAAGCGGACGGCTTTCTCAAACAGATGGTCCGCAATACCATGGGGCTGCTCGTCGCTGTCGGGCGGGGCAAGCTGGAACCGGCGGACATTCCCGGCGTCCTCGACGCCTGCGATCGCCGGATAGCTCCCCTCACGGCTCCGGCCTGCGGTCTGACTATGAAAAAAGTATGGTATGACGACATGTTCCCACTTGCTGCTTCCGGGCACGAACGCGCTTGAATATTAAGAGATTCTACGATAGCGTCTAGTCAATATTCTTCACAAGGAGCCGCGTATGCCTCAGGTCGCAGCACGCATCAACGAGCAGCAGGAACGCTGGTTGAAGGACTACTTCCGCACAAAGAGTGCGGGGGCCGAATTCATTCTGCCGTGGGCGGTAGACACGTTTTTCCGCGCGATCACGACCATCAAAGGCACATTTACCGGACCGGAACTCAAAACCATTCTTGAAGCTCACCGTGATCAGCGTCTGCTCCCCGCGCATACCCGCCTCTCCTATCTTCTCCTGCGCGTTGCCGATCTGTGCGAGCAAACCGACTTCCATTCCCGTTACGGCGCGAGCCGCACCAGCCTTGAAGCCAAGCTGAAACGCCTGGACGACACCGAAGCCACGGCCCTTATGGTTTGGGCTTCGGCCTTCTGGGTAAGCCGCAATTGCTCGGCGGCGAACATGGATGACTACATAGCTTCTTATTGAGCCCACCATGCCCGTTTCCCTGTCAGGATACGCCCCGCACGCTTGAAAGGCCGGGGCGTTTTTTATTGAGATCTTACTGGCGGGGGGAAGAGGAAACGTTCTGGAGAAAGGTTCCCCTTCCCTCACCACCCTCCACTCATCCCGCTTCAACGGTTTTTGACTTTATGGGATCCTCTGTTTCAGTCGGAGGTATGCCCGGATCGACTCCATTGATCGGAATAACCCGACGGGGTACACTGGGGAATCTCGAAAGAGCCTATCAAGGCGGCGTGGAGGAAAACGGATACGGGAAAATCTCCGTTGGCCAGCCTCCGCCGCTCAACATTTTTGGGACAGAGCAATGGAACCAACGCATTTTCTCCATTATTCCCTCTTTCCATTCAGGAACGCATCATGAAGACAGTCTATAGCGTATGCGGCATGTGCGGGACACGGTGCCCGGTTGCCGTCGGAGTCGAAAACGGCGAAGCGGTCTGGATTCAGGGCAATCCCCACTCGGCCACGGGTTCGACATTGTGTCCTCGCGGCATCGCGGCGCTCGCGCTGGAAAAGGATTCCGAGCGCCCGCAGTCGCCCCTGATGCGCGAGGGGGCCCGCGGAGGGCACAAGTGGCGCGCCGTCCGCTGGGAAGAAGCGCTCGATGCCGTAGCCGGCAAGCTCCGCGCCATACGGGATCAATACGGCCCCGAAAGCGTCATGTTCTCGCACCGTGGCGGCCCGTTTACGGATCTCTACAAGGCCTTCGCACGCGGCCTCGGTACGCCTAATATCTACAGCCACAGCGTCACCTGCACCCGCAACGTGGAACAGGCCTGCGCATCCGTTTTGGGGCTGGATCGCGGACGCCTCGTCATTGACTACCGGGAGTCGAAACACATCGTGCTCCAGAGCCGCAACGCACTGGAGGCCCTGAACCTTGCGGAAGTCGCGGGCATCACCGCAGCGCGGGCCAACGGCTGCAAGGTGACGGTCATGGACGTCCGCGCCACCGTCAGCGCCGCCAAAGCGGACACCTTTTTCTTCGTCCGCCCCGGCACCGATTACGCCATGAACCTTGCGGTGCTGCACGTGCTGATTTCGGAAAAGCTTTATGATCCCCATATGCTGCCGTATATCGACGGCTTCGGGGAACTGGAGGAGCGCGTCCGCCCCTGTACGCCGGAGTGGGCGGAAACCGAAACCGGGATCAAGGCCGACCGCATCGTCAGGCTGGCGCGTGAATTGGCTGAGGCCGCCCCCCGTGTCCTCTGGTACCCGGGCTGGTTCACGGCCCGGTATGCTGACAGTTTCGTCACCGTGCGCAGCGCCTACCTCATCAACGCCCTGCTCGGCTCCATCGGCGCGCGCGGCGGTATGCCCATCAGCCTTTCCCCCAAGGAAACGGGGAAACGGCTGCGGCCCCTCTCGGCGCTCTACCCCAATATCACCAAGCCGATGGCGGACAAGGCCGACTGGCAGCAGCCCGGCCTGCTCCACCGGGCCTTCGACGCCGCCGTGACCGGCGATCCGTATCCGGTCCGCGCCTATATCTCGATGCGCCACAACATTCTGTCTTCGCTGCCCGATCCGGATACGCTGCGCAGCAAGCTGGACAAGCTCGACCTTATCGTCGCCATCACCACCACGTGGTCGCCCACGGCGGACTATGCCGACATCGTGCTGCCGCTCTCCCCGGCCTTATCCCGGGAAAGCATTCTGGCCTCCAAGCTGGGGCTGAAGCCGCAGTTCTTCCGCCGCCAGCGCGCCGTGCAGCCGCGTTTCGACACGCGCGCCGACTGGGAGATCCTGTGCGGCCTCGCCTCGCGCCTCGGGCTTGACAAGCTCGCCTTCTCACGCATTGAGGATATATGGAACTACCAGCTTGAAGGTACGGGGCTCGGCATAGAGGCGTTCGATGCAACCGGATTTGTGCCGCTCGCGCCCGCTCCGCGCTGGAAAACCCTTGCGGAAGCCACGTTGCCCACGCCTTCCGGCAAGATAGAGGCCCGCAGCCGCTTATGGGCCGCATCCGGGCACGACACCCTGCCGCCCTACACGGCACCGGAGCGGCCTGCCGCGCCCGACCAGTTCCGCGTCATTCCCGGCCGGGCGGCATTGCATACGCAGGCCAGCACGACGAACAACCCCCTGCTGTCCGAACTCGCGCCCACCAATACGTTATGGATCCACACGGAACGGGCCCAGGCCCTTGGCATTGCCGATGGCGACTGGGTTGAAGTGTGTACAGCCACAGGCCCCGTTGGCCGTTTACGCGCTAAGGTAACCACGGGCATCCACCCCGAGGCCGTCTTCATGCTGCACGGCTTTGGCAGGAAAACGCCTCAAGAAACGCGGGCCTTCGGCAAGGGCGTGGCCGACGAAGCCTGCATGGTCAGCGGGCTGGAGCATGAAGATCCGCTCGGCGGGGGGCTGGCCCTTCAAAAGCACTTCGTAACGATCCGAAAAGCCGAAGAAACGAACTGAACCGGCCCTCAAGAATGGACGTTCCCCTGTACCCGCTGCGGGGGACGCCGCATCAGCAAACAATCGCCGGATGCAAGGCATCCGAGTGAGGCACTATGAGCATATATCGCCTTGTCGTTGATCAAGATCGCTGCATCGCCTGCCATGCCTGTGAAGCCAGCTGCAAGGCGGCCCATGACAGCGCACCGGGCATTTCCCTCGGAACGCTGCTTGTCGATGGCCCCCGCTTTGAAGACGCCGCGGAAGAAGCAACGCCGATCATCGTCAAACATGCACGGCCGGAAGCGCCCGCACCGCTTGCGGCGGACGGAGAGCCCCGGGTTGTGCTTCATACCCGCTACCGGGCCTGCGTACAGTGCCCTCAGCCGCGCTGTGTGGAAGTCTGCCCCAAAGAGGCGCTTATCCGCCGGGAGAGCGACGGGATCGTCTTCATACGGGAAGAAGCGTGCGTCGGCTGCGGGGCGTGCCAGAAAGCCTGCCCGCATCACCTGATCTGGGTTGATCCCCGCAAAAGGAAATCCGTCAAATGCGATCAATGCAAAGACCGCCTCGATGCCGGGCTGGATACCGCCTGCGTCACCGTCTGCCCCACAGGCGCACTGAAGCTCGCAAGGAAAGAAAGGCCGGGCCGATAGGCATTGCAGGCGGCTGGCTCATCACGCGGATTTCCCCCTCAAAGAGCGCCGCTTGCCCTGTCCTCCTTGCGAATGGTATTTGCCTGTTTCAATTTTAAGGGAAGGTTTTGCATATGGCATCACGGAAAGGTATCCTGCTGGCGGGCGGTTCCGGTACGCGGCTTCACCCCCTCACGCTCAGCGTCAGCAAGCAGCTGTTGCCGGTCTACAATAAGCCGATGATCTATTATCCGTTGTCGGTTCTCCTTCTGGCGGGCATCCGTGAGGTTGCCATCATCACCACGCCAGACGACGGCTGGCAGTTCCGCAAACTTCTCGGGGACGGCAACCAATGGGGATGCTCCTTTGAGTACATCACACAGCCGAAGCCGGAAGGTATCGCTCAAGCGTTCCTCCTTGCCGCTGATTTCATCCAGGGAAGCCACTCCTGCCTGATCCTTGGGGACAATATTTTCTTCGGCAACGGCCTAGAAGATCTCCTCATCAGCGCCCGGGAGCAGGAAGAGGGCGCGACCGTCTTCGGGTATCACGTCAGCGATCCCGAGCGTTACGGCGTGGTCGAGTTCGATCAGGATATGAAAGTCCGCTCCCTCGAGGAGAAACCCCAACATCCCAAATCCAGCTACGCCGTGGCCGGGCTTTATTTTTATGATCAGGACGTCGTGGACATTACACGTGAAATCAAGCCCTCCCCCCGGGGCGAACTGGAAATCACGGACGTCAACAAGGTCTATCTCGACGCGGGAAAACTGCATGTGGGGCTGATGGGGCGCGGCATCGCGTGGCTGGACACCGGCACCCACGATTCGCTCATGGCGGCGGGCACGTTTGTGCAGGCTATCGAAACCCGGCAGGGCCTCAAAGTTTCCTGCATTGAGGAAATCGCTTGGCGCAAGGGCTACATCTCGACGGAGCAGCTCATGAAGCTGGCGGCCCCGCTGCAAAAATCCGGTTATGGGGACTACCTCATGACCCTGCCCGAACGCGTCGCCGAGTCATGGAAATAACCCGCAGCCCAGTACGGCCTGAGGGATGGGGGAGGCGCACCCCTTCACAAGGTGCGTACCTCGGCTGCACCCCGCCGGGTATGGATTCGGCGTGTCCGCCGATTGCTCCCGCTTCACAAAAGGCTCTCAGAGGAAACGCCGAGGAAATATCGCATGGATGAAAGAACATTGCCGCATCTGCGCGTAGCCATTATCCATTACTGGCTTACGGGTATGCGCGGCGGAGAAAAAGTCGTCGAAGCCTTGTGCAGGATTTTTCCACAGGCGGATATCTACACGCATGTCGTACGCCCCGAGGCGCTCTCCGAAACCATTACGTCCCACCCGATCCATACGACATTTATCCAAAAGCTTCCGGGAAGCGTGCGGCATTACCAGAAATACCTTCCCCTGATGCCGCTTGCGTTGGAGCAGCTGGATCTGCGCGGCTATGATCTCGTCATTTCCAGCGAGTCCGGGCCCGCCAAAGGGGTCATCACCCGGGCCGACACGCCGCACATCTGCTATTGCCATTCTCCCATGCGCTATCTCTGGGATTTTTATCAAGACTATCTGGAATCCGCCGGAGCGGTGACGCGTCTGCTCATGCGCCCGCTGTTCCATCGGCTGCGGCTGTGGGATTATGCCTCGGCGCAACGCGTCGATCACGTTATCGCAAACTCGCGCACCGTGGCGCGCCGGGTCAAGCGCTGGTGGGGAAAGGAGGCCGCCGTCATCCATCCCCCCGTTGACATCTCACGTTTCTCCAGCCCCCACATGGCGGGCCTTCAAAATGTCCCCGGCACCCCAGAGCCCGGCAGCTACTATCTCTGCCTCAGCGAACTGGTGAGCTACAAGCGTGTGGAGCTGGCGGTGGAGGCGTGTACCCGTACCGGGCGGAGGCTTGTCGTTGCGGGGGATGGCCCGGAGCGGAAGCGCCTGGAAAGCATTGCCGGGCCGACCGTCAGTTTTGTGGGCCGCGTGGACAATGCGGCGCTCCCCGCCCTCTATGCGGGCTGTAAGGCTTTCCTGTTCCCCGGCGAAGAGGATTTTGGGATCACGCCTCTTGAGGCTATGGCCGCCGGACGCCCCGTTATCGCATACGGCAGGGGCGGGGTCTTGGACAGTGTGGCGGACGGAGAGACCGGGATCTTTTTTGAACGGCAGACGGCTGACGCCTTAACCGAGGCGCTCGACGCCTATGAAGCCTCCACAGAACAAACGTGGGTACACGATAAGCTGAAAATGCAGGCGGAAAGCTTTTCCGAGGAGATCTTTCGGAAGAAGATGATTGCGTTCATCGCGGACGTCCTTGAAAACAAGGTATGACAATTCACGTCCCGCGGACTGCAACGCCGTAGTTTCCCAACTCATGGCCATTTTGCCTTTTTCCCGAAAAAGACGCGAAAACATCCGTGTTTCACTATCCCGGCACTTTCAGCCGCCGTTGCGCGCGAACGGGGAATGCTCTTGGAGGCTGGCGCTCCTCGATGCATTCCCCGCCCTCAGTTCCCATACTTTTTGAAACCGCCCATCTTGCGCGCCGGCTTGACGTGAGCCGCCCGCAGCTTCGTACAGCCTACCGCCCGCTATAATTCGTTTCGAGCCATTGGCGATATTCCCCGCTCTGGATGTTCTCCACCCACGCGGCATTCTCAAGATACCAGCCCACCGTTTCCCGAAGCCCTTCCTCAAAACGACGGCGCGGAACCCAGCCGATCTCCTGTTCGATCTTCGCGGCGTCAATGGCGTAGCGCAAATCATGGCCCGGCCTGTCCGCCACAAAGGTTATCTGCTTTTCATAGGGGGCCGCTGTGGGGCGGAGCTTGTCAAGAATGCGGCAAATGCTCCGGACGACATCGATATTGGCCCGCTCGGAGTGCCCGCCGATATTGTAGCACTCTCCCGGCGCCCCTTTTTCCAAGACGGCAACGATGGCCTCGCAGTGGTCTTCCACATGCAGCCAGTCGCGGATGTTCTCCCCGGTGCCGTAAATGGGCAGCGGCTTTCCGGACAGCGCGTTCAGGATGACCAAGGGAATGAGTTTCTCCGGAAACTGGCGCGGGCCGTAATTATTGGAGCAATTCGTGATGAGCGTGGGGAGCCCATAGGTTTCGTGATAGGCCCTCACGAAATGATCGCTGGACGCCTTGGATGCCGAATAGGGGCTGTTCGGCGCATACGGGGTGGTCTCCGTGAAGGCGGGCTCGCCGGGGCGGAGCGTTCCGTATACCTCATCCGTGGAAACGTGCAGGAAACGGAAAGCGTTCCGCCTTTCTTCGGACAGCTCTTTCCACCATTCCAATACGCCGCGCAGGAGGGTGCAGGTTCCGAGGACATTGGTGCGGACAAACGCATCCGGGTCATGGATGGAGCGATCCACATGGCTCTCAGCGGCAAAGTTGATGACATAATCGAAATCGTACTTTGCAAACAGGCTCTCCACCAGTTCCTTGTCGCAGATGTCGCCCTGCACGAACACATGGCGGGGGTCACCCTCCACGTCCTTCAGGTTTTCCAGGTTGCCGGCGTAGGTCAGCTTATCCAGGTTGACCAGCAGGATCTCCGGGTATTTCTTGAGCATATAATGCACAAAGTTGGAACCAATAAAACCGGCGCAGCCGGTGATCAGATAGGTTTTCATAAGTTTATTTCCTCAAAGTTTCGTTGTAGTAAATCCCTCTCAGTCATCGCTGTGCGATGCCAGCTCCCCCGGAAGGGGGAGCTTTTTTC
>ERZ834798.2121-NODE-2121-length-15227-cov-2.726008_pt1 | contig 15227 bp, 18 predicted proteins | sample MGYA00519689_ERZ834798 | MGnify/ENA primary metagenome ERZ834798 (study PRJEB31850, sample SAMEA3708761) | human gut metagenome | biome: human gut; feature: human-associated habitat; material: faeces | place: China | collected 2014 ...
AGCATATCCCGCCTCCTTTAGGAAGCTCTTCACGTCCACCTGAACGATCTCCGCCGCCTGCTTATTTCCGTCTGCGTCGGTCAGCGCGCATTGCAGACTCACCGCCCCCGGGCGCAGGCGCATTGCGTCTTCGTACGGGATTTTTACCAGCAGGTGCGTTTCGTCAACGACTACCGGCGTGTACTGGAAGAACTGGCAGGCCTGTTTTACGTAAAATTCCAGTTTTGTCACCTTTGTCAGATCGGTTCCCGTCAGCTCTACCGATAAAGCGTTTGCAATTTTCTGAAACACTTAGTCACCCCCCTATGTTTTTGGGATTCCGACGACGTAATCCACCACGTAAGAGCCGGAAATCTTCGAAATCTTCACCCGGTCGCCCGCCTTGAACGAAATCGACGTGTTGCATTTGTAATGCTTTTCGCTTGCCGTCGTGCTGCCGTCAAAAATCAGGCTCAAACCGTCGGAATACACCGCGCCGACCGTCGCAAGGTCAAATGTCGGTGCTGTTACCTTCTTTTCTTTCTGCGTCGATAAGCCCGGAATCATGCAATCACCGTCCTTTTCGCTGTGTGTTTCATCAACTCTCCCGCTCCAAGCGTGATGCTCCAAGCGGTTTCCTCATAGATTCCGCCGATATCCGGATGGTCAATGGAGATCGCGTCCCCGATGCCGTGATTTCCCTCAGAAAATGTCTCGAAACTGATTGTTTTTACCGTCTGCTGCGACTCGCTCATCAGCCGGTTCGCGATGGTCTGCAATTCGTCCTGAGATGCAACATTGTCGACCTTTGTCACCTGAACGATTCGCATATTCCGTTTGAATGTCGAGGTCGCGGACGACGGCGATTCGTTTACCGCCGTCGCCACAAGCGCATCTTCCAAGTCTGGATTCGAGCAGACGCACACAAAAACATTCGGAGTGGAAAAGATGTCCGTTTCCTCCGAAGCGTCTGCCGAAATCGGTCTCAGAATCTCCGTCCCGCCGTATCGGTGCTTGATGTTTGCCGCAAGCGCCTGTGTATACGGCTCGATATGGGCGATACCCTGCACGTCGAACCACACGGGCTTGTAATTGATCTCCGCCAGAAGGTCATTGCAGATCGTCAGATAATCTGTTCCGATCTCCCAGTCCTCGCGGTCTGTGGCAAGCGTCGCCGCCGAAGCCGTCGTGATAGCCAGTGCCACGCCGCACGTTGTCAAAATCTGCTGAACGACTGTCAAGTAAGACGTGCCCTTTGCATAATGCACCCGCGTCTGCGTTTTGTTGCTTTTGAGCAGCCAGCACCGGTCATACGCCTCTACCTTGACCGTCTTTCCGTATTTTGTGACCGCTTTGGTCACCGTCGCGGCGCGGAACACCCCGAGGGGATATTCCGTTCCGTCCACGGTCAAAATCGGCTGGATTTCGTCTGACAGCAGGTCTACAATGGGATTCACGTAAAACTCTCCGGAAAAGCTCGACTTGATCTCGCCGGACGCATCGAAATAAACCGTTGGGTCATTTCCCGCCGCCCACGAAAGCGCCGATACCTCGCCGCCCTTTCGCAAAACTGCCACGCGGTAGGAAACGTCACGAATCAATGTCGATCACCTCCGAGTAGTCGATCTGCTGAATCGAGAAGTTGACGACGGATTTGTCCGGGTTCACTCTCGACGTGTCGCTTGTCTCGTTCAAGTATCCGATGACCATCTCGCCGGGCTGCGTTTTCAGGCACACCAATTCGCCAATCAGCGCGTCAAATCCTGCCTTGTCCTCGTCTGGAAGGAAAACCGCCGTGCCGCCGACCTTCTTTGTCACAAACTCGCTTCTTTCCGCGTGCGGGTACGTGCTGCCATACATGAAAATGTACTGAATGTCGCGGTTGATCGCGTTCTGCACCGGCTGATTCTTGAGCCCGCAGTGCTTGAGCGTCACTTTCTTCCCGGACGCGATGCCGTAGAGTGTCACATACTGTCCGGTCGTGATTGTCACCGTGACCGCGCTAGACAAACCGTAATTGCTGGAATCCGCGTAGCAGCCGCGCACCTGGTACGTTGTGCTGCCGGAGGACAGCTCGTCGGTGTACAGCGTCTGCGTGAGCTTCGCGATGGGCTTGCCGTTTCGGTACACAAGGTAAAAATCGTAGCTGCCGGAGGTCTGCCAGCTTAAGTCCGCGACGCTGGAGGCTTGCACGGTCAGCGTGATACTAGCGCCCGGCGTATTGGTGACAGGCAAAGCCGCCGCGCCCCAGTCGGACCACATGCCATATTGATTTTGCACGCGCACGCGCACCGTGTGACTGCCGTCCGCAAGATACGCCGGGCTTATCCACGTTTTGTCCGTGCCGTAGTGCGTGCCGCCCGAGAGCTTGCCGTCCAGCTCGACCTGGTACGCCTCCTGCTCGGAGGTCTGCCAGCTGATGGATGGGCGCGGACCCGTGCTCTTGATCTGGATGCTCGGAGCCGTCGGCGCGGCAATCACGACGATCTGTGCCGCGTCGCTCCATGCGCCCGCAATGCCGTCGGCGTTGTAGGTGCGCACGCGCCAGTATTTGATGCTGGATGTGAGTGTCCCGGCAGGGCACGTCCACTGCCGCGCAGCGCCTGTCACGGTTGCAAGCGTCTGCCATGTGCTGCCGTCTGCGCTCTTTTGCAGGTCTGCCTTGCTCTGCGCCGTTCCGGTCGAGATCGTGTGCTGCCACTGGAACAGTACGTCCTTTGAGCCGTCAATCACCGTGTCGACCGGGCTCAGAGGCGCGGCGGTCGGCGTTGCATCGGCGGTTGAGAGCGTCACCCAGTCGGACGTCGTGACCACGCCGCTGTTTGCCGTGACCGCGACCTGCCACTGGATGCTGGTCGTGCCTGCGAACGTGTTGGCGGGTACCGTGACGCTTTGTGCGCTGCCGGAGACGGAGATCGTGTGGATCGTGCCGCTCGTCCCGGAGCGCCAGCGGAAGATGGCGGATGCCTGCTTGAGTTCTGCAATGCATTTTTGAGCGGCTTCTACACCCCATGTGAAGGTGTTTGGTTCGGATTTGATGATCGACCCGGAGGATGGCGTCACTTCTGAGATTTTGAGGCCACAAGTTACCGTATCGTCAACAGAGACCGGGATATACGGTCTATTTGTTGATTTTGTCACGATTGAAACCCATTCTGTGGTTATGGACAGACTCATATACAGTCCATTTCTAGCGGCGTCTATAATCGGCAGACCATACCCGGATTCGCAGGCTTTCGGAAGGGCAGAAGCATCGCTGACCTCTACGTCGACGTCGGAGACATGCCGATCTTGCTTCGTTGCATAAGTGACTGTTAGCGGATCAAAGCTATGCTCAAGACCGCCAATGCGCGTCCGAATAGTGCCCGAGTCGCTGGCGGCGGTGAGATAGATTGTAATTTTCGACCAATCATCTACAAGCTTTTTGTACTGTGTGCCATCGCTCGGTGGCTGAAATTGCATGTACAGCAAGTCGTCCTTGTTAATCTTGGCAGGGGATGTCGTGTGATCGTTTGTGTTTTGCGCGTCCTTCTTTAGGATTGCGAACGCCGAACAATATAAGTTGAAACTGGTTGCCACCTCACGTCACCCCCATTCTGGCCACTCGTCTCTGGTTTTTCATGCGGCGGATGAAATCGTCGATTTCGCGGATTTCATTCGCCTGCACATAGAAGTTGTAGGTATCGCCGCCAGAGAGGCTGCGCCCTTCCTGATTGGTGCTGATGAAGTTTTCACTTCTCATGCAGATACCCCCATCCGCGAAGTCAAACGCTCATTTTCTGTGATTCGGATAATGTCATTAAACTGCTTCACCCGGTCGGCATTGATGCTGTAATAGTTGTTCGTCGTGCCCGCTCCGGCGAGTGCCGGAAGACGCCCGAAGGAAGACATTCCAAATGTCATCGTGCCGAAATCGAGTTGGCTTTGAATCCCGCGCTTGACGCTCGAAAATTCCTTGTCAAAGCCCTGCCCGAGTCCTTCCGCCATGTATCCGCCAATACCGGCGAAGACCTTAGACGGGGACGCGATGCCGAGGAAGCTTTTCACACCGTCCACAAGCCCCGTGAAGACGTTTTCAACCGTCTGCTTGAAACTGTTCCACATATTCACGAAACCGTTTTTAATGCCCTCGACAATGTTCTTTCCGATGCTTCCCCAGTCAAACGAAAGGAATGTGTCCACGATAGACCGAATCAACTGTGGAATGACCATAACGATATCCGGAATCGCTTCAATCAAGCCAGTTGCCAGAGCCGCAATGATTTTGGGGCCTGCCATGATGATCTCCGGCAGATTGTCGATAATGCCCTGCACGATACCGAGAATCAGGTTCGGAATCGCCGCCACCAATTCCGGAATCGCCTTGATAAGCCCATCTGCAATCGCCATTGTGATTTCCACGCCTGCTTCAAGAATTTTCGGCATATTTGCAATGATCGCCGTGACAAGGTTCGTGATAACGTCTGGGACTGCTGCAATCAGTTTTGGAGTCGCATCTACAAGCCCATCAACAAGAGCCAGAATGATAGCAAGCGCTGCGTCAATCAGGTTCCCGAGGTTGTCCGGGCTAGTCAAAACCTCTACGATTTTAATAATTGCATCCGTTGCGGCGGGAATCAGCTGCGGGAGCGCGTCTGCAATACCCTGTGCAAGAGATACAATGACATCAATGCCAGTCTGTGTGATCTGAGGCAAAAGCTCAATGAGAGCCGGAACGAGTGTGTTGATGACCGTCGGCGCAACGTCCGCCAAAACCGACAACACAGACGGCAAAGCCGCCATAAGACCGGTCACAAGGTTCGTAGCACCCTCTACAAGTGACGGCAGTACCGTTCCCAGAATCGCCGGTAACTGTTCACTTACCGTTCCGATAAGGGACGTTGTCGCTTCGACGATACGCGGCAAAAGCTCCTGAATGCGCGGAATCACATTGTTTCCAAACGTCACGACGGATTCTGTAAAGTTCCCTACCAGTACGCCCAGGTCTTGGCTCGGGTCTGCCATGCCGGTCACAAGGTTCTGCCATGCGGATTTCATCATACCGAACGAGCCCTGAATCGTGCTTGCCGCTTCCTCTGCCGTCGTGCCCGTGATGCCCATTTCCGTCTGCACCACGTGGATAGCATCTACGATGTCCGCATAGCTTGAAATATCGTACTTGATGCCGGAAATCTTCTCTGCGTCCGCAAGCAGCCGCTCCATTTCAGCCTGTGTGCCGCCATAACCGAGCTTGAGGTTATCCAGCATTGTATAGTTCGCTTTCGCAAAGCCTTGATAAGCATTTTGGATGGACGTCATGTCCGTGCCCATCTTGTTTGCGTTATCGGACATATCGGTAATTGCCAAGTTCGCCTTGTCCGCTGCCGCGCTTGTGTCTCCATCGAGAGATTGCAGCAGAGAGGCCGAGAAGCTCGTTACCGTCTCCATATATTCATTTGCGGACAGGCCAGCGGTCTTATATGCGTTATTCGCGTAATCCATAACCTGATCTTGGCTGTCCTTGAAAAGCGTTTCCACGCCGCCGACAAGCTGTTCATAGTCAGCGTAAGCGGCAACCGCTTTTGTCCCGAGCGCTCCGATTGCAGTAGCGCCAGCTGCGACACCCGCAACAGCTACTTTCCCAGCCGTCGCAAGCCCGGATTTCAGTTTTTCCCCGAGTCCGGATGTTTTTTGCCCAACTTCATCAATGCCTTTATTCGCTTCGGTCGTATCCGCACCGATTTTTACAAAAAGTTCAAATAGATTCATCTTTCACCACCAGTCCGCACCGCTTAACAACCTCGGCGGTGATTTCTTCGCAGGTTCGGTTGTCCTGCGGCTTCGGGTCTATCAGGTCGGAATATTTCGCCTGAACAAAGCTGCCGCCCGCGAATTTCGCTGTATTTTCCGTCATTGTGCGCAAACACTCCGCCGTATAAATACGGAAGGCTGATTCCTCCTGCTGCCGCTTTACCAAAATCGGCAAAAGGCGAATCAGCCCTCCCACGCTTATCTTTGGAGCTGCCAGAAGCGCAAGCGTTACGCTTTCGCCTCCGACGCGCACGATTTGAAAAAATCTAGCATATCTTTGTCCCTGACGATCTCCTGAATCTGCCGCATGGTCTTGATAATACTCTGCTTTTTGATCGCCTCGACGGTCGTTTCGTTGACCGCAGCCAGAATACCGAGTGTGTCCTCTCTGTGCTTTTTCAGGATCAGCGGAATCCACTGTCCGATCTTCTGCGCACCGATCGCGTACCGTTCTCCCGCCGTCTGCGGCTTCTCCGCGTCGATCTGTGCTTTCAGACTCTCCCGAAGCTCATCGTCAGTCAGGATGTTGAGCGCGTACACGCTGACCTCGCAAAGAACGTCAGCCGCCCTATCCGTGCTAAGTTCCGAAAATTTCATACTTTCTTCTCCTTACGTTTCAGCCGTACCTGCTTTGATATAAACCTCATACGGCACAACGTCCTGCTTCGACATCGAATAGTGCGCCGTGTACTCAAACGCCATCTGCCCCTTGTTTTTGTCCGCTGTTTTCAGCTGGAATCCGCCGGTCGACAGCGCGTTCATAAGACGAATAGCAATGAAGCCACCGTTTGTCGCACCGTTCTTGTCGGAATAATCACCCACAAGCCAGATGTCTGCAAAGTCAGCCGTCGAAAGATCGCGCCGAGGAACAACCTTCGTCGTATCTGTGCCGTCGATGTCAGCCGCCGCCATGAGAGATTTCGCGGATGCAGTCGTAGCCGTTACGTATGTACCAGCAAGCTTCACTTCGACATCGTCCATCCGCTTCATTTCCATTGTGTTCTTGGGGCAATTGTCCACATCCGAGCCGTAGTCAGAATACGTTGGTGTCGCGGAAAACGTAACGCCGCCGGTAGTTGCGCCGATCTGGTTCTCCGGTTCAAACGTTCCGGTTGCAGGCGTAAATTCGCTCAAAACAACGCCAGCGTTGATTTGCAGCTGCTTAAACGTATCCGCCGGAATTTTTGTAAATTTCGCCATGAAATCAGTCCTTTCAGTTCGCGGTAATGTATTCGACCGTTACGTTCAAATACCGCCGCTTGATGTATTTGTCGGAATCGTCCGCAATGTTCTGACACCACGGCGCTCCGCGCTTAATCCAAATTGCGCCGCCGTCGCACGGAACGAGCACGCCGCCCAAGCCGATCGCGTCCGAAATTTCCTGCGCTTTGGCATTCGGTTCGGCTTCCTTTTCCGTGTAGTACCACAGATTCACCGTAAGCCCGATTTCTCCGCTGTCCCACGCGCCTGTAATAAGCTCATACGTGAGCCACGGGAAAACAGCATCGTCCGGCACGCTGGACGTCGAATAGGCTGTCAGGAACTGCGAAAACCATTCTTGTAGAGCCTGTCCTTTTGTCATGCCGGTAACGCCTTCTTTTCTGCCGTGAAATACTTGAGATCGAAGCTGGCCGAGCGTGGGGTTTTCTTTGCCATCGGCTCCGATGTTACACGGTACGTCTCGCCGGTCGTTTTATCCCGGAAGAAGTCGTTATACTCAATCGGAACGCTTTGCTGAACCAGAACCGAGTAAACGCTTGTAACGCCCTCTTTTTCGGCTCTTCTGGCCTCCATCGACGTATCAAGTGCCTGATAGTTGTAAAACTCTGCGCCTTCCGCCCACGTCGTGATATAGCCGCTCTCGCCGTCCGGAACACGGCTTTTATCCAAGAGGACACACGGTCTTGCAAAATCGTCAAGTAAGCTCATATCTTCCTCCATTGGTTCAGGCGCGACTTAAAAACAGACTGCCATGTTACCATTCCAGCGCCGGTTGCAGACCCGCTCGTCGTTTTCGAATAGCTGTACCCGCCGAAACTCTCCGACGTGTACGGGCTCGCGGCGATGTCTCCGTTCTTTTCCTGCCACGCCTTGATTTCCTCTCCCAAGCAGAGAAGTGCGGGAGGAACAGACATCGGCCAGATAGAGCCGTCAAATGTCTCGTCTGCCATCGCGTAATCCGGGTATTGGTGAACTCCGTCGTTGAAAACAGAGCCCACCACACGGAAAAACTGTCCGTTTTGCAAAAACGACAGTGTGATGCTGCCGTTTTCGACCGTGTACGTGCCACTGATTCTGTCAGTTTCAAACCAGTTCCGAAGCACGCCACATAATTCAGTCAGCATCACACCGCCACCTCCATTACTTCGCCGTTACTGTAGCGTTACCGGCCTTCTGCGCCTTGTAAGTCGCGTCAGCCTCAACGACTGTGATCTTCTTGCCCGTCGCTGCCGTGACATCGGACTTGCCGTCCCACGTCGACCACGTTCTGACGTTCTGACCGTAGGTAACCGTCTCAGCCGACTCGCCTACCTTGTACTTGTAGACATTCCCAGACGTTTCCTTCGCCGGGTTGACTGTGATCTTCGTGTCGCCGGTTGCGGTTCCGGCTGCCGAAGTAACGGTCAGCGTGCCGAGCGACGGAGTCTCGTCGATGTCAGCAACGGCAATGCCGTCCTGATACTCCGCGAACAGGGTCATACCCATGATTGCAAAGGACTCGGAGACCGCCGTGGAGTAGTTGCCCTGCACGTGGAAACCAACCAGGTTCGTTTCGCCATCAGTCCTGTAGTCAAGACCAGCACGGGCGAAATCGCTGTCAGCCGGGTCGATGTAGTACAGGACGATGTTCTCAACCGGAGTCGCAATGACACGACCGCGCTTGATTTCTTCGTCAGACAGCAGGAACACGGTGCTGTAGCCCATGAAGTTCTTGATGTACTGGAAGCCGAACTCAGTCTGGATGGTGATATCGGCGCCGCCGAGGTAGTCATACAAGTCCATGACGTTCACGAAGCCGACAACGTTTGTTGCGGTTCTGTGCATCTGCTTGAATTTGTTGATAACAGCGCCCTTCGCCATTGCAAGCGCACGCTGCCAGTTTGTTTCGCTGACGCTCAGAAGGCCAGTGTTCAGGTAGTCGTAGAACCGGTTCGTGACGTTGGTCTGAAGCTCATACAGGAAAGCTTCGTCGGTCATCGCGACTGCGACATCATAGCCGTATTCCTTGATTGCCTCGATAGAGACCGCCTTCGCGTACTTTTCGACGTTGATGTTCGCATAGTCCTTCTCAATGACCGTCGCTTTGGAGTAGGGGATCTCTTCGCCCTCGCCGACGCTCTGTGCAAGCGTGACGCTCGCAGTCTTGGATTTCAGAACGGTACCCGGCTGCTTTTTGATGGGGCGCATAATGCCGAGAATGTCGCGCAGGTGCTGCCAGTTCCGCGCAAAGCGGGTTACAAAATCGATTTCACGAGCGGTTACCTGAACGTCGCTCGTCATGGTCAGGTTGTTTTTTGCTGCCATATTATTCTTCCTTTCCGAACAAATTGAGATTTGCGGCAATTGCTGCCTGCCGTTCAGACGCGTCCCTGATTTTGAAGATGTCGTCCCGGCTCATAGCGCCGCCGTTGTTTGTGGGCGGGTCTTTGGTGTCCGCGCCCTTCTGTTTCGTGGTAACAACGAAATCTGCCCACTCTTCCTTGATGGACTTCTTCAAATCATCGGCGTTCTTGATCTTGCCGTCTTCCAATTCAACCGAGGAAAGATCAGTGACCTTCAAAACAGAATCGATGCGCTTTTCGCTGATACCAGCAGACTTCAAAAGTTCCCGATACGCGGATTCTTTCGCGCTTTTTGTTTCCTTCTGCATCTGCTCTCTTTTGTAGTCGTCAAATTCCTTTTTGACCTTGTCGTGCTTATCCTTCCAGCCATCGTCGCCTTTGGATTTTAGGTTTTCCAACTCCGCCTGTACTCCGGGGAGCTTTTCAGCGTCTGCCTTATACCGCGCGAGATCGCTTTTCAGCCCGTCTACGGTATCGGTGTGCGCCTCAATGATCGTGTCCATCTGCTCTTCCGTCAGCCCCATTCCCTTTAGGAGCTTCCTTGTTAATGCCATGTTCTATCTCCCTTTCCCTTGTCGGCGGTTCTTTGCCGCGACAGAACAAAAAATGTGGTAACAGTCGTTTCTTCACTGTTACCACATTTATACCGCATATTTTAGGCTCTCTTACGCAAACTTTCAGCCATTTTTCAATTCATCCTCTACGATCTGCCGGTATTCGGATGCATGGTCAGCCGCTGCGGGCTTCAAATACGGCTGTGCTTTATTGCCCGCCGTCCAGTGCCAGTTCCCCTTCGCGTCCTGATACGCCCACGGCGTAGGTCTCCCGCCCGGATAATACTTGCCGGTTCCGAGTTCGACGTATGCGGCATATTCCGTGTCACTTCCGATGTATGCAGCCGGTTCCCCTTCATCTACGCGGTGAGTGATACTGTTCCTCAGATTGCCAGTGTCCACCGGGCAAAGCCGCTTCGCGTACTTTTCAGCCGTCATGCCGATCTTTTCGAGGGCACGAATCAGCGCGTCGTGCATAGCGGACTTCACTTGTTCGGAATTGTCGATAAATTCAACGTTCACTTTTCACTTCCTCTGCAATTTCTTTTAATGCTCTCAAAAAATCATCAATGATGTACTCCCCATTTTTCATTTTTTCTTAAGCCTTTCAAAGATTTTCACAAGTTCTGGATCTAACTCGCTTGTTTCCCCAAACCAATATGCCGTGAAGCTCTCTGCAACATATTCTTGCCTGTTGCTTGTAGCGTATGCGGAAACATTTTCGGCATATTTTGAAAAACTGCTCGCAATATCGAACCCAGATTCTTTCACAGCTTTTGTGAACAACCTATCGTCTAAGTAATGCCCTAGCTCGTGAACCATTGAGCCATAGGCATCAGGTTTGCTAACATTTGTCCTGCCCGTTTTCTTTAGCGCTTTAAGATAACGCATTTGAAGCTCTGCCGCTATGCCCGTTTTTTTCTTGGTTTGCTCCATTGCCACATCAATGTTTGGTAATACCTGATTAAGCAAATCTGTGTATTCCTTTATGTGGGCTGCCATCGCTTTTGCATTTTTAAGGTATTTTTTGTTGAAGAACAAATCTCCGGTTCCCCATTGATACGCCGCTTCCGCCGTTGTATCTTTGAAGCGTTTTTCTCTTGTATTAAACGGAGTTATATTCCGAAGTTTATAGTCAACTTCATACTCGCCAAGAACTTCTGTCAACGCCCTGTTCATTTCATTTGCATGTGCGATGTCGATTCCACGATAATCAACTTTCCCTGTATATTTGCTCTTGTAACTTTCAACGAACATTTCCGCGTATTTTTCCGCTTCATCGATCGTTCCCGCAGGGGCAAAATTAGGCTTTTTCACACGCTTTTTCCACCCCGCCCACTCTGCGTATGTCATATTTTCAATCAGATCATTCTGCCCTGTCTCTGGATTTCTGGCGCGGCGCTGTCCTCTGGAAGTGTCAATTCCCTCTATCGCAGATACCAGCGTGCAGCGGCAGTTGTATATTTCTTCCGGTCTGCCTTGCGGGTCTCCTGGGAAACGGCAACCATTAGAAAACTTCTTGTCGTTGTCCACGACCTCGCCATCGAGCATCGCGTGAGAATGTCGCGTCCTCCCGTCCAGCGTCGCCATCCACTCTTTGCGGCATTTAATGCCCATCTTTTCAGCCGCAAAGTAAGAATCCATCCGTCCGGCGTTCTGCGCACCCGTGACTGCCGTTCGAGCTGTCCGGATAGCGGAATCGCGGTTCATAGTGATGATTCTGGTTTGCAGGTCATCCGCCATGTGCTTAATACTCTTCCCCTGCAAAATGGAGCTTGTGACGCTGGCTGTGATCTGCTTTTTCCCCCATGCAAGATCAATGCCGCGTTTTAACGCTCTTTTCGGCGGGTAATACGGCATAAGCTCCGGCTGTTCCACAATCAAGCGCTTTACAGTCTGTTCGTCCCATAAATCAAATCCGACATCGCCGGTCACCTGCTCAATGGTGTACGCAGCGAAATTCCGATTCAAACTATAAATGCCCGGCGTTGCATCGTTGACATACGAAACAGCAGCAGCGTTTGCATTTGTCATGCGCTCTGCCACTTTATCACGCAGCGCCTCAAAGCGCTTTCCACGCCCGATCTGCGCAAGCCTCCATTGCTTGTATTGCTCTTCTGTAATATCGCCAGCGTCCATCCGTGCCTTTTCGGAAGCGTCACGGTCTGCGAACTTTGCGAAATACTCCTTGATGATGTCCGTCAGACCGTCATACGCTTCTTTGTAAGAATCGTATATCCGCTTTTCGAGCGCCTTTAACTCTTTTTCGGTGAGGTCGTATCCCTTATCAGGTCTCATCGTTCACCATCTCCGGCGGCTCGAAGCTGCGCTCAATATCCTCTGCCGCTTTTCTTTTCAGAATTTCGGTGACTTCTTCCTGCGTCAGCCAAGGGAGCTTGTTCAAAATTGTCTCATCATCGAGGTAGTTTGCCGCAAGAAGCACCATCTGCGTTTGTTCCAGCTGATTTGTTACCTTAGAGCGAGTAAAAGATGGCTCATCCTCAATCCCAACGATTTTAAAAAGTGCCTGTAAGAAATCAATTACGCAGTATTCGAATTGATCGACCTTGTTATCCATCGACTGATATGCCGCATTGATCTCCGTCGCTGTTTTCTGCCCGCCTTGCAGTTTTGTAACGTCCAACATCTGAAAATCTCGGTACAGATCGTCGCTGATTCTGGAAAGGAGCGCTTCCCGAGCTTCAACCGGGATTGTGAGCGTATGAGCCTCTGCCTTCGCGCCGTCATCGTCCACAAGACCTACACCAATTCGCCGCATGGACTCTTTGAACCGTGCCATATCGATCTCGTCCATGCCTCCAGCGTTGGAAATCGTCCAATAGATGATCGACGCTTCGTCAACCGTATTTGCAAAGCCGGATTTGATCAAGTCGTAGCAGTCAATTGCCTCACGCTGGCCAACCAGCTCAGACTGCTTTGCGCGGTTCCCGTACATAGGAATAATAGGGAAGCCAGGATAATTCTGATACGCCAGAAGTTCAGTCCCGTCAATCTCAGAAGTCGCTTCCACAGCCACATAGCCGCGCTTCGGCTCCAAAATCATCATTTCTTCCCCGCTCCGTCGGATGTACTGTGTAAATCCGTCAGGTTCGAAGAGCGTAGCACGCAGCGGTTTGCTTGTGCATACTTGCCAGAAACGAATGCCCGACCGAAGCGCTCCGTTTTCCTCATCCAGAAGTGGGACAAATTCTGTCACATCAAACACTTCAAGGTGATCGAGATTCCAGAAACCATAGGAAACGCCGCCGACAAGCGCGTCGTGTGCTGCGTCTTGGAGCCGTGTGTCAAACCCAGCGCCCAACTTCGCTTTGTTCTCCTCTTTTTTCAGTGTCACGCCGTTTCCAAGCAAATACTGCGTTTCCTGCGTGATGAAATTTGCGAAGAAATTGCTCCGAAGCTTATAGTTCGGACTGTAGTTGTCCGGAATGACTTTCCCGTTAAGTGTGTAAAGCAGCTTTTGAAAATTGGCAATCGTCACATTCCGGTGCGCGTCATACTCCTTCGCAATAATCGCCTGTTTGTATAAATCCGAGTCTTTGTGATTATTTATCGCGGACAGAACAAATTCCATCCGTTCCCGGTCAGACTTTTCCGCGACCTCTAAAAAATCCTGATATGTTTTCATCTTTTACCTCACCGCGCCAGTTCAGGCACGAACGAATGCTCTTTGAACGCCTTTTTCAGTACCGTCATAGCCATATACCGAATATCGTCCATCGCGTGATCGTTGTCCTTTATAACTTGATCTTCTCTTGCTTTGTCGTCCCACCGGTACAGCCCAAATTCACGTATGGAGTTCTCGCAGCTTTCGTGTATTTTTATTTTCCCATTTTGTTCCATCTGTCTGCTCCTGTCTGACTGCTTTTCCCTATTCTGACATAAATCAGCGCCGTTAGCAACAATCCTGTACCGGCAACTGCCGCAGCAATTCCCGCGGTCTGTAAGCTTCCAAGCGCCGGTCCGCCCTGCACTGTCCCTGCTGCATAAAACAAAATGCCTGCCATGACGGCCCCCGGCACCGTTGCCAGACTACAGTTTTGCATTTCATCTGTATAAATGGCACTCCGCTCCATTCCAAGTTCCATTAAAAGACGCATCCTCTTTTTCTGCTCCTGCAGATAAAACAGACTCCATACCACCAGAATCAATCCATACAGTAAAAGAATCCCGGCGATTGTAATACCATAGAAAAACAATTGATTGAGATATTGTATCCTGTACACGTTGTTTTCTTCAAAATGGCTCGCATAAGAATAGCCGTAGGAATCCAGATATGCTCTTAACACCTCATCTGTTGCCTGCCGATAATCCGTAGGATACCGTCATCACATTCTGACCTAAATCCCGATACTGCTCCGGGTCATATTCTTTTTCCATGACCGTACACATTCTTTTAGCAGACAACTGATAACGATTATAAACGACACTTTCCGGCATAATCCAGTATTCCTGTGCATTCATTTCCTTTAATATAGGAAACTTCTCATAAAATGCCGTTTCGTTTTCTTCATCCAGATAGACAACTGCTGCCACTGTCACCGGATTTTCTGATTTATATATATTTTTACCGGCACGGTATCTATATAAAATCTTTTCCTGTAACGTTTCCGGAAGTTCCTGAATTTCCTGTCTGATTTCATCTTCCTGCTTGTCATCCATATCTGACAGGATTTCTTCTGCCGCATCAAACTCTGCTGTTGAAAAACGCATTTTCTGCATATAATCCGCGCATTCCTGATACAATTCCGATACAGCATAACTTGAGTGATTATTATTCATCCAATAAAAGTAGTCCGAAGATGACGATAGTGTATCACCTGCCTTACAGGTGTCCACATATTCCCCGGCAGCCCCTTTCTGAATCACCAGTACAGCCTGCTCTCCACGTTCAAAGGCTTCATAATCTCTGTATTCTTCATCGATATAATCTTCCAGCTCCTCATAAACTGCCCTGTTTGCCGCCACATAATAATCCAGACTGCGCGTTCCGTTAAATTTACTAAAAACAAAATGTGTCATTGTACGTGTTCCGCTGTATGCCGGCATTTCATACTTCATAACACCCTTGTTTAAAAAATTTTCCAGACCGTTTTCTTCGATGTACTGCTTATAAAATTCAGTATCATTTTTAGTCTTATAATACAGAACCATCCAGTTCTGCACCAATGCGGTATCTGTTTTGTCAATTCCGGACATCTGTCCGATATATGCCGTCAGTGCCTGCGGCAGGCCATGAATTACACGCATTTTCCCCGTATCATATTTGTAATCCATCATTACCTTCTCCCCGTCCAGTACCGTCTCGGAAGATGTTGTGCCG
>ERZ834798.2123-NODE-2123-length-15223-cov-3.397284_pt1 | contig 15223 bp, 10 predicted proteins | sample MGYA00519689_ERZ834798 | MGnify/ENA primary metagenome ERZ834798 (study PRJEB31850, sample SAMEA3708761) | human gut metagenome | biome: human gut; feature: human-associated habitat; material: faeces | place: China | collected 2014 ...
CACTGGTTGGCTTTCAGAAGCAGTTCCTCCTCCGGCATGGTAACTCCATAACGAGCTGCCAGTGTACGGACAATCTCCTGGAACTGTTTTTTGTCCGGTTTGCCAAAGTAGATACGGACGCCAAAACGATATACCAGGGAAAGCTTCTCCTGCACGGTGTCGGAGGAATGCAGATCATTGTCATCTGCGATCTCCAGCTTATCTGTGGCACGCTCACGGACAAGATTACGCCGGTTGCTTGTGGCATAGATCAGGACATTGTCCGGTTTTTTCTCAAGACCGCCCTCGATCACGGCTTTCAGGTATTTATATTCGATCTCAAATTCCTCAAAGGAAAGATCATCCATATAAATGATAAAACGATAGTTACGGTTTTTGATCTGGGCGATGACTTCATTAAGATCCTGGAACTGATGCTTATAGGCCTCAATGATACGAAGTCCCTGATCATAATACTGATTCAGGATTCCCTTGATACTGGAAGATTTACCGGTTCCCGCATCACCAAAGAGCAGACAGTTGTTCGCCTTTCTCCCCTGTACAAATGCCTCTGTATTATCGATCAGTTTTTTCTTGGCAATCTCATAGCCGACCAGGTCGTCCAGATGCACATGGGCAATATTGGTAATCGGCACGATCCGGGCAGGAGTCACCGTTCCGTCGATACGGAATGCCTTGTGAAGTCCGAGTTTACCAACGCCAAAATCTTTATAAAATGCCGTCACTGCATCTTTAAATCCGGACACATCTGTGGAAGCTTCCAGCTTTAACTTCAACTCATTGATGCGCTCCTTGATCCTCTTATTAAAAATCTTTCCGCTCCCTGTCATGCTCTGATAATCAGTGATGGCATCCATACAGTCCATCTCAAAATAAGAGGCAAGTTTTCCAAAATCAAAATCAAACAGCGATTTGATGATCTCAAAGTCATGCAATACGATCTGATTGACAGAGCCCTCCACTTTTCCGCGGATCTCACAAGTTTTGCTGTAAGCATTCTCATTATTTACAAGAAGAAATGCCAGAAAACTGTGCCACAGATTCCCCTCAAAGCCATGACTCACTGCCAGCTCCATTAGCTGGTTCAAACTCTCATACAATAGAGACTCCACATCCTCTTTATTATAATATTCATTTTCATAATTCTCCATGATCCAGGTCATGTTATAAAATAAGTTACCATTTTCAAAATCTTTATATAAAATTAAATTCTTTGGACTTTTCATCAGTTTATTCATTCCCTTCTGCACTCACATAATTGCCAAGTATTTTCAAACGGATCGTCTCCTCTGTCAGCCCCCGCAGCGCATTCTGTACGGCTGCATCATTGAGGTTTCCCTCAATGTCAACAAAGAAGCGGTACTCCCACGCTTTTCCCTGCACCGGTCTGGACTCGATCTTATTCATGTTGATTCCGTTGTAGATAAAATGGGACAGCTTATGGTACAGCGAACCGCTCTCATGCGGAACTTCAAAAGAGATACTGATCTTATTGGCTCTCGATTCAAAAATCTTCTTGTTTGCCACAATGATAAACTTTGTATAATTATTTTTATTGTTCTGGATTGCCTCATCCAGCACTTTCAAACCGTAAATATCCGCAGTCAGGGTGCTTGCGATCGCTGCCTTGTTCTTTTTTCCATCTTCTTTGATCTTCTGGGCGGACATCGCAGTATTTTTCAGACTGTGCTTTTCCCAGTCTCTGTGGCTCTCAAGGTATTTCGAGCACTGCATCAGCGCCTGTGGGTGGGAATAAATGTCGGTGATATCGTCCATGTCTGCTTCCGGCAGGCCCAAAAGTGCATGGTCGATACGGATGATCTGCTCGCCCACGATATAATTATTGTATTCCACCATAAGATCATAGTTCTCGGAAACGATTCCGGCAGATGAATTCTCAATTGGGAATACAGCGTAATCGGCCTCTCCGTTTTGGATGGCTTCCATCGCATCCCGCCACGTATCCACATGATAACTGTCTGCATTCTCCCCGAAATACTCATTCAGCGCAAGCTGTGAATATGCGCCTTCCGTTCCCTGAAATACGATTTTAGCATTTTTGTAATTCAGATGATCTACTTCTTTAAAATCGGTTTTTTCCGTCTGACCATGTTCTGTCAGTAGCTGATACTGACGCTTCCGGCTCATGGACATGATCTGCTCGAACAGTTCACGGATACCATGTTTTAAAAATGGCGTAGTTCCTTTTCTGCTCAATGTTTCCAACTTGGAAACCTCACGCTGCTTGTCAAATACTTTCTTTCCCACAGCAATTTTATATTCAGCAACTTCCTCTGAAATTGCCATTCTGCGTTCATACAGATCCACGATCTGACTGTCGATCTGATCAATCTCATCTCTTAGTTCCAATAAATCTCTCATAAAAAATCCAAGCCTTTCCATTTATTATTTATAATATATTACATTCACAGTTTGCTTGCAAGAGAACACTTGCGTCATGGTATACAGAAATGCTATACTTTTTATAGATAAAGATTATAAATCAAAGAGGTGATTTACTTATGAAAAAAATCTGGAAATGGCTGCTTTTTGTGTTGGTGATCCTTCTTGCTGCCGGGTGTGTTTTCCTCTACCGGTACATAAACCGCATTCGGTATAATGACGGTTATGTCAACGGCAACACTGCGGGAAATCTGTATAACGAAGGATATTTCTGTGAAAAAGATGGTATTGTCTACTTTGCCAACCCTGCCGACAACTACTGTCTGTACTCCATGAACCCGGACGGCACAAACATCAAAAAGTTAGAGGATCAGAGTGTCAGCTACATCAACGTGGATGACCACTACATTTATTACTGTAAACTTAAGGGAAAAAGCGCTGATTCGTTTTCCTTCCTCCCGGTCAATACCAACAGCTTATGCCGGCTGGACATTGACGGAAAAGGAAAACCTGAAATTTTAGATGATGATCCGTGTATGTATGCTTCCCTGGTTGGAAATTATCTGTACTATCTGCATTATGATACCACTGATGCAACCACGCTGTACAAAGTCAAAATTGATGGCAAGGAAAAAGAGCAGGTAGAAAAACAGTCCTACTTTACCGCAAGTACCGATGGACAATATATTTATTATAACGGACTGACAGACAATCATAATATCTATGAGATGGACACTTCCAATGACCACGCAAAAGTCATCTATGAGGGGAACTGCTGGATGCCGGTGAAAGACGGAAACAATCTTTATTTTATGGACTGTGAAAACGATTACCGCATTGCCAAAGTCGATCTGACAAATGGTGAAAAAACGCTGGTCACGGACTGCCGTGTCGACTGCTATAATGTCACAGGCGATAAAATCTTTTTTCAGAAAAATGATAAGACAAATCCGGCCATCTGTTGTATTAATACAGATGGAAGCAATTATCAGGAATTAAAAGAAGGCAACTACACTGCCATTAATGTAACTTCCACTTATGTCTATTTTAAAGATTTTACGACCAAAACCCCTTATTATACATCTGTTGCTGCCCCGGGCAATGTACAGATTTTCAATCCGTAAGCAGGCGTTGTTACAATGCAATTTTTTACAAAAAAAGAAACGTCAGGAAACTTCATTTTTTCCTGGCGTTTCTTTATCCCGCAAAACAAATATTTATGCAAAATCAAATAACGACAACTGATTGGACTCCGGCATATCGCCCAGCAGTCCAAGATCTGCCATAAGATCAATGGTAGATTTCGTCACCTTGGTTCTCTGGCGGAAATCATCTTTGGATAAGAATTTTCCGTCTTTTGCTGCCTCCGCAACCGCAATTGCAGCATTGTCACCCATACCTTCAATGGTATTTAACGCCGGCATAAGCTTTCCGTCGATGATCTGGAAACGGTCCGGCAATGCACGGTAAATATCAATTGGCGTAAAATCAAAACCTCTCGCATACATCTCCTGCACGATCCGCATATCACGGTAGACATCCTGCTCTTTTTTGGAAAGAGAGTCTTTTCTTCTTGTGTAATCCTTATAAAAATATTCCAGACGCTCTTTTCCCTGACACATGATCTCATAGTTGAAACCGGTCGCACGAATGGAAAAATATGCTGCATAATAGGCGAGTGGATAAAAAACTTTACAGTATGCAATACGCCACGCCATCATAACGTAGGCAGCCGCATGTGCTTTCGGGAACATATACTTGATCTTTAAACACGAATCAATATACCATTCCGGTACATTATGTGCCCGCATCTCTTCCTTCCATTCTTCCTTTAATCCCTTACCTTTTCGAACAGACTCCATAATGGTAAAGGACTGCTCACTGTCAAGTCCCATACTGATCAGATAAATCATAATATCATCACGGGTACAGATTGCAGTAGAAATCGTTGCAATCCCCTGCTCAATTAAAGTCTGTGCATTTCCCAACCACACATCCGTACCATGCGAAAGTCCTGAAATTCGGATCAGATCCGAAAATTCGGTCGGTTTCGCATCAATAACCATCTGCATCGCAAAATCTGTTCCAAACTCCGGGATTCCTAAACATCCCAGGGGAATACCGTTGATGTCTTCCGGTTCTACTCCCAATGCAGAGGTATTCATAAACAGCGACATGACTGTCTGATCGTCCAAAGGGATCGTCTGTGGATCAAGTCCTGTCAAGTCCTGTAACATACGGATCATGGTCGGATCATCGTGTCCGAGAATGTCCAGTTTTAATAAGTTATGGTCGATGGAATGGTAATCAAAATGAGTCGTAACCGTTGCAGTCGTCATATCGTTTGCCGGATGCTGTACCGGAGTAAACGTATTAATCTCCTCGCCCACCGGAAGAACAACGATACCTCCCGGATGCTGTCCGGTCGTTCTCCGGACGCCGACACATCCTTGTACAATACGGTCAATCTCACAGTTTCTCTTGTGAATTCCACGCTCTTCATAATAATTTTTGATATATCCAAATGCAGTCTTATCCGCAAGTGTACCAATCGTTCCGGCACGGAATGTCTGTCCGTAACCGAAAATAACCTCACAGTAAGCATGGGCTTTACTCTGATACTCACCGGAAAAGTTTAAGTCGATATCCGGCTCTTTATTTCCCTTGAATCCAAGGAAGGTCTCAAATGGAATATCAAATCCATCTTTTACCAGCTTTTTGCCACACACCGGACAAATCTTATCCGGCATATCACAACCACTTCTTCCGGAAAATGCCTTGACTTCCGGTGAATCAAAATCGCTGTATTTGCAATATTCGCAACGGTAATGCGCCTGCAATGGATTTACCTCCGTGATACCGGACATGGTCGCTGCAAAAGAGGAACCTACCGAACCACGGGAACCTACAAGGTAACCATCCTCGTTCGACTTCCATACAAGCTTCTGTGCGATAATATACATTACCGCATATCCATTGGAAATAATCGAATTTAATTCTCGGTCAAGCCGCTCCTTTACGATCGGAGGCAGTTCTTCACCATACATGCTGTGCGCCTTGTTATAGCAGATATCACGGAGCATCTGATCCGAATTCTCGATAAACGGCGGACACTTATCCGGTCTTACCGGTGCAATCTTCTCACACATATCCGCAATTTTGTTTGGATTTGTAATGACGACCTCTTCTGCCTTGGCACTTCCAAGATATTCGAATTCCTTTAGCATTTCTTCGGTTGTTCGAAGATATAACGGTGCCTGCTCGTCAGCATCCTTAAATCCCTTTCCGGCCATAATAATACGGCGGTAGATTTCATCTTCCGGGTCAAGGAAATGCACATCGCAGGTAGCCACCACAAGCTTGTTAAATTCCTCCCCCAGTCTGCAGATCCTGCGGTTGATATCCTGCAGCTCTTCCATCGTATTCACCGGCTCCTTGTCACTGCGCAACATGAACTCATTGTTTCCAAGCGGCTGTATCTCCAGATAATCATAGAACTTTACAAGTCTTATGATCTCTTCCTGCGGTCTTCCGCCCACAATCGCACGGTATAATTCTCCAGCTTCACAGGCAGAGCCTAAAAGAAGTCCCTCTCTGTATTTGACAAATTCACTTTTTGGCACACGTGGTCTCTTATTATAATACGTGAGGTGTGAAAGTGAAACCAGACGATACAGATTGATACGTCCGATGTCATTTGTCGCCAGAATAATTGCATGGTAGGTCGGCATTTTCATGACCGTTTCCGGGGAGGTGGAAACCATATGGTTCACATCATCGAGATTTTCCATACCGCGTTCTTTTAACATCTCAATAAATTTCACAAAAATTTCTGCTGTACAGGCAGCATCGTCAACTGCACGATGATGGTTTTCCAGTGAGACATTCAATGCCTTTGCAACGGTATCGAGTTTAAAACGATTCAGGTTCGGCAGCAGAATTCTGGCAAGAGCCACTGTATCTATGATCGTAAACTCTCTCTCTATCCCCTGATCCTTGCAGTTTTTCTTAATAAAACTCATATCAAATTCCGCATTGTGGGCAACCATGATCGCACCATCGCAGAACTTCATAAATTCCGGCAGAATCTCCTCAATCTTCGGTGCATCAATGACCATATCATCCTTAATTGAGGTCAATTCCTCGATTCGGAATGGAATTGGCACTTCCGGGTTTACAAATGTCGAAAAGCGGTCTGTAATGACACCACCGACTACTTTCACTGCACCGATCTCAATAATCTTATTCTTATCCGGGCTGAAACCGGTCGTCTCCAAGTCGAACACCACAAAGGTTTCATCGAGGCTCTGTCCTTTCGAATCTGTGATAATATCCTTCAAGTCGTCCACCAGATACGCTTCCACACCGTAGATAACCTTAAAATCGTCATCCGGACTCAGTGCATGGTTTGCATCCGGGAATGCCTGTACATCGCCGTGGTCGGTGATCGCAATCGCCTTATGTCCCCATTTCATGGCACGCTTTACGATGTCTTTACACTCGGACACACCATCCATATCACTCATCTTTGTATGACAGTGCAATTCCACACGCTTCTCCGGACTGGTGTCCATACGGGTGGTCGTAAAGTCTGCAATCTTCTTAATCCCAACGATCGAACCGATTGTTAATTCACTGTCAAACTTATCGATTGTCGTGACACCTTTGATTTTTAAGAATGCCCCTTTTTTCAGATTGCCAAGAAGCTCATCCCTGTCTTCATTTCTTGTAAATATTTTCAGGACAATGGAATCCGTAAAATCTGTGACCGACATGATAATGATTGTCTTTTCGTTACGGATCTCCCTCGTCTCAACCGTCATGACCTGACAGCGGATGGTAACTTCACCCATCTCACCCACGATTTTCTCCAATGGGATGGTTTCTCCATCCTCAATATCACGACCGTAAATTACATCCGGATTATCGGATTTTTTACCTCCGCCAAAGCCACCGCCATCATAACGTTTTTTAAACTCTTTCCGTGGTCCGTCATATGTTTTTTTTGCAGTATTTCCTGCACCATTTGCAGATTTTGCATCGTTTTTTGCAGGTTTTACGGCGTTTCCACCACCTGTAGAACCACTGTCTCCAGATGTTGTAGTCTGACCGGAAGCTGCACTTTTTTCATTGGCATCTGAAGCAACTGCAACTGTCTCTCCGTCCTCATCCTTCAAATTGATATTTTTTAATATATTTTTGATTTCAAACTGAATCTGAAGATCACTGTTTTTCTTGTACCTGCTCTCTTTTGGTTCCTCAAAGTCAAGGTCAACAATCAGGTTCATGCCACAGCGCTCACACACGATTTTCTCTAAAAATTCCACAATTTCATGGGAGCGTGTCTGTGCAATGATCGTATTTTCCAGTACAAGATGCAGATGACTGTCATCCGTAAATTCCATTTTGGAAGCACGCAGCAGATTGTATTCCATCAGACTGTAGGCTTTTAACTCTTCTAAAATACTGTCCTTATACATATCCATCAGCGTGCGGGCGGTATACTGCTCGGAGAGCTGATACTTTTCGATAATACGGACATTCATCCGTTTTCCCTTAAATATCTGCTCCTCAATGGATTTTTCTAACTGCGTAATGTTATTTTTATGTATAAGATGACTGCCCAAAAGATAGACACGGATATGATCTCTCTCATGATTCATCCCTACCTTGGTAACTTCCATCTCAGATAAAATTTTCTTCATATCCCCGGACACATCCAGTGTCGGAAAGACATCAAAAAATAGTTTTGCCATAATTATTCATTCCAATGTAACAGTTCATAGCGGAGTGCCTCTAAAAGTTCTGACTCCGGCACTTTTTTGAATACCTCGCCATGTTTGATAATAAGTCCTTCTCCGATTCCTCCGGCGATTCCGATATCTGCCTCTTTTGCTTCTCCCGGACCATTAACAACGCATCCCATAACGGCAACTTTAATGTCAAGAGGAATGTCGGCAACCATATTTTCTACCTGATTGGCCAGCTGGATCAGATTGATCTGTGTTCGTCCACAGGTAGGACAGGATACTACTTCCACACCGCCTTTGCGGAGTCCAAGTGTTTTTAAAATTAATTTGGCAGATTTGATCTCCTCTAATGGATCTCCTGTCAGGGAAACCCGGATCGTGTCACCGATTCCCTGATGTAAGATCAATCCAAGTCCGATGGCTGACTTGATATTACCGCTGATGATCGTACCGGCTTCCGTGATCCCGACATGCAGCGGATGATCGGTCTGGCTTGTGATCAGTTCATGTGCTTTCACACACATCATAACATCCGAAGATTTAATACTGATGACAAGATTATCATATCCCATATCTTCAATCAGTTTCACTTTATCCAAAGCACTTTCTACCAGTCCCTCAGCCGTCACTCCATGGTATTTCTCCACCAGATTTTTTTCTAAGGAACCACTGTTTACCCCTACACGGATTGGAATGTTGCGCTCTTTTGCGACATCCACCACAGCCTTCACACGCTCTGTGCTTCCGATATTTCCCGGATTGATGCGGATCTTGTCTGCTCCATTCTCCATTGCTGCAATTGCAAGACGATAGTCAAAATGAATGTCTGCAACGACCGGAATCTGCACCTGTTTTTTTATCTCCTTTAATGCCTTCGCTGCATCCATCGTAGGCACTGCACAGCGGATGATATCACATCCGGCAGCTGTAAGCTGATTGATCTGTGCGGCAGTTGCCTCCACATTCTCGGTTTTTGTATTGGTCATAGACTGGATCAAAATCGGGTTGCCGCCGCCAATGATGCGGTTGCCGATCTTCACTGTTTTTGTCATAGTTCTTCTCCCTTTCGTATAAATTCTTACTGGATAATTGCGAAACTTTTTCTAATCTATATAAACAACTTACGAATGTCGTTAAACATGATCAGTATCATGAGTGCAAACAATATCATGATACCGGCAAAATGTACCATGCCCTCTTTTTCCGGGTCAACTTTTTTGCCACGGATCGCCTCTACCAGCAAAAATACAAGTCTTCCACCGTCGAGTGCCGGGAGTGGCAGAAGGTTCATGACACCAAGGTTCGCAGAAAGCAGGATACTGATATACAGCATTTGCAGGAATGCATAGAAGTAGCCGTAGGAAACACTCTGCTCATAGCTGTCTCCGATTGCACTGACAATTCCTACCGGACCACTCATATCATTGACGGTAACGCCTCCGGTAAAGAGCATCTTTAAGCTTCCAAGTGTCGTATAGATCCAGTACTCCACCTCGTAAGCACTGTATTTTGCCAGCGTGAATACATTGTTTGTTGTCTTCTCTCTGGCTGCCATTCCAATAAATCCATATAAATATCTTCCGGTGGTCTCATCATATTTTGGAGTGAGTTCCGTTGTGTAACGTTCTCCATCCCGCTCATAAGTTACTTTCACCGGTTCTCCGGCATGGTACATGGAATATGCACTCACCTCACGGTAAAAATGAATATGTTTATTTCCCATTTTTACAATCGTATCACCTGCCTGAAGTCCCGCTTCCTCTGCGGCATAACCCTCACTCACATCTGAGAGTACCGGAAGATCATATCCGGTGCAGCAGACAAGAATAAAAGAGAAGATAAAGGCCATGATAAAATTAAAAATTGGTCCCGCAGCTACAACGCTGATCCTTGCCCAGACAGATTTGTTGTTAAACGCTTTGTTATCCTGGCTTTCCGAATCCTCTCCCTCCATCATGCAGGCTCCTCCAAATGGAAGCAGTTTGATGGAGTATTTTGTCTCACCTTTCTGGATTCCGAAAAGTGTAGGTCCTAATCCAAGTGAAAATTCATTGACACGGATTCCATTTGCCTTTGCAAGCAAAAAATGTCCCAGTTCATGAAACAGGATAATAATGCTGAATATCAGTAATGCGATAATAATTTTCATGTAAAAAACCTTTCCTGATGTCTTGTTGCATTTTTAAATGCGTTTTATTTTGCACTCATCTTTTTTTCAATAAACTCATAAGCAGCTGCTTCTGTCCCCAAAATTTCATCCACATCCGGATGATCGATAAACTCTGCATTTTCCATACATGCCTCGATCAACTCTGTGATCTCCGGATAAGAAATCTTCCGGTCTAAAAACAGACTGACCGCTTTCTCATTGGCAGCATTGTACACAGTCGGAATATTTCCGCCCTTTTCCATTGCCTGATATGCAAGTGCAAGCCCGCGAAATGTATCGGTATCCGGCTTCTCGAAGGTAAGATCTGCAATTTCAAACAGATCCAGTCTCCTGCCCGAAAGATTCCGGCGCTCCGGATAATAAAGTGCATACTGGATTGGAAGTCTCATATCCGGCGTGCCAAGCTGTGCGATCACTGCTCCATCCTGATACTCTACAGCAGAATGAATGACACTCTGCGGATGTACTACAACCTGAATCTGATCTAAAGCCACATCAAAGAGCCATTTTGCTTCCATCACTTCCAGTCCTTTATTTACCAATGTGGAAGAATCAATCGTGATTTTTCTTCCCATGCTCCAGTTTGGATGTTTCAGGGCATCTTCCACCTGAATATTCTTAAGTTCATCTGCTTTTCTTCCACGGAACGGTCCACCAGAAGCTGTCAGTAAAATCCTGCTGATCTTATTATCTCCGGCACCCTGCAACGACTGGAAAATCGCACTGTGTTCGCTGTCCACCGGAAGAATTGGCACCTTGTATTCCTTTGCAAGCGGAATAATAATATGTCCGGCAGTGACAAGTGTTTCCTTGTTTGCCAAAGCAATTTTCTTCCCTGCTTTAATTGCAGCAATCGTTGGTCTGATTCCAAGCATACCAACAATTGCAGTCACTAAAATCTCACTCTCCGGAATCACCGATACTTCAAGAAGTCCTTCCATGCCAGACACGATTTTTATGCCGAGGTCTTTTGTATTTGTACGAAGTTCTTTCGCCTTTTTTTCATCCCATACACTGACAAGAGATGGTCTGAACTCCCTCATCTGTGCTTCTAACAAACTGATATTACTTCCGGCAGCCATTGCCACTACCTGAATATCCCCCTGCTCTCTTACAATATCGAGTGTCTGTGTACCGATAGAACCGGTAGAACCTAAAATTGCAATTTTTTTCATATTTTATGTTTTCCTTATCTTATAATTTAATAAAGTTCACTGCAAGGAAATAAATGATCGGTGCAGTAAAGATCACACTGTCAAAACGGTCTAAAATACCACCGTGCCCCGGAATCAGTTTTCCATAATCTTTGATCTCATAATTACGCTTGATGGCGGATGCAGTCAGATCCCCCACCATAGAGATTAAAGCTCCAACCGCACTGATTCCTGCCATGATCCAGACATGTGTCTGATCAATCTGCATGGCACTTTTAAAGATCATGCCATAAATAATCGTAAGAAGCGCTGCACCTACAACACCGCCGACAGCACCCTCCACTGATTTCTTCGGACTTAATTTTGGCGACATTTTATGTTTCCCAATCAACATTCCTACACAGTATGCACAGGTGTCGCATCCCCAGGAGCACAAAAAAACAAGCCATACAATGTAGGCACCTGCCTCGATCATACGTGTCTGATACACATACGACAGCATCACAGCAACATAGAACACGCCAAAAAATGCTGCAAGTACCTGTTCCGTCTTATACTTCGGATATGTAAATACATATGCGAACATCATAAGAATCAAAACACCTAATACAAACACCATTGTATCCGGCAAAAATGCAAATTTCAGATTACAATAATACACGGTCGCTGCCAGATAACCAATGATTCCAACCGCCTCTTTTTCAATGTGAAAAATGCGATATAATTCAAACATACCAATATAGGAAATAATCAGTGTTGAGATCAGCAGAACATCTCCGCCTGTAATGATCAGAACCAGTGCTGCGATCACTAACACGATTCCACTTAATAATCTTGTCTTAAACATTATATTTCTCCATCCTCCTCTGAGAGTGCGCCAAACCTGCGGTCACGTTTATTATATGCTTCGACTGCCTTTTCTAATTCTTCTTTATGGAAGTCCGGCCATGGAACTTCCGTAAAATAAAATTCACTGTAAGCCAGCTGCCATAAGAGATAATTCGATAAGCGCTGTTCCCCACTGGTGCGGATCAACAGATCCGGATCCGGAATATCTTTCGTATCCAGATAAGCTTCAAAATGTGTCTCATCAATCTCGTTTTCCTGCAATTTGCCGTCACGGAGATCTGCATACATTTTCCGCATGCCCCGGAGCATCTCATCCCGGCTTCCATAATTGATTGCAATCTGCAGATTCAAACCATCATTGTGTGCAGATGCAGACTCCAATTCTTTGATCTGATTTTGAAACTTCTCACTGAGCTTTGTGGTATCTCCGATCACCCGGACACGCATATTATTCTTATCCGCAGTTTTAATACAGTTTTTCAGATAAGATTCCAGTAATTTCATCAATGCATTTACTTCGTTATCCGGCCGGTTCCAGTTCTCGGTAGAAAAAGCATATAAGGTAAGGTATTTTATTCCCATATCATGGGCTGCCTGGCAGACCGTCTCCACATTCTTAGCCCCGACCGTATGTCCGTAATTTCTTGGCATTCCTTTGCTTTTTGCCCATCTTCCATTTCCATCTAATATAATTGCTACATGTTGTGGAATCTTCATGCTCTTTGTATATCCTTTCTGTTCCAGTCAAACGGCACAAAACTTTGTAATTTTTTTTGTTCCGCTGTCATTGCAAAATATTGTTCTTTTATAAGTTACGAAAATGAGGACACGATTTTCTCATGCCCCCACTCTTTCTTTTATTCTGTCAATTTATTTATACAGTTAAAATTTCTTTTGTTTTAACTTCTACTGCTTCATCGACAGCTGCAATATATTTATCTGTCATCTTCTGAGCATTTTCTTCCAATGCTTTGATTTCATCTTCTGAAACATCCTCTTTTGCAAGTTTCTTGAAGGAATCATTTGCATCACGACGAATATTACGAATGGCTACTTTTGCACTCTCACCTTTCTTCTTTACGTCTTTTGCAAGATCTTTACGTCTTTCCTCTGTCAGTTCTGGGAATAAAAGACGGATTGTCTTTCCATCATTGGTAGGATTGATTCCAAGATCAGATGTCATGATCACTTTCTCAATCTCTTTTACCATAGAAGCTTCCCATGGCTGAATCTGAATCATTCTAGGTTCCGGAACATTTACGTTTGCCACCTGCTGGATAGGTGTTGGTGTTCCGTAATAATCAACTCTCAATTTATCAAGAACATGTGGATTGGCACGTCCGGCACGGATACTTCCAAATTCCTCTGATAAATTGTTCATTGTTTTCTGCATTTTCTCATCGAACTGAACTAATCTCTCGTCCATATTAATCCTCCTTGTTTTTGCGAAGCAAAAATCCGAACTCCGAGTGAGGAGAGGATTTAGCCTCCTAAACTGTTACCTTTGTGCCATTAAATTCTCCACTCATGGCCTTTACAATACTATTTTCTTCATTTAATCCGAACACATACATCGGCATCTTGTTTTCCATGCACATAATGGATGCTGTAAGATCTACTACAGCGAGCTTCTGGTCAATTACCTCCTGAATAGATACCTCATCATACTTCTTAGCAGCCGGATTCAGCTTCGGATCGCTGTCATAGACGCCGTCGATCGCCTTAGCTAGAAGAATGCAGTCTGCATCCATCTCAATCGCACGCAGCGCTACACCGGTATCAGTTGAGAAATACGGATGACCTGTACCGCCTGCAAAAAATACAACCATACCCTTTGAGAAATATTTATTGGCTCTGTCCTTTGAAAACAGCTTCGTCATGGAGCCGCACTCAAATGGTGTCAGAATCTGTGTCATCATGCCTTCGCTCCGGAAGATCTCCGACACGTAAATACAGTTCATGACCGTTGCCAGCATTCCGATCTGATCCGCCTTGGTCCGATCGATTGCATTGCTCTGGCGGCCTCTCCAGAAGTTTCCGCCGCCGATCACGATACCTACTTCGATTCCGTCATCGACCGCCGTCTTAACCTGTCTGGCTACTTCCTTGACCGTTGCTTCATCAAACCCGGTTTTCTTGTCGCCTGCCAGCGCTTCTCCGCTCAGCTTCAGTAATACCCGCTTTAATTCCATAATTCGGTTCTCCCTGTCTATATGTACGTTCTGATGTACATTTTATCTGTGATGACCGTAAAAAGCCGCGTCACCTTATCAAAGATATTCTACCACAAAAAATCCGAATGTGCGATAGAATTTTCGTAAATCCTGTGCATCCTTTCATCCTTTTCCCAAAACGCCTTTCTGTATACGGATTCTTCGCCCTGTTTTTCATTTTTTTCTCAAATTTTAGTGCCCGTTTTACTTCTTTTTCTATTTCACCTTTTCCCGCCGCTCTCATTCTGCCCCCAGCTTCTCATTATTTATCTGCACTTATCCTCTGCAATCTTTTTCTGTGCATTATTTAACAGCCTTCCTAGGTGCAATCCATGTATGTGCATTATTTTATTGGATATGCATTTTATAACATTGCAAATTTGAATCATTATATTGTTTGATAAAAATCAATTTCCAGCTACAATAGTTATATCAGTTGTAATTATTTATTATCTCTGAAATAACAATAACGCATGATTCTTTCGGATCGGGGAGGCACTTGAAAAATATGACAGCAATCGATCAAAAACAAATTAACAAGCAGCAGACAAACCGTTATGAAAAATATTACCGTCAGATAGGTCTCAACATCGCTTATTACCGCAAACTCCGCGGCATGAGCCAGATGGCTTTAGCAGAGGCGACCGATTTAAGCCGGACTCATATATCCAACATCGAGGCACC
>ERZ834798.2155-NODE-2155-length-15027-cov-3.825407_pt1 | contig 15027 bp, 10 predicted proteins | sample MGYA00519689_ERZ834798 | MGnify/ENA primary metagenome ERZ834798 (study PRJEB31850, sample SAMEA3708761) | human gut metagenome | biome: human gut; feature: human-associated habitat; material: faeces | place: China | collected 2014 ...
AATGCATTTTTATCAAAATTTGGTTTTAAAGGAGATATTTTACCCCAGGCAGTTACCATATTCTGGAATATCCGTCTGCCCCGTATTCTGTCTGCTTTATTTATTGGTGCTTCCCTCTCGGTAGCAGGTGCAACCTATCAGGGAATGTTTCGCAATCCACTGGTATCTCCGGATATCCTTGGAGTTTCTTCCGGTGCAAGTCTCGGAGCTGCTTTTGCAATTTTAAACGGAGCTTCCAACTGGATGATTCAACTTTCTGCTTTTGCAGGTGGTGTAGCCGCAGTAGCCGCATCCTATCTTATCAGCCGAAAATCCGCACATTCCCAGACTCTCAGTCTTGTTCTGACCGGAACTATGATCATGTCACTCTGCAATGCCGGTGTCACAATGATCAAATATGTGGCAGACCCTAATGATGTTCTCCAACAAATTACTTTCTGGCTTATGGGCAGCTTAACCAAAACCACAACCAAATCCTTTTCCTGGAGTGTTCTTCCAATGATCATTGGATTAAGTCTGATTTTTATTTTTCGATGGCAGATCAATCTGCTGACTTTGGATGAAGAAGAAGCCAAAAGTTTAGGAATCAATGTGCGTAAATATCGTCTGATTTTTATAGTCGCTTCCACATTACTCAGCGCCGCTGCTGTCTGTCTTGGAGGATTGATCGGATGGGTCGGGCTGATGATCCCCCATCTGGCACGTGCACTGGTTGGCGTTGATTACAGAAGGCTGATACCTGCAAGTGCGATCCTTGGCGGCGGATATCTGATACTTGTTGATGATATTTCCCGTTCCCTTTTGTCCATGGAACTTCCACTTGGCGTTGTCACAAGTATCATGGGCGCCCCCTTCTTTATCTATCTTATCATCAAACGAAAGGAGCGCGCGTAATTATATGCTTCTGGAAATTGAAAATGTTTTTGGCGGTTACGGCAATGGTGATATTTTAAAAGGTATCAGCTGCAGCGCAGACTATAGTGATGTGCTTTGTCTGCTTGGTCCTAATGGTTGCGGAAAGACCACTCTGTTCCGCATGATATTAGGTTCCCTTCCTGTTTCTAATGGAAAAATAAAGATAGCCGGAAAAAATATTAGTGACTTTACAACCAAAACACTGGCAAATATGATTGCATATATTCCCCAATATCATTCCCCTGTATTTGCCTATACAGTTCTTGATATAGTAATTATGGGGCGTGCTTCTCATTTCTCCGCATTTGAAACCCCAAAAGAGCCTGATCAGGAAGCAGCTTTTGCTGCCTTGGAGAAAGTAAATGCCCTGCCTCTTGCCAACAGGAAATATACTTCCTTAAGCGGAGGACAAAGGCAATTGGTTTTAATTGCCCGTGCAATCTGTCAGTCTGCAAAAATCTTCATCATGGACGAGCCAGCCGCCAATCTGGATTATGCAAATCATCAGCTTCTCATGGAAGTAATTTCAGGGCTGGCCAACCAGGGATATTGCATTATTATGTCAACACATAGTCCTGAGCATCCCTTTTCCGTGGGAAACAAAGTTCTTCTCATGAAATCCGGAAAGGTTATGGGATTTGGCTCTCCCAAAGAAATCATTACATCTGAAACCTTACAATCTGTTTACGATATTGAAATGGATGTGATAACTACACACGACCGCTATGGCCGTGAACGAACTATCTGTTTACCGGTAAACAGCTCAGCCAAAACAGTTCATGAGAAATGATACGTGGGTTACAATTATGGAACTATTATAAAATAAAATGAAATGGGACTTTACTATGACTCAACATATATTTTTAACTGGTAAAAAACACATTGGAAAATCTACATTGATCCAAAAGATATTGGATGATTATAAGAAAACCGCTGATGGATTCCTGACTGTCCGCACAAAAGACTATCTAAAGAATCAGTATTCAGTTCATATGTACCATCTAAAAGAGAAGGAATTCCCAAACGAATCTAATCTTTTGTTTTTATGCGGAAAAACAGATGAACACACTGCCGATACCTTTGATCTTCTTGGATGCAATATTCTTTCCATGTGTTCTGACTGCTCTTTAATTGTTATGGATGAACTTGGTCCACATGAAGCAGACGCTACTTTATTTCGTAAAAAAATCTTAAACCTTTTGGATGGGCAGACTCCCATTTTAGGGGTATTACAGGAACCTGCAGAATCTTTCTGGCCTGAAATTGTAAATCACCCAAAGGTTGAAATCATTACAATTTCTGAAGACAATCGGAATGACAGAGCTTTACTCAATTACATTCAATGTAAAATTTCTTCTCCTTAATGATTACTCCCGGGGCTATGCCATCGGAACTAACCAAAGGGTCAAGTAGCCTTGTCAAGTAAAAAAATAACCGCTAGAAGCCTTGATTTCTAGCGGTTCTACGTGCGTTAGAGGTTACTGCGTGCCAGTGGCACGCGTTTAGCAACGACCGGAGCGAAGCGTAGATCGAACCCGTTCGAGTCCGACCCGGACTCGAATAAAAAAATAAGACAGTGCATTTGCACTGTCTTATTTTTTATTAGCGTGCGTTAGAGGATTCGAACCCCCGGCCTTTTGGTCCGTAGCCAAACGCTCTATCCAGCTGAGCTAAACGCACATCCTTGTGAAGTTCTTATCTCGTGTCCCTCACAACAATGAGTATTCTACTCTATACTGGAGCATTTGTCAACACTTTTTTTGAATTTTTTATTTTTTTCTTTTGATTCGCAAAATTATAACAATTTACAACTATTCTGTAATGATATCAGTACACAGGTACACCAAAATACCATCGCAGTCCTGTTTTCATTAATTCCGCCGCAAAGCCTCGATCGGGCTCAGTTTTGCTGCTTTCTTCGCAGGATAAATTCCAAAGAATACTCCTACTGCACAGGAAAACAAAGTCGCCGCCATAATTGTACTCAGACTGATTCCCGGAGTGATGGACATTCCCATACTGCTGCTTATGATTGAACAGATCACATATCCGCCAATCACACCCAAAACAATTCCTATCACCCCTCCAATCACCGTCAGAATTGCCGCCTCTGCCAGAAACTGCATCATAATAGAAGAGGTTTTCGCTCCCAGTGACTTACGGATACCAATCTCTCTGGTACGTTCTGTTACGGAAACCAGCATAATATTCATAACGCCGATACCGCCAACCAGAAGGGAAATTCCCGCCACAAAGGAGATAAAAGCAGTCACCATATCCAGCATCTGATTCATAGAGCTCATAATATCCTGAAAGCTCTGTACCTGAAAGTAATCTTTTCCTGCACACTGATGTCTTTTTTCCATCAGTTTTACCACTTTGTCAGCAACATCCTGACTGTTTAAGCTCTTATCTGTCTGCATTGTTACTGAGAAAAAGTAATCGGATACACCGGTGAATTCATTCATTGTAGTATAGGGAACATTAATAGTCACCGGCATTCCCTCATAAGTATAACTGACAAAGGTTCCATTTTCTTTCTGGGTTGTCACCCCGCAGATACGAAGACTTTTGGTCAGTCCATAACAATTGACATCTACAGTCATTCCAACCACATCATCTGTGCCAAAGAGTCTTTTTGCATCTGCATCGGAAAGCACACAGACATTTTTTGCTTCCTGAACTTCATTTTCCCCGAAATATACTCCATGCTTCATGGTGGCATTATTTAACAGCTTTGCATCCGGTCCCTCACCCGTCAGCATAAGAGAAAAATTTCCCTTACCTGTGGTAGTTTCTCCACTGAATGAATCCGAAACATTTACTCCTTCTATACCGTCTACCGCCCGGATTGCTTCCACATCATCCGCAGTGATCCACTCCTCATCTGTCTGTGCCTCATCGCTGACACTGATGGCAATCTGCCCGCCGCCGATATCATCAATTTCACTGTTCATCTGGTTCTTGGTTCCTTCACCCACAGATACAATGGCAATTACAGAAGCAATACCAATGATAATGCCAAGCATAGTCAGAAAAGAACGTCCCTTATTTGCCATAATGTTATGGACTGCCATCTTGATATATTCATACAGATTACTCATCGGCATCCTCTCCTGTCTGCTCAGGAACTGCCTGTACTTCCATTCCCTCTGTGTAATCACCCAGGTCTGCGATTACTTCTTCTCCTTCTTTGATTCCATCCGTAATTTCCACATAATCCTCTGAGCTGATTCCTGTGGTAATATTTCTCTTTGTCACCAGTCCATCTTCTATCACATAGCAGAAGGAGCCTTCTTTTCCGATATTGACCACTTCCACAGGAAGAGTCACCACATTTTTCGCAGAAGCCGCATAAATCTTAACCTTTGCATCTACTCCCAGGAAAATATCTTCATCCGGATCATCAATGCTTACTGTTGCTGAAATGACCGGCGTTCCTTTTTCATTCTGCACCGCAATATGGCTCATTTTTATTACAGTACCCTGATAAGTATTATCTCCTAAGGTAATCTCAACAGACTGCCCCTCTTTCACTGTATTATAATCATATTTAGAGAGAGTCACATCCACACTTGCCTTGTCTGTATTCTCAATAGTAAACAGTTCCATACCCTGAGTAACTGCTGCTCCCTGCTTAATATCCGCCTTGGATATGATTCCGTTAAATTCCGCAGTGATTCCTTTCTTTCCTTCCTTCACCAGCTCCTCGGCTGATTTTGCGTCCAGTTCGGAAAGATTATCTGTTACTTTCAGTTTCTCTTTTTCTTCTTTTGTCAGGCTTGTGGAATCTGCCTCTGCGATAGCTTTCTCAGAAGCCAGATCTGACTGAAGCTCTGCAAGTTCATCGCTTGCTGTCTCAAGCGCACTTTCCAGAGCAGAAGTATCCGCAGTTACTGTCCCGCCATCACTTCCACTGTAATCATATCCGGAGGAGGAAGAATCTTCCCCATCACTGTCATCTGCATCTGAACCGTCTGAAATTCCCCATGAGTAATCTGCACTGCTTTCTGTGAAATCAGAAAGTACCGGCATTTTCGGTGTCTGCTGCTTAAGATCATTATAAGTCTGCTGTGCCTGCTGCATTGCGAGCTGTGCCTGTGTTCTTGCAGCCTCCGCATTATCCAGAGCCTGTGTATTCTCATCTGAAGGGTCTGCCTGCCATGTTGCAAATGCCATCTGATATGTGGTGTCTGCCTGATTATAATCGCTCTGTGCCTGATTATACTGTGCATTCAGATCTGAGAGCTGCTGCTGGTACTGCGGAAGAGTCTCCGTCTTGTATGTATAAAGTGCGGCCTGATATTTACTCTGGATTTCCTCCTGTTTCTTTGCCTCTGCCTGGGCTTTTTCCTGAGCTTCCTGCTGCTGTGCCTGAGCCTGAGCTGCTGCCTGTGCAGATGCCTGAGCTGCCGCTTCACGCTGTGCCGCTGCTGCTGCCGCTGAAATCTGTGATTTCAGAGACGAGACATAAGCTTTTTTATCCTTTATTTTCTTCTCAAGCTCCTGAACATTCTTTTTGGCATCCTTCTGCTTCTTCTCTGCTTTGTCAGATTTATTTCTTGTATCCTTTGTATCATACTTTGTTGATTTCAGATTCAGTTCTGCTTTCCGATTATCTTTCTCCAGATCCTCTGTATTAAACTCGATCAGTTTTGTTCCCTTTTTCACCACATCTCCCTGGGCAAAGGAAACCGTTTTCAGCTCTGCATTTACAGGAGAATAATAGGTCTTCTCCTCTTCACTTCCCACTGTTCCTGTAGCATCTACAATTTCCTCAACATCACCCTTCTCTGCAATTACCACCTGAACCTGCGGGATCTGATTTTCTGTGGAATTCCTCTGACCTGCTACTGTAACTCCGCCGGCAACAACGAGAACAGCCGCTGCTCCAATAATAATTTTCTTTTTACTTTTCTTTTTTTTCATAATATTTGTCTCCTTGTAACCGGGTTTATGCATCCAGCTGATTTTTTATGTATTCTTCTTTCCCATAGTTTTTATTGATAAAATCTGACTCTATCTTTCCATCCATAATTCTGACTACACGCCTTGCCTGAGCAGCAATCCCATTATCATGTGTGATCAATATGACCGTTTTTCCCTGCTCGTGCATACTTTTAAGAATCTGAAGAATCTCCTTACTGGATGCAGAATCCAGATTTCCTGTAGGTTCATCTGCCAGGATCACCGGTGGCTGGGCCGCGATTGCTCTTGCAATAGCCACCCTCTGCTGCTGTCCTCCTGACATTTCATTTGGTCTGTGATCCATACGTTTCTCAAGCCCTACCATGGTCAGTGACTCTACTGCCAGCTTATGTCTCGTTTTTCTGTCTACCCCTCTGTAAACCAGCGGTAGTTCCACATTTTCAATTGCAGTCAGATTTGAGATCAGATTAAATCCCTGAAAAATAAATCCGATCTCCCGGTTTCTGACTTCTGAGAGTTCATTGTCTTCCATTGTGGACACATCAGTTCCATTCAGAAAATATTCGCCGGATGTAGGCACATCCAGACAACCCAGCATATTCATAAATGTAGACTTTCCTGAACCTGACTGTCCGATAATAGCAACAAACTCACCCTTATTAATTTCCAGATTAATATGATCCAGCGCCCGTACTTCATTCTCGCCGGGATTATATATTTTACACAAATCTTTTACTCTGATCAGCGCTTCCTCCATCTTTCCCTCCCGTCTATTAAATATCCTGCTCCAATCCAGATCTTACAGAATCGCAACCTGTCTTTCGTAAGATATCAGAAATACCTTTTACAATCATAACCTCACTTATATGTTAAAAGGGCAGCGCTTCAGTTTTCCAAAAGCTCTGCCCTTATCTGCGGAATCTGCAAGTCTCTGTTATCAGAAACGATACAGCTTCCACGATTTCTTCATATTTTTATTCCGCATCTGCCTGACTTTTTATGCTTCCAGCAGAAATGCCTTATATGCTTTCTTAGCTTCGTAAATATCTGCCTTACTTGTCACTTCCCATGGTGCATGCATACTGAGCACTGCCACACCGCTGTCAATGACTTCCATTCCATAAAGTGCTGCGATATAAGCGATTGTTCCGCCTCCGCCTACATCAACTTTACCAAGCTCAGCTGTCTGGAATGCAACTTCATGGCTGTCAAAAATATTTCTGACTCTTGCCACATATTCTGCATTTGCATCATTCGAGCCGGATTTACCTCTTGCTCCGGTAAATTTATTTAATACGATACCTCTTCCAAGATAAGCTGCATTCTTTTTCTCAAATGCCTCCCCATAAGCCGGATCATAGCCTGCACTTACATCAGAGGAAAGCATACTGGAATTCTTCAGAGTTCTTCTCAATCTCAGATCACTGTAGCATCCCATTGCATCCAGAAGTTCAGCCACTGCGTTCTCAAAGAAACGTGACTGCATACCGGTTGCACCTACGCTTCCAATCTCTTCTTTATCAGTAAACAGACAGCAGGAAGTGTGTTTCGGGGTGTCCATCCCAAGCATTGCAAGCAGAGAAGTATATGCGCACACTCTGTCATCCTGTCCATAAGCAGCGATCATACTTCTGTCCAGACCACACTCTCTTGCCTTTCCTGCCGGTACGATCTCCAGCTCTGCAGAAAGAAAATCTTCCTCTTCCATATCATACTTCTCTTTAAGGATATTCAGTACATTCTGTTTTACTGCCTCTTTCTTCTTATCATCTTCCAGGTCTTTCAGTGGTCTGCTGCCGATCAGGATGTCCAGATTCTCTCCCTCGATCACTTCTGTCGCTTTTTTCTGCATCTGCTTTCCTGCAAGATGGATCAGAAGGTCTGTGATATATACGATCGGATCATCCTCATCCTCACCGATATTTACTTCTGCTGTACTTCCGTCTTTCTTTACCACTACGCCATGGATTGCCAGGGGAAGAGTCACCCACTGGTATTTCTTAACACCGCCATAATAATGGGTATCCAGATATGCAAGATCCGTATCCTCATATAATGGATTCTGTTTGACATCAAGACGTGGAGAATCAATGTGTGCTCCCAGAATATTCATTCCCTCAGAAATATCATCCTGTCCGATATGAAACAGTGCAATGATCTTCTTCATTCCGACTGTATAAACTTTATCTCCTGCTTTCAGTTTCTCACCCTTCGCAGTCTTCTCTTCCAGAGATTCATAACCTGCTGCCCGTGCTTCTCTGATGATCTGCGTCACACATTCACGCTCTGTTTTTCCCACATTAAGAAAATTGCGATACGCTTTTGCAACCTGCTCCAGTTCTTTTTCTTCTGCTTCTGTATAAGAAAGCCATGCATTTCTACGTTCCATTTACTGTTCCGCCTTTCTTTATGACTGTCATTCATAGTATTGCTTTGATAACGGTAACTATTCATCAGTTCGCTATTATGTAATGGTATTGAACAATTACCTGTTTTTCATTATAAAACATCCTCTGAAAATTTTCCATATGATTAATATTTATTTGTCAGTGGACATTATGATTCATTTCCGCTATAGTTGATGGCAGGTTAATGTTTCTCCTCTCAAATTCATTATTTGCGAGGATTATTATAAAAATATATGCAATACCAGGAGGTTCTGTCATGAAAAATTCAGAGGAACTGCGTCAGCAGCTTCGTTCCATAAACCGCAAAAGTTATCCGGCATATAAAGGGCTGAAAGGTCTGTATCATTTTGGAAATTATATTCTGTCCATCGACCATGTGCAGGGAGATCCTTTTGCTTCTCCCTCTCATGTCAGCATTCAGATTTCACACAGAGATGCCGGATTTCCCGTCGAATATTATAAAGATACACTTACCGGGACTACTCTTTGCGACTATCTTACACGTCAGTTTGAAAAACAGGTCAGTCAGTACAGCTTTCGTGCAAAAGGCTCCGGCAAAAGCGGCCTGCTCACTGTCAGTCATTGTGGTCAGGAGATTCTTTCCCGGACAGCCTGTGAAATAACAGAAAAAGGCATAACCGCCCGCTTTTTTGTGGGCTTCCCTGCTAATGGCCGCACGATCAATGCCACTGAACTGGAGAAAATCCTTTTTGATTTTCTGCCTGTATGCATTCAAAAATCCTTTTTCTACTCCAGCCTTAATGCAAAGGAATTACAGAATTATATAGAGCTTGCAGAGGATCAGGAATTTATCCGTCAGACGCTGCCCGCAAAAAATCTCTGCGCATTCATAGCCGACGGCTCCATCCTCCCAAGAGAAAGCGGTATTTCCTCCCGCCCTATGAAAGCTTCCGTTCCCTTTACTTCTCCGGACAGTCTGCGCATTTCCATAAATCTTCCCCATAAAGGAAAAATCACAGGCATGGGGATTCCAAAGGGAATCACTCTGATCGTAGGCGGTGGATATCATGGCAAATCCACGCTTCTGAATGCGCTTGAACTTGGTGTATACAATCATATCCCCGGAGATGGACGTGAATATGTGATCACAGATGCAACTGCTGTCAAACTGCGTTCAGAAGATGGCCGTTTTATCAAGGATGTGGATATTTCCATGTTTATAAATGATCTTCCAAACAAGAAAGATACCCGCTGTTTCTCTACACTGGATGCCAGTGGAAGCACTTCACAGGCAGCCGGTATCACAGAAAGCATGGAAGCCGGAAGCCACCTTTTTCTTCTTGACGAAGACACCTCCGCAACTAACTTCATGGTTCGTGATGCTTTCATGCAGCAGGTTATCCAGCGTGAGAAAGAGCCGATCACTCCATTTCTGGAGCGTGCAGAGGATCTTTATAAAAAAGCAGGGATTTCTACAATTCTTGTTGCCGGAAGTTCCGGGGCATTCTTTCATATTGCAGATACAATTATCCAGATGGACAATTACGTTCCAAAAGATATTACAGCTTCTGTCAAAAAATTATGCAGCCAATATCCTCTGCCTGCTGTTTCAGTTACTGATTTTCAGCTTCCGCACAGCCATCGCATTATGAGCAGACCTGCCGAATCTTCTAAGCGCCTCATACATAACAGTCGTGGAAATCATTCCGATTCCGGTGCCGCAAAACCTGAGCGCCTGAAAACCAGAATCTCCGGAACAGATGGCTTCTCTCTCGGCAGACAGGAGATTGATCTCCGCTATACAGAACAGCTTATTGACGCAGAACAGACCGCTGCCTTAGGTCTCCTGCTGAAATATGCAGTTGAACATCTGGCAGACGGCAGACGTACCCTGCCTGAGATTGTGCAGTTTCTCTGGAAAAATCTCTCTTTACATGGTCTGTCCTTCTTTACGGAGAATCAAAAAATTTCCTGTGGTTACGCTACTCCCCGTATTCAGGAAATTTATGCCTGTCTTAATCGTTACAGAGGTTTATAAGAAAGAATCCTGCTTCAGTGACATAATAAAATCACCGCTTCTCCGTCGATCTTGTCGGTTAAGCGGTGATTCACGTTCATTTTACACTTTTTAGGGAAAGGAAAGATTTTCTCTTAAGGTACGTCATTTCCTTAAGATGTAAATATCATAACCTATAAATGTGAGAGAAATTTGTCTAATTTCTAATATAATTATAAAATTTATAAACAAGTTATAACTTTTTGTAAGTTTATGTCAAAATCCAATGTGGTCCTGGCAGCTGTGGTTCAGCTTTCCCGGACACACACAATAAAAAACAAAAACACCGCCCCTATCGGTTTACTCTTCCGCTTCCGTCACTGTTCATGAGTGTCAATACTTCTTCTTCTGAAATATAATTGAGATCTCCCGGTATTGTATGTTTGATGGCGGCCGCTGCAAGGGCAAATTCCAGCGCCCGTTCCGGTCCCATATGTCTTAAAATTCCGTGCAGGAATCCTGCCGCAAAAGAATCTCCCCCACCGACACGGTCTATAATATGCAGATTATATTCACTTCCCTGATAAAGTCCAGAGCTACTGCATACAGCGCCTGACCAACCATTATCCGAAGCACTGATGCTTTTTCTAAGTGTTGTGATAAGGTAAATAAAGCCATATCTCTTTCTTACATTTTCCATATGCTTTTCATCTACACAAATACTGTAGTCTCCATCAATAAAATCCGTATCTTTTTCTGCATATCCCAGGCACTTTGCAGCATCTCTTGTATTTCCGAAGCAGATGTCCACATATGACATCAAATCTGAAAGTAGTTTCTGCTTTCCAGTTATATCTTCTGTCCATAATTTTGTGCGGTAGTTTAAGTCAAACGATGTTGTCACACCGTGTTCCTTCGCCTTTTGCAAAGCAATCCTGGTAAGTCTTGCTGTCTCTTCACTTAGCACCGGCGTAATTCCGGATACATGAAAGAGATCTACACCATCGAAGATCTGATCAAAGTCAAATTCTTCTGCTGATGCCTGAGTAATAGACGAATCAGCTCTGTCATAGACAACATTAGAAGGACGTACAGATGCCCCGTTTTCCAGGAAGTAAACCCCAAGCCTTTTCCCGCCCCGTGCAATATACCGGCAATCTACACCTGTTTTTTTTAAAGTTGCAATGGCTGCCTCTCCAATTGCGTTAGAAGGAATTTTGGAGATATATGTCACATCATGACCTAATTGGGCTAGAGAGACAGCCACATTGGCCTCGGCACCACCATAATTTATTTCAAACTCCGAAGCCTGCGCAAAACGCTGATAGCCTGGAGGTGATAATCTGAGCATTATCTCGCCCATTGTAACAACCTTAGCCATTACTTCACCTCCCTGGCAGAATAAACCAGCGAAACTGCTTCTTTGGTCAGTTCTGTAATCTGATCAAAATCACCCCTTGCCACAAGATTTCCTTTTACCATCCAGCTTCCTCCACATGCAAGTATTTTGTCATATTGAAGATACGGTACAATATTTTCAGGATTGATTCCGCCAGTTGGCATAAACCTCAATGTCGTATATGGCGCTGCTACTGCTTTTATCATATCAAGTCCTCCAGATGGTTCTGCCGGGAAGAACTTGACAACTTCAAGTCCCATCGCAATTGCCTGTTCCATTTCACTTGGTGTGACGACACCCGGAGTGATCGGAATCTCATGATCGATACAATATTTCACAACAACAGGATTGAATCCCGGACTTACAATAAATTGCGCTCCAGCCTTCACCGCACGGTCAACCTGTTCTACTGTCAGAACAGTTCCAGCTCCTACGACCATCTCCGGAAACTTTTCCGACATGATACGAATAGATTCTTCGGCGGCAGCTGTGCGGAACGTCACCTCCGCACATGCCAGTCCACCATCGCACAGAGCTTTCGCCAGCAAAGCAGCATCTTTGTCATCCTCAAGCACAACCACCGGCACAATTCCAAATTGCTCTAATTTTTTCAGTATTTTATTCATTTCATAGCTCCTTAGTCAAGCGAAATAAGAGATTTCATAACGGAATAGCTTCCTTCTTTCCGAATCTGATCCAGATATCCGCAAACTGCTGATTCAAATCCTTCAATTTCTGTAAGATCTTCTCCCCAGAATTCTGTATTCTTGCATACTGCGTGTACCATCTTCTCTGTTGAGTCTTCTCTGTGTTCGTAATAGAATTGAAGTACTTCTCTGTCATCCTTTACAGTGTATGTATTTCCTTCTCTCTCTGCGATAAGACCCTCTTCTGTCAGCGTATGTCCGCTGAAGAATGCAATGTAGAATGCAAAGGAAGCCGTAATGCATTTTGGAAGTGTACCTTTTCGCTTTACATATTCCTTCAGAGACGGCATAACCCTTGCTTTCCATTTTGATGTTGAATTCAGGGAAATTGCCAACAATGCATGATCAATGAATGGATTTTTAAAACGTTCCGTCACTGCTGACGCAAAGTCAATAAGCTCCTCTTTCGGCAGGTCCAGGGTCGGAATAATTTCATCGTAGATTGTCTTGTTCATAAATCTACAGATAACTTCATCATTCATACAATCTCTTACAATATCTTTACCAGCAAGATATGCCCCCAGCACAAAGGATGTATGTGCACCATTCAAGATACGTACCTTCCGCTGTTTGTAAGGTTTATGATTATCTGTGATAAGGATTGGGAGACCTGCTTCTTCAATCGGAAATTCTTTTTTGATTGACTGCGGGCCTTCAATTACCCAGAATCCAAAGATTTCTCCTGTATCCAGAACATTATCCTCATATCCGAGTTCTTCGCAGATGGCCGAAGCTTCATTTCTTGGATATCCTGTAACAATTCTGTCAACAAGTGTAGAACAAAATACATTTTCCTTCTGAATCCATGTAATAAATTCTTCTCCAAGATTCCACTGTTTTGCATATTTCAGCACACATTTTTCCAGTTCTTTTCCATTATCATCAATAAGTTCGCAAGAAAGTATAATGAAACCTTTTCCTTCTTCTTTTCCAAATGTTTCAAATCTGTGATACATAAACTGTGTCAGTTTTGCCGGATAGGATTCTCCTGGTTTGTCTTCAAATTTACATTCTGCGTCATAACGGATTCCCGCTTCTGTTGTATTACACAGGATAAATCTAAGTTCTGGATTTTCTGCGCATTTCATGACTTCTTCGTAGTCTTCATAAGCATTCAGACATCTGCTTACACTGGAGATGACTCTCTTGTCATTCACTTTCTTTCCATCCTGAAATCCACGCAGAAATAATGTGTAAAGTCCTTCCTGCTCGTTAATTCTGTCATTCAGCCGGAATCCCCCTTCTACATTCCGAATTGGTTGAACCAGAACAACTTTTCCGTTAAATCCTGCTTTTTCATTCATCATATCGATAAAATAATCTACAAATGCACGCATAAAATTGCCTTCTCCAAACTGAAGCACTTTTTCCGGTGCATCTTTTAACACATAACCTTTATAACCGCTTTCTTTTAATACTTCATAGTTTAATTTCTTCATTATAAATATACGTTCCTTTCCTTCCGTAATCTCCAGAACCTGCCACTGGCAGCTTCTTCCGAATGCATGGTAATTTAAAGCGTTACTCCCTGTTTGAAGATTGCCATATCATGGAATCCTGCTTCCTCGGCTTTAACTTTTTCCCCGCTTGCAACCTTCAGAACATATTCATAAAGCTTTTGTGATAATTCCTCTACACTTTTTTCCTTTACCAGTTCCCCACAGTTAAAATCAATCCAGTTATTCTTCTTGTTATACAGCCGATCGTTTGATGATATCTTAACTGTCGGTACAGGAGACGCAAATGGTGTTCCACGTCCTGTAGTAAACAGAACAATATGTGCCCCCGACGCAGCACATGCAGTTGAGGCAACCAGGTCATTCCCTGGTGCACTTAAAAGATTCAAACCTTTATTTTTCACACGTTCACCATAAGCAAGGACACCTTTTACCGGTGCAGTTCCCGATTTCTGCACGCATCCCAGTGACTTGTCTTCCAGCGTTGAGATGCCTCCCTTTTTATTTCCCGGTGATGGATTTTCATATATCGTCTGATTATGCGAGGTAAAATAATTCTTAAAATCATTGATCAGATGCACCGTCTGGTCAAACAACTGTTCATTCTCACACCGGTTCATAAGCAACGTCTCCGCTCCAAACATCTCCGGAACCTCTGTAAGAATCGTTGTCCCTCCTCTGGATATCAGCAGGTCAGAGAAACCTCCAACCGTAGGATTTGCAGTAATGCCTGATAACCCATCTGATCCCCCGCACTTCATACCGATGATCAGTTCGCTGCATGGGATTGGTTCTCTCTTAAATGTTCCTGCATACGCCGATAATTCTCTCACAGCACGAACGCCTTCTTCCAGTTCATCGTCACAGTCCTGTGCATTTAAGAACTTTATGCGTTCTCCATCGTAATCACCAATATACTGCTTCAGAATATCTATACCGCTGTTTTCACATCCAAGTCCCAGAACCAATACCCCTCCTGCATTTGGATGATTGATCAGATCAGCCAGGATTTTTCTTGAATTTTCCTGGTCTTCTCCCATCTGTGAACACCCGTATGGATGTGGAAATGCAACTACTGTGTCAACACTGCCTTGACAATATTTTCGGGATAATTCTGCTATTTTTTCCGCAACACTGTTAACACATCCTACTGTCGGGATGACCCATATCTCGTTTCTCACCCCTACACTTCCGTCCACTCTTCGGAATCCCATGAATTCATCCGGTTTTCTTTTTTTTATATCCTTTTTTTCCG
>ERZ834798.2158-NODE-2158-length-15012-cov-3.710236_pt1 | contig 15012 bp, 10 predicted proteins | sample MGYA00519689_ERZ834798 | MGnify/ENA primary metagenome ERZ834798 (study PRJEB31850, sample SAMEA3708761) | human gut metagenome | biome: human gut; feature: human-associated habitat; material: faeces | place: China | collected 2014 ...
GGGGGTAATTCTGGCAGGAGCACTGCTTTTGATGCTTCCTGTGGCTTCGCGGGAAGGAAATGTAACGCCATTTACAGAAACACTGTTTACTGCAACATCAGCCGCCTGTGTGACAGGACTGGCAGTCAGAGATACAGGAAGCTACTGGTCCGTCTTTGGACAGAGCGTGATTTTGCTGCTCATTCAGATCGGTGGTCTTGGTGTGGTTACGATCGCTGTTTCGATTGCGATGCTTTCTGGGAGAAAAATTTCCCTGATGCAGCGAAGCACGATGCAGGATGCGATTTCTGCCCCGAAGGTGGGCGGAATTGTGCGCCTGACGCGTTTTATCCTCAAAGGAACCTTTGGAATTGAACTGTTGGGGGCGTTGTTTCTTCTGCCTGTTTTTTTACGGGATTACGGCGGAAAAGGAATCTGGATGGCGTTGTTTCATTCTGTATCCGCATTCTGCAATGCAGGATTTGATCTTCTTGGAAAAACGGATCATCTGTATCCGTCCCTGACTTCTTATGTGGAAAATCCACTGGTTAATCTTACGATTATGGGGCTGATTGTAATAGGTGGAATCGGATTTCTGACCTGGGATGATATCTATACAAAAAAATACCATTTTCGTCAGTACTGCATGCAAAGCAAGGTGATCCTGCTTACAAGTCTGTTTCTGATTTTTGTTCCGGCGGCCTTCTTTTTCTTCCGGGATTTCGCTGGAATGCCGGTCAAGGAGCGGACGCTCTGCGCATTGTTTCAGTCCGTGACAACAAGAACGGCCGGATTTAATACGGCAGATCTTGGTGCAATGAACGATTCTTCCAAAGCAATCATGATTTTGATGATGCTGATCGGTGGATCTCCGGGATCAACGGCAGGAGGTATGAAGACAACAACGATCGCAGTGCTGATACTGAATGCGTTTGCAACATTCGGAAGAGAACCGGAAACAGAGGTTTTTGGAAGAAGATTTGATAATACAGTGGTAAAAAATGCAGCAACAATCGCTATTTTGTATTTCTTTTTGTTTTTCACAGGTGGAATTGCAATCAGTCAGATAGAACATGTTGCATTATCGGATTGCCTTTTTGAAACAGCATCGGCAGTGGGCACGGCAGGACTTACATTAGGGATCACAACGGAGCTTGGACTGGTATCACATCTGATATTGGTTGTTTTGATGTATCTTGGAAGAGTTGGCGGACTGACACTTATATATGCTGCAATTTCAGTAAAAATCCAGAGCGGGGCAAAAAGACCGCTTGATAAAATAACTGTTGGATAAAGGAGAAAATTATAATGAAAAATATTTTGCTTATCGGACTCGGAAGATTTGGAAAGCATGTTGCATACCAGTTGAATGAGCTTGGACATGAAGTAATGGCTGTGGATGAGAATGAAAATCTTGTCAATGAAATTCTTCCGTATGTTACAGACGCACAGATCGGTGACAGTACCAATGAGAATTTTCTGGAGTCGCTTGGAATCAAAAATTATGATATTTGTTTTGTGACGATCGGAGGCAATTTCCAGAATTCCCTGGAGACAACTTCTCTTTTGAAAGAACTTGGCGCTAAAATGGTCATATCGCGTGCAGAGCGGGATGTACAGGCAAAGTTCCTGCTTCGCAACGGAGCAGACGAGGTCATTTATCCGGAAAAACAGATCGCCAACTGGGCAGCGATCCGCTATACGGCAGATCATATCCATGATTATATCGAAGTGGATGATTCTCATGCTATTTTTGAGGTGGAGGTGCCGGGAGGCTGGATCGGAAAAACGATCGGTGAACTGGATATCCGTAAAAAGTACAGCATCAGTATTCTGGCAATCAAAACAGACGGAAAGATGAATATGGCGATTGGTCCGGATATGGAATTAAGCAGTGAAGATACCCTTTTGGTTCTCGGTACATACAAGGATATGCAGAAGTGTTTTCGGATATAATGGATAAAAATAAACAGGGTATAAAATAATTATTAAAAATTGCACAAAATTTGCATTTTGTAAAATAATCGAGTAAAATAGGAATGTTCGGGCAGAAAGTGTGATCCGGACAGACAAAGATAATACAATGTAACCATGATAATCTGCATTCTGCATATTATCAAGACATAAAAAGGAGTGGATTTATTATGACAAAAATTGATATTATTTCCGGTTTCTTAGGAGCAGGAAAAACCACATTTATTAAAAAAATGATCGATGAGGTATTTAAGGGCGAGAAGATCGTTCTGATCGAGAATGAGTTCGGTGAAGTCGGAATCGACGGCGGTTTCTTAAAAGATGCAGGAATCCAGATCACCGAGATGAATTCCGGCTGTATCTGCTGCTCATTAGTAGGTGATTTCGGAAAGAATCTTCACGAAGTGATTGACAAATATCATCCGGACCGCATTCTGATCGAGCCATCCGGTGTCGGTAAGTTATCCGATGTTATGAAGTCTGTGATCGATATCGAGAAAGAGGAAGACGTTAAATTAAACGGACTCGTAACTGTCGTAAATGCTTTAAAAGCAAGCAAACAGATGAAAGCATTCGGTGAATTTTTTAATAATCAGATTGAATATGCTACAGTTGTTGTACTGAGCAGAAGCCAGAATGCAACACCTGAGCAGTTAGAACTTTGTGTAAAACAGATCCAGTCACTGAATCCAAAGGCTGCAATCATCACAACAGCATGGGATGCAATCAAAGGCGAGCAGATCTTAAAAGTGATCGAGGGAGCAGATTCTCTTGAGATGAAACTGATGGCTGAGCAGCATGCCAAAGAAGAGGAAGAGGAGCATGAGCATGAACATCACCATCATGACCACGATCATGAAGACCACGATCATGAGCATGATCACGAACATCATCATGAACATGACGAGAACTGCACCTGCGGATGCCACGATCACGAAGAACATGAGCATCATCACGACCACGACCATGAGCACCATCATGAACATGACGAAAACTGCACCTGCGGATGCCATGACCATGAGCATCATCATCACCATCATGCAGATGAAGTGTTTACAAGCTGGGGCAAAGAGACGCCTCACAAATTCACGAAGGAAAAGATCGAGGATGTATTAAAGACTCTCTGCGAGACAGATGATTACGGAACAATCCTCCGTGCCAAGGGAATGGTAGAAGATGAGAATGGCACATGGATTTATTTTGACATGGTTCCGGGTGAATATGAGCTTCGTGACGGCGAGCCTGACTATACAGGAAGACTTTGTGTGATCGGCTGCAACATTGACGAACACAGATTAGAAGAGTTATTCGGAATTTAATAAGGGAGAATATATATGAACGAAATACCAGTATATTTATTTACCGGTTTTATGGACAGTGGAAAGACCTCCCTCATCAAAGACACCTTATTTGAGCAGGGTTTTGCAAAAGAGGGAAAAAGCCTTGTCATCTGCTGTGAAGACGGCGATGCAGAGTTTACGGATGAAGAACTTGAAAAAAATAATGTAAAACTTGTCATGGTAGACAGTGAGGCAGATTTTACAGAGGACTTTTTGAAAAAAGTAAATACCGAGTATCAGCCGGAGCAGGTATTCTTAGAGTACAACGGAACCTGGCAGATGGGAACACTCATGGATATGGAACTTCCAAAGTACTGGATGATCGTACAGCAGCTTGCCACGGTAGATGCAACGACTTTCGATATGTATCTTGCAAATATGCGTACAATGATCATGGAACAGCTTTTTTCCGCAGATGTCGTGATCTTCAATCGCTGTGATGACAGTACAGACAAAGGAAAATACCGCAGAAATGTCAAGGCATTAAACCGGAAAGCACAGCTTGTCTATGAGCGTGCGGACGGAACACTTGACGAGAGACCGGAGGAGTTACCGTTTGACATTACTGCGGATGAGATTGAAATTTCCGATGCAGATTATGCAATCTGGTATATGGATTGTCAGGACAATCCGAAAAAGTATGAGGGTAAGAAAGTTTCTTTCTTAGCACTTGTATACAATCCGGACAAACTGAAAAAAGGAATTATGGTTCCGGGACGTTTTGCAATGACCTGCTGTGTGGAGGATGTTACCTTCATCGGCTTCAAAACGAAATACGACAGGGAAGATGAAATACCTCACAAATCCTGGATCAATATCACAGCAGAAGTGCATGTGGAATTTGCAAAAGAGTACAAGGGAAAAGGACCTGTTCTTTATCCAATCTCAGTGACACCGGCAGAAAAACCGGAAGATGAACTTGTATACTTTTCATAAACATAAAAAAGGTGTTGACAAAGATACGTTAATGTATTAAAGTAACACCATAAAGAAAAACCGTTGAGAAAGAGTAGTAAGTAATCTGTTGATATTACAGAGAGCTGCAGGTGGTGGGATTGCAGTATGGATCATTTTACTGAATGGACTTTCGAGGGTGACCTGAACAACATACATGAAGCATACAGAGCCATGTATCAGCAGTAGGAGTCACCGGGAACCGAACCCGTTATCAATCAGGCGTGTATGATAGTACATGAGAGAGTGGACCGGATGGTCAAGATGAGTGGTACCGCGATAATAAGATTTTATTACCGTCTCAAGCAACAGCTTGAGACGGTTTTTTATGTAATAGGAAACTTCGTTTCCATTACATAAAAAACACTCCGTGAGGATCGCACTGCGGCGGATAAGAAACATGTCGCATATTGCGACCCGCCGCAGGCGGAGAATCTCGCAGGCGAGATTCTTTTTTATACCTGAAAACAAAACCGCAATACATGATTCTTATAACTTTCAAAACGGATTTCTTTCAAAAAACATTCTTAAAATTTGGAGGAAAAAATGATGAAGAGAAAAATGATGGCAGCAGTATTGACAATGGCAATGGCAGCAACAATGATCGGTGGATGCGGAAACAGCACAGACACATCCAATGCAGGAAACAGCACGAACACAACAGAGAACAGTGCAGACGCAACCGACACTGCACAGAATACTGCAGACAAAACCGTGTACAAAGTTGGGATCGTACAGTATGTAGATGATGCATCCTTAAACCAGATCGAGAAAGCAATTGAAGCAGAGCTGGATGCAAAAGGAGCAGAACTTGGTGTGACATTTGATTATGCAGATTACACCTATAATGGTCAGGCAGATTCCTCTACCTTAAATCAGATCGCAGCAGATCTTGTGGCAGAGGGCGTCGATGTGATCATTCCGATCGCAACGCCGGCAGCAATGATCATGCAGAACGCAACGGAAGATAATCAGATCCCGGTTGTATTTTCCGCAGTATCAGATCCGGTCGGAGCAGGACTTGTAGCAAGTGCAGATGCTCCGGGTGCCAATATTACAGGAACATCCGATGCAATTGATGTGGCACAGATCATGGATTTCATTTTGGCAGCGGATCCGGATGCAGCAAAAATCGGATTGCTGTATGATAAGAGCCAGGATTCTTCCGCAAGTGCTATTCAGGCGGCAAAAGATTACTGCGATGAACATGGGATTTCCTATGTAGAAAAAACAGGTACAACAACCGGTGAGATCCAGGCAGCAGCAGATTCCCTGGTAGCAGAAAAAGTAGACGCTATTTTTACACCACAGGACAACACTGTTATGACAGCAGAACTTGCGATTTTTGAAAAATTTGCAGACGCAGGTATCCCTCACTACACAAGTGCAGATTCCTTTGCTTTAAACGGAGCATTCTTAGGATACGGCGTCAACTATGAGACACTTGGAACAAAGACAGCAGACATGGTTGCAGACATTCTTGCAAACGGAGCAGATCCGGCCACAACACCGGTAGAAACATTAGACAGCGGTATCGTAACCGTAAATACAGAGATTGCAGAAAAAGTCGGAATCGATTATTCTATCTTTAAAGATATGTGTTCCGAATTGATCGAGACAGTAACAGCAGAGGAGTTTAATTAAGGTATGGGTTCCATTATTACATTATCAATTGTACAGAGTGCATTAGAACTTGGTTTTATCTATGCACTGGTCGCACTGGCATTATTTATATCCTTCAGTATTTTAAACATTGCGGATCTTTCGACCGATGGATGTTTTACATTGGGATGTGCCGTCTGTGCATCGGTGACGCTTGCAGGTCATCCGATATTGGGATTATTTGCAGCGATGGCAGCAGGTGTCTGCTCCGGTTTTGTGACCGCTTTCTTACAGACAAAAATGGGGATTCAGTCCATTTTGGCGGGAATCATCGTAAATACCGGATTGTATACAATTAATATTGCAGTAATGGGATTCGCTTCCAACATGAACTTATTCAACTGTGAATCCGTTTTTACCTGGGCAAAAACAGCGATCGGTGGAACATGGTATAAACTGATCGTGGCTGCACTGATCGTTATCATTGTAGGAGTGCTGATCTCTTTCTTTTTAAATACAAGGCTTGGACTTTCCATCCGCGCAACCGGAGATAATCCGGATATGGTAAGAGCCTCCAGCATTAATACAAGTGCCATGATCACGATCGGACTTTGTGTTGCAAATGCCCTGACCGGTCTTTCCGGCGGTCTGCTTGCACAGTATCAGAAATCCTGTGATATCAATCTTGGAACCGGAATGGTAACGATCGCACTCGCCAGCCTGATCATTGGGGAATCTATCATTGGAAAAGGCGGTATGTTACAGCGTGTGACCGGCGTTATTTTAGGAAGCTGCCTATATCGTTTTATCGTGGCAGTTGCCCTGAGATTAAATGTACCGGCAGAGTGTTTAAAACTTGTTTCTGCAATCATTGTAGCCGTGGCAATTGCATTCCCATATCTGAAAAAGCAGATGAATTTTTACCGGCAGAAGCGTGCCGCAAAGGCTCAGAACCAGATATACGTTCAGGAGATTATGAAAAATGACAGTGAAGGAGGAGAAAGATAATGGCAGAGAAGAACGCAATGCTTGTGATGCGCGATGTCAGCAAAACTTTTAATCCGGGAACTGTCAATGAAAAATGTGCATTAAAAAATCTGAATCTTACCTTGAAGCAGGGAGAGTTTGCAACGATCGTAGGAAGCAACGGAGCCGGAAAATCAACGCTGTTTAATGCGATAACAGGAGTCTTTTTTGCAGACAAAGGACTGATCATGCTGGATGGTGAGGACATTACCTATCAGAAAGAGCATGTCCGCAGTAAAGTAATCGGTCATTTGTTTCAGGATCCATTGAAGGGAACCGCACCACATATGACGATCGAGGAGAATATGGCGCTTGCCTACCTGCGCACGACTACTTCAAAGAATGCCTATTTCAGCCGGATCAAGGCATCGGACAAGAAAAAATTCAGAGAGCAGCTCGCACTGCTTGACATGGGGTTAGAAGACCGTATGAAGCAGCCGGTCGGACTTTTGTCCGGTGGACAGCGTCAGGCACTCACACTTTTGATGGCAACGATGGTGACTCCTAAGATTTTGCTGCTGGATGAGCATACCGCAGCTTTAGACCCTGCCACCGCAGAGAAAGTACTGAACCTCACAAAAAAGATAGTGTCAGAGCAGAACATCACCTGCCTTATGGTCACGCACAACATGCATCAGGCGCTTGAACTTGGAAACCGTACCCTCATGATGGATTCGGGAAATATTGTGCTGGATGTTTCCGGGGAAGAACGGGAAAAGATGTCAGTGGATGATCTGTTAGAGCAGTTTGCAGTCCGTGCCGGAAAGGCATTGGATAATGACAGAATTCTGTTTTCCAAAGTGGAGGCATAATAGTGGTGTAGTAAGAATAGAAGCTATAAATAATTAGTATGTTTCAATTATATGAAAAAGCAATAAAACAAGGGAAAAGCCGTTGAAATCTAACGGCTTTTCCTTTATTATATAAAGTAATGCTAAAAAAATGTATATTTTCATAGGAGATTCGTGATTAAGGAAAACGATTACAGAGATGAAAAAGGCAGTGAGTATATACAAGGAGGAAAAACATGTATCCAATCGTTAGAAGAGAAAAACTGGCAGACAAGATCTATCTTATGGATGTCAAGGCTCCTCGTGTTGCGCAGTATTGCGAACCGGGACAGTTTGTGATTGTAAAAATTGATGAGGAGGGTGAACGTATTCCACTTACCATCTGTGATTACGACAGGGAAGAGGAAACAATCACAATCGTATTCCAGACCGTAGGAGCTTCCACAGAGCGTATGGTAAGCTTACAGGAAGGGGATGCTTTTGAAGATTTTGTTGGACCTTTGGGATGTCCATCTGATCTGATTCATGAAGATATTGAAGAATTAAAGAAAAAGAAAATTTTATTTGTTGCAGGTGGTGTTGGTACAGCTCCGGTTTATCCTCAGGTAAAATGGCTGCATGAGCACGGTGTTGACTGTGATGTTATCATGGGTTCCCGTAACAAAGATTTACTTATCTTAGAGGATGAGATGAAAAAAGTTGCCACAAACCTTTATGTGACAACGGATGATGGCTCGTACGGTTTCAAGGGAACCGGTACTGCACAGCTGCAGGAACTCTGGGATAATGGTAACCGTTATGACCACTGTGTGGCAATCGGACCAATGATCATGATGAAATTTGTCTGCAAATTGACAAAAGAATTAGGAATTCCAACGGTTGTTTCCATGAATCCGATCATGGTAGACGGAACCGGAATGTGTGGTGCATGTCGTCTGGTTGTCGGCGATGAAGTGAAATTTGCATGTGTAGACGGACCGGAGTTCGACGGACATCTGGTTGATTTTGATCAGGCGATGAGAAGACAGGCTCAGTACAAGACCGAAGAGGGAAGAGCAATGTTGAAATTACAGGAAGGTGCAACACATCACGGCGGATGTGGCAATTGTAACAGTTAAAAATCAGAAATTTGTCAGATCAGAGAGAAAACTGTCTGGTCAGTTACATAGAATCAGGAGGAAAAAATGGACGTATTAACTAGAGTTCCGGTTCGTGAGCAGGAGCCAGCCGTTCGTGCAGCGAACTTTGAAGAAGTATGTTTGGGATATAACGAAGAAGAGGCAATGGCAGAAGCTGCCCGCTGCTTAAACTGTAAAAATGCACAGTGCATGAAAGGATGTCCGGTATCCATCAATATTCCGGGATTTATCGCAGAAGTCAAAGAAGGTAATTTTGAGGCTGCTTACCATGTGATCAGCGAGTCTTCCGCACTTCCGGCAGTCTGTGGCCGTGTATGTCCACAGGAGACACAGTGCGAGGGAAAATGTATCCGTGGAATCAAAGGAGAGCCTGTAGCGATCGGTAAATTAGAGCGTTTTGTTGCAGACTGGGCAAGAGAACATGGCATTAAACCGAAAAAGGCAGAAAAGTTAAATGGACATAAAGTAGCAGTGATCGGCTCAGGTCCGGCAGGTCTTACCTGTGCAGGAGATCTTGCAAAGCTTGGTTATGATGTGACGATTTTCGAAGCATTGCATCAGGCAGGCGGTGTTTTGGTTTACGGTATCCCTGAATTCCGTCTTCCAAAGAAGAAAGTGGTTGCCGCTGAAGTGGAAAACGTGAAAGCATTAGGGGTTAAGATCGAGACCAACGTTGTCATCGGTAAATCCGTTACAATCGATGAGTTGATGGACAACGAGGGCTTTGAAGCAGTCTTCATTGGATCCGGTGCAGGACTCCCAAGATTTATGGGTATTCCGGGCGAACAGGCAATGGGTGTATTCTCAGCCAATGAGTATTTAACAAGAAACAACCTTATGAAAGCTTTTCTGGACAATTACGACACACCGATCAAAGCAGGTAAGAAAGTCATCGTAGTAGGTGGTGGTAATGTGGCAATGGACGCTGCCAGAACAGCAAGAAGACTGGGTGCAGAGGTACATATCGTATATCGTCGTGGTGAGGAAGAACTTCCGGCCCGTAAAGAGGAAGTACATCACGCAAAAGAGGAGGGTATCATCTTTGATCTTCTCCAGAATCCAACCGAATTATTGGTGGATGAAAACGGTTGTGTAAAGGGTGCAAAAGTGATCAAAATGGAACTTGGCGAACCGGATGCTTCCGGAAGAAGAAGTCCGGTTGAGATTCCGGGCTCTGAATATGAGATCGAGGCAGATACTGTGATCATGTCGCTTGGTACTTCTCCAAACCCTCTGATCTCATCCACTACAAAGGGTCTTGATATCAACCGCAGAAAATGCATTATTGCGGAAGAAGAGACTGGTGCAACTTCCAAAGAAGGTGTTTATGCCGGTGGTGACGCTGTGACAGGTGCAGCAACTGTTATCCTTGCGATGGGTGCCGGTAAAGCAGCAGCTATGGGTATTCACGAATATCTCAGCAACAAATAAAAACAGACAGGACAGGGCAGGTGCTGAATGGATCATACATTTGGCACCTGTTTTTTTCTGTAAGTATTCCAAAGAAAACCCAAAGTTTTATTAATATTTTATGAAGAGGGTAGCAAAATTGCAGGGTTTATGTATATAATAGAACACGCTACGCAAGAAAGAAATACGAGAGAGGTTACCGATAGATGAAGGAGCAGAATCAGCGCCAGATACAGAATCAGACAGAATTAGACGAAAGAAGACTGAGACAGAAAAAGCTTGTACGGAAAAGAAAAATCGTTTTGAGTGTAATGCTTTTGACATCTTTTTTACTGGGATGTGTCTGTGGAAGATATTTTCCTGAGATCAAACTTGGAAAAACAGAAGAAGTGCTGGCATCAGCGCAGGATAACTCCGGTGAAGAGAAAAAAGAAAATCAAATTACAAATAACGTAGATAATGGAACAACAGCAGATGGAACGGAAAAAGAGGAACAGTCTGCTACAGAAACTGTCGAAGAACCGGCAGACAGCGAAGAAACGAATGATCCGTTTGCGGAGATTCCACAGGTTGTGTTATCAAAACCGGTAGATTATTCCTTAAATCAGGCAATCAGACAGTTAGAACAGATGGAAGCGTCAGATGAACGCTACGCACAGATCGTGGAAAATGCAGAGAAATATCCGGAAAAATTACTGATCAATCTGGCAAATAATCCGGAAATGATCGCATTTGTAGCTGATTACAAAGGGAATACAAGGGATTATGATAAAGCAGAACTGACAGAGAAAGAGTTACAGGAAGAATATCCGCTCTTTTTACAGTGGGATAAACGCTGGGGCTGCCTTGCATATGGGGATGACAGCAATGTTGCGATCAGCGGATGCGGTCCGACAACACTGGCGATGGCAGTAGTTGCACTGACTGGAAACGAGGAGGCAACTCCGGCTGCAATCGCAAAATTTGCCATGCAGGAAGGGTTTTATATGTCCGGCACAGGAACGATGTGGTCGCTTATGACAGAGGGGGCGGCAGCTTACGGTGTCCGCTCCGAGCAGATCAATATCAGCCAGACTGAGATCAAACAGCACTTAGATCAGGGAGATATCGTGATCTGCTCTGTGCGGCAGGGAGATTTCACTACAGGGGGACATTTTATCCTGCTCTATGATTATGATGATGAAGGATTTTCCATTAACGATCCGTTTTCTTTATACCGCAGTGGTCAGAAATGGGACTATGGAAAAATCAGAAGCCAGATCAAAGCTGTCTGGGCATTAAAAGCAAAATAAAGAACAATTAGCGATTGTTCAAATAGTTTAATAAAAAACAGGGCATACTAAAGCATCATAAAGTGAGATGGAGAGATGCAGAATGTGCCAGAATATGAGTGGACTGTCCACTGCTGAAGTGGAATTTCGGAAAAAAGCAGGGTTGTCGAATGAATGCGTAGATTCTTCCACAAAGACAGTGGCACAGATCATCCGCTCAAATGTTGTAACTTATTATAATCTTATTTTTTTGATCATTACGATCCTTCTGATCGTAGTTGGGTCTTTTCGGGATCTTACTTTTTTACCTATTATTATTGCAAATATGTTGATCGGGATCATCCAGGAGCTGCGTTCCAAAAAGATTCTGGATGATCTTACGATATTAAATACACCGAAAATCACGGTCCGGCGCAACGGAAGTGATCAGGAGGTTTTGGCGGATGAACTGGTGCAGGATGATGTGATAACGCTTTCAGCAGGTGGACAGATTCCGGCGGACGCACTGGTGTTATCCGGCAATATCACAGTCAACGAGGCTCTGATCACAGGGGAGGCCGATGAGATTGTAAAAAAAGAGGGAGATTCCCTTTTTTCGGGAAGTTTTGTGATATCGGGAGAGTGCATGGCAAAATTGGAAAAAGTGGGAAAAGATTCTTATATTTCAGGACTGATGTTACAGGCGACGCAGACAAAAGAGGGCGAGCAGTCGGAGATGATCCGGGCGTTGAACCGCCTTGTGCAGACCGTGGGCGTGATCATCTTGCCGATCGGGGCGATCCTGTTTTTACAGCAATACTTTTTTTCCGGGGCGACGATGAAAGATAGTGTGACGGGCATGGTGGCGGCTATTCTCGGAATGATCCCGGAAGGCTTGTACCTTCTTGCAAGTGTGGCTATGGTGGTGTCGGTGATGAGGCTTGGAAAACAAAAGGTACTGATCCATGACATGAAATGTATCGAGACACTGGCGCGGGTAAATGTGCTGTGCGTGGATAAGACCGGAACCATTACCGTGCCAGAAATGGAAGTGGCACAGTTTATCCTTGCAAAAGACCAGAACATTGCAGCCGAAGAGGAAAAAAATAAAGTTGCAAAAACGATTTCTGACTGTGTGCGTGCCCTGCCGTGCGACAATGCAACGATGGAGGCATTGCAGCAGTATTTTACGGAGCCGTTGGAAAACAGTGCAGAAAAAATCGTCCCATTTTCGTCTGCCACAAAATACAGTGGAGTGGTTCTGGCAGGAAAAGCTTATGTGGTCGGCGCACCGGAATTTGTGCTGCGGCAGGATTATACGGCTGTTCAGGGAACAATCGAAGTATTTCTGGAAAAGGGATATCGTGTGCTTGTATTTGCAGAGTATGAGGGGAATCTGGATGGAAAAGAACTGACAGAAAATGCAAGTCCCATTGCATTTATCCTGCTCAACAATGCGATCCGGGAGGGGGCAATGGATACGTTCCGTTACTTTTCCAAGCGGGGAGTGGAAGTGAAAGTGATCTCCGGGGACAATCCGGTCACGGTATCGGAGATCGCAAAGAAAGCGGGAATCCGCCATGCGGAAAAACAGGTGGACGCAGCAACGTTGAAAACAGCGGATGCAGTGCGGAAGGCAGCAAAAAAATACACGGTGTTCGGCAGGGTGACACCGGAGCAGAAACGTCTTCTGGTGCAGGCATTAAAAGAGCAGGGAAAGACCGTGGCAATGACAGGAGACGGCGTGAACGATATTCTTGCGTTAAAAGATGCAGACTGCAGCATTGCGATGGCGTCAGGCAGTGAGGCGGCTTCGCATGTGGCACAGCTTGTGCTGCTCGATAACGATTTCAATAAAATGCCGGCGGTTGTCATGGAAGGGCGGCGGGTGGTGAACAACATCGGGCGCACTGCCAGCCTTTATCTGGTCAAGAACATTTTCTCCATGCTCTTAGCCGTATTTTCCATGCTATTTTTGATCGATTATCCGCTGGAGCCATCGCAGGTGTCGCTCATCAGTGTTTTTACGATCGGGATTCCGTCATTTTTTCTGGCGCTGGAGCAGAATCGGAATCAGATCCATGGGCATTTTCTTACCAATGTCCTGATCCAGGCGCTTCCGGCCGGGATTACAGATTTTATCGTGGTGAGCGGTCTGGTGATTTTCTGCAGGGAGTTCGGAGTGGAAAAAGAGTGCGTTTCCACGTCGTGCACGATCCTGATCGCAGTTGTCGGTTTCATGATCCTTTATCATATAGCAAAACCGATGACAACACCGCATGCGATCCTGATCGCAGCGATGGTCATCGGCTGGTTATTTTGTATGCTGTTTTTCAGTGAACTGTTTGCAATCACGGCGGTCACAGGAAAATGTGCAATGCTCATGATCGTGTTCGCAGTCATCACGGAGCCGGTGTTCCGTTATCTGATACAGCTTGTGGAGGCTGTTCAGAAGTGGGGTGGAAAACTAAAGTTTTAGGCTGGTGAACCGGCATGTTTTTTCCGGCTCTGTTTTTCCCAGATAAAATACGTCACGATCAGAAGGATTCCGGTGATCAGCCATGTGATCGGGCTTGCCAGACGGACTGCCCAGTAACCGAACGGATTTAAGGTGACGGCGATCACGATAATACGGCACACCATTTCCACAACACCGCTTAACATTGGAACAAGTCCGCGGTTTAAGCCCTGCAGGGCGTTCCGGTAAAGGAAAATCCATGCGAGCGGCAGCATGAAGAAACTGATGGTGTTCAGATACTGCATGGCATAGTCAAAAATTTCTTCAGAAGGATCGCTCACAAACCAGCTCACAATAAAACGTCCGCCGAATACGCAGATGGCAGAGGCAGCAAGCGAGATAAAAATGCAGATGAAAAATCCTTTGCGCATTCCCTCGTAGATACGTTTGTATTTTCCTGCGCCGAGGTTCTGACCGCAGTAGGTGGCAATCGCAGTGCCGAGTGTCGGCATGGTCTGGGTGGAGAGGTTTTCCACTTTGGAGGCGGCAGTGAAGGCAGCCACAACACTGGAACCGAAAATATTGACTGCGCCCTGCAGGATCATGGTTCCGATAGCGGTGATGGAATAGTTGAGCGCCATCGGAATACCGATGGAAAGCATATTGAACACACCGTATCCGTCGAGATAGTAATCTTCCCGGCTGGTTTTTAAAATGTCGAATTTGCGGAACATATAAATAAAGCAAAGCAGTGCGGAGACACCCTGCGCAATGATCGTTGCATAGGCAGCGCCTGCGGTTCCAAGTTTTACGACGACGATCAAAAACAGGTCGAGCACAATATTTAAAAAGGAAGAGAGAATCAGGAAATACAGCGGTGTTTTGCTGTCGCCGATCCCTCTTAAAATACCGGAGGCAACGTTGTAGGACATCGTGAGCAGGATACCTGCGAAAATGACTTTAATATAAGAGTCTGCGAGTCCTAAGATATTGTCCGGTGTTTTCATTAAAATAAGAAATTGTCTGGAAGCTGCCACCGTAGGGATAGTCAGAATTAACGATACAATGGCAGTCAGTATCAGGGAAAGT
>ERZ834798.2168-NODE-2168-length-14944-cov-3.792464_pt1 | contig 14944 bp, 4 predicted proteins | sample MGYA00519689_ERZ834798 | MGnify/ENA primary metagenome ERZ834798 (study PRJEB31850, sample SAMEA3708761) | human gut metagenome | biome: human gut; feature: human-associated habitat; material: faeces | place: China | collected 2014 ...
ACTTTAAACACATCGCCTGCAATAAACCGACAGTTATCCAACCCGTTGCGTGCGGCATTCTCTTTCGCAGCCTCGACCGCTTCTTCCACGATTTCCACTTTTCCGCTGCAAGCAGAATTGTTGGGATTTACTTCTGCTGTAAACGCAACGGGCTTTGTGGAATCAAGGTTTTTCCAAACATTACCGATGTCAACTGTGGTGATAACCTCATCGGTGCTGGCGGCAGGAAGATCGATTGAGTAAGGACTGTAAATACGCAGTTCCGTACTCATCTCTCTTATTTCAAGATTCGCTTTGAAAGCCACCTTATCAAACTTATGACCGCCTGCGGAAACACTTGTATCTTCGCTGATAAAGTAGCCGCTATTTGTTTTAAGTACAATATTATAGGTATAATGGTGTCCTGCTTCAAACTGTGTAATCTGCTTGTCTGCTGCAAGAGACGCCATTTTACTCGAATCAGAATACCAATACCGTCCTGTACTTGTCCAGACACTGCCTTCTGTTTTTTGTTCTATTTCCATCCAATACTCATAGGCAACAGAACATTCTCCCTCTGTCACCGTCGCTGCTGCCTGCGGTGCATCGCCAGCTTTATAGTCCGGTTTGGTGTAGGTGACACTAATTTTGTCAATGTAGTTGACTCCTGCCGCAAACGCAGTTATCGGCACAATGGTCAGTGCCATGCAGAGTACGAGCAGGATACTCAGCAGCTTCCTGCTGTGTCTTTTTTGATTCTTCATAATGATTCCTCCATTTTCTAAGCCTTGCAAACAGACTCATGTAATTTTGATCTTCTCAGCAAAGCATTCGCCAGCACTGTCTTATTTTCCAGATATTGTGATATCCGGTCGGCAACAGCAGTAACGGCTCGCTTCACTTGTTTCGCATAAATACCGACTTTATTATGGGAAAAAGAGGGAAAAAAGTATATAAGGGAGCTCCGCCAATCTGTCAACATGGGGTGGCGGAGTTCCGCCATTCTTCAAAATCAAGGCAAAAAGGTGATTTTTATCAAAAAAGGCATAAAAAATCCGCCCTCTGTTTCCAGAAGGCGGCTCGATGAATGCCGACATCAAAAGATCATTTGTTGTAAAGGTTGAGCAATCCCACACGGGATTTTACGCCGGTCTTTTCGTAAATGGCGGAAATATGGCGTTCCAAAGTCCGTCTGGAAACATACAATTTTTCCGCAATCATCTGAATGCTATCCTCAGTATTGACCAGACAGTTAAACACTTCGCTCTCTCTTTCCGTGAACGAAAACACTTCCGAGAATTTCCGCAGCCTTTCTTTCTCATCAACCACATCGGCGGCATTTGTAATGAGCTGCTCCATAAAAGTTTTCTTTTGAAAGGTGTATATGACCGCCACGACGCTGACTGTCACAAACAAAACCAGCACAAGAATAATAACTGCAAGATTACTGTCAGAAGATAAAAGGGTTAAAACAAAGTTAGCGATCACAGCGGCAGCGATATTATTTACCGCCCGTCCCATACCTGCCCAAAGTTCCGGGATTCTCATATGGCGGGATATTTCCATAAAACCGGAAGTAAAGAACACGGCAAAAAATCCCGCTGACAGATAGAATACAATCAGCCCCGCCATAAATGGTCCGGCAAATTTCAGTATAGCGACGCAAATGGTGGACAGCACCATTATGCAGTACATCACTATCCCCATATATTTTCGGTTTTTTATATCAAAGATAAAGCCTGCCGCCAGACCGCTTAAAGCAAGCAGGATTCTCGGCCATTGCCCGATGTCCGTTGCTCCGCCGGCGTGGACAAGCGTTACCGCATTGTCAAGGGTACTGAACATACAAGTCATGCTTCATAGTGTCTGTCACCAATGTGTTCTATCCAATGTCAAAACTCTAAACTATCCTCGTTCAAAAGGAAATATTTCATTCCCATGATGACAAATCCCTCATCATTTCTCCAAGGTCTTTTGCTGCCATTTACAATGACAACCTTCTTGAAAGAGTCCGGGATATTACGCAGAGAATTGAACTCCTGAGTCTGCTTTTCTTCTGAAGTCATGTCATAAGCAACCTGGATGTAGTATCTCTGATTGCCTTGGTTAACTACAAAATCAACTTCCAGCTGCTTACGGACACGCTTGCCCTCTTTATCTTTATCAAAGATTTGCACAACACCCACATCAACATTGTAGCCACGAATCAGAAGCTCGTTATAAACAATGTTCTCCATGATGTTAGTAGGTTCCTGCTGTCTGAAATTCAAACGGGCATTTCTCAGGCCTGGATCAGTAAAGTAGTATTTCAGATTTGCACCAATATACTTTCTGCCCTTAATATCGTATCGGTTTGCTTTAGAAATCAAAAACGCATCTGCCAAATAGTCAATATGATTGGAAATCGTTTTATTTGTATAACTCATCTGACGCTCACTGGCAAAGGTATTAGCAATCTTTGAAGGGTTGGTCGGTGCGCCGATTGCAGATGCAAGCACATCAACCAGAATGCCAATTTCATCCACATTTTGGATCTTGTTTCTTTCAATTACGTCCTTCAGATAAACATTTGCAAAAATGTTTTTCAGGTAATCTGCCTTCTGTCGTTCACTCTGTAAACCTACGACCTGCGGCAATCCTCCATAGATCATGTAGTCATCCCAGGCATCGTCGTAATCACCTTCATAGACAGAATAAAACTCTGCAAAAGAGAGGGGATAGATTCTGATCTCATCACCTCTGCCACGGAACTCGGTCACAATGTCGCTGGACAGAAACTTAGAATTGCTTCCGGTGACATACACATCAATGTTGCTCATCATATTATTGAATGGCATTGAGATCTCATCCAAAGTCTTCCCCCATACGTCCGCATCCTGCAAAACAAGGCCCTCCGATAAAATCACATTTCCTTCATTCTGAAGAATCACTTGCAAGCCAAATAAATCCCTATAAAACTCTATGGATTTTTCTATATCATCTACCACAATCAGTACATTCTTTAGTTACTGCATGGCTATAATGCAAAATATAATGTAAATTTAAAGGAGAAAATACACATGAAAAAAATTAAGGAAATAGCTTCAGGATTATTAATACTTCCTTTCAGGTATAGATGACTACACTGTTAAATTCATTTAAATTTCTCTACAAAAGCTCACTGCTGGTTCAAAAAATACCAACAGTGAGCTTTTATTTCTTACCCCCTATTTCCTTTTCCTGCGAATAATCACTACTGTAATTATTGCTATGCAAGCTACCATGACCAAAACTATCGGAAGAAGATTTCCTTCATCACCAGTTTGCACTGCCTGACCTTTTTGATCTGTATTTTGACCTGCATTATTTTGATTTCCTCCTACATCTACTGTAGTTTTCTGTACCAATGCGCGACGTGCATTTTCTAATTCTTCTGTTGCTGCTTTTACTTCTTTTGCACTACCTGACTTCAGAAGTTTTTTCGCTTTTTTCAATGCATCTTCTAATCTCTGATAAGAGTCTTCTGTATACAACTCCTTATCCACTTTTTCAGCCGCCTGAATCTTATCCTTTAATGCTTCTACATTAACCAGTTTTTTCATTGCCTCTTGAATCTTATCAATATATTTATCATCAGCGCTCTTTTCTGCCTCTGCGACAATATCCATCAATTCCTTATAAGAGTCTTCTGTATAAGATTCAGCCTTCAATGCCTTCGCTGCCTGAATCATCTGCTCCAAAGCTGCTTTATCACTTGTAGTCAATCCATTATATTTTTCTTCGATTAGTTTCAGCGCCTGTGCAACCTGTTCTTTTGTACCTGCATCAAGAAGTTGTTTTCCTGCTTCTACAGCTGCAACATAAGACTGATAACTTTCTTTCGTATATAAAGTACCGTCTACGCTTTCTGACTGTTTAATCGCTGCCTTCAGAGTACTGATATCAACTAGATTTAACATGCTATTCTGGAAAGCAGTTCTCTTAGTAATAAAGTCTTTTGGATTTACACGTTCTGTTCCGGCTATTTCTGCCTCTTTATCCGTAGCCACCAACGTATCAATTTCTGATTTAATCGCTGTCAACGCCTGATAACTAGCTTTTGTATACGGATCTGCTTCAACCAAATCATATTTTTTCGTTTCCAGCTCTGCAAGTTCTCTGTTTCTTGTAGAATAGACAAGATTATTCTGCGCTTCTGTCACATTTTTCATCAGCTCATCTGCATCTGTCTGCGACAAATTATCCGGAGTTTTCATTGCCTTTTCCAACTTGCCAATTACATTTGCATATGCAGAATAAGTAACTTTTGTATAAATTGTTTCCTCATTACTGATTTTTTCAGCCAACATTTTTTTCATATTTGCGACGGTTTCTTCATTCGCTTTTGTCTTTGCATTTGTACGTGCTGACTCTAATGCTTTAATCGCTGAATCCACCATTGCCTGACTTGCATTTTCATTATCATAGATTTCCTGTGCAGTTTCTTTTGCCTGTGTGTAAGCTGTTTTGCTATCAGCTGTCCATGTGTCATCCTCTGCTTTTGCAAGCTCTGCTTTTAATGTTTCTTTGTTTACTTCTCCGCCACGTTCTGATGAAGTTTCAATCTCAGCAATTTCCGGAATTACATCTTTCCAAGTAACAGTCAGTGTTTCCAGCATTTTTCCTTCCGGAATAACAAACTCATTGATTACTTGATTCAGTTTTCCAAGGTTTACTTTTTCACTAGCTTTTGTAACATTACTTTTATCTAAATAAGTTGCTGTAACATCTGCTTTAGAAATATCGCCGATCTGTATCAGACGAACAGATGCGATTGATGTTGGATCTAACACTCTCCAGGTAAATGAGCTGTTCTTTTTAGAAGACTTATAAGTTGTACCATAGCTTCCATCCCGCATATTAGACGGAAGCTTTCCTGCTTCTTCAATTGCTTCTGACACAATCTGTCTACTCTGCTCAGGAGAAATATATTCTCCTCCATTGATCTGCAGTTCATTAATTGCAACCCATCTATGATTATATGTTTCATTCGGCATGATGCGGATATATCTTCCATCTACATCCAGACCTGTTGCTTCTTTATACATATATCCCGGATTTTTATCATCATGGGTCAGAGTAATGCCTTGCATGTCTTTCGCTACTGTATTATCATGCACATTTTGAGTTGGTTTTCCAACCGTCATAACCTCTGTCCAGTTTTCACCATCTGTTGACACTTCAAATTTTGCATTTCTCAAATAATTCAACTGTGTTTCTACAATATAGTAACGCAGAGAGTTAAAGTGAATAACTTGTCCCAGATCAAATGTGATATGTTTGCCAGCTTCCTGTTTTCCATTGATCATACCCAATGTACTTAATTTTCCATCAAATACATTTCCAACAGTTCCTGCCACACGCATATCATTTGCATCCTGTGCTTTTTCAAAGTCTGTATCTACTTTTTTAGCTCCGACAAACTTATAAGTCACTTTAAAATCATTCAAAGTAATCTGGCTTGCTTCTTCGCCATTATTTTTAATGCGTATATACGCTGCATCTACATTTTTTGCATCCGCTGCGTAAGGCTTCCATGTGATTTCATTCATAGACGTCTCCAGAACTACATTTTCCGAAAGTGCCGGAATTGTAATATTCTGTATTGCTTTGATATCGCCAAGTTTCACTCCGATATACTCGTCTTTGTTCAATGTAACTGTTCCGTTACTTAATGAAACTCTGCCTTCCTCCAGACTTGCAGTGATATTTGTATCAACGTTCGTATAAAGCCCTGCTCTCGCACCACTTGCATCTTCATTTGCCGGAGAAAGAATCTCTATTTCACCAATTCTTACCCAGCCTCCTGTTACTGTATTATTATGAATACGCACCGCTTTTACATTAGCAACATTTCCGAATGAAATGGTCTGATCACCTTTATCCGACAATGTACCCGCTTTTGTCCATGTACTCGTTCCCTCAATCTGATACTCTACATCTGCATTGCTGAACTTATCACTCTTTGCTGAAACTCCCTGCACTAAACGGAAGGAACCAATTGTTTTTGGCTCCGGGAAAGTAACTGTCAATGTTGCTCCTGCTGGAATTGTATCTCTTCCGGGGTTTTCGTATGGTCCTTTTGCCAGCCATACTTCACTGCTGTTATCTCCATCAAAATATTTATCTTCCGATGCGTTATTTTGTATAGATATCTGCTCATATGTAACAGTTCCTGTATATCTTTTCTGTGTATTTGGATTGATTCCGGTGTCAATATAATCAGTTACATATTTTGCCATCGCTTTAATAAACGGAACAATATGCTGTACTCCGACTTCTGCTTTTTCATAATGATCCAGATACCAGAGTTCATGTGTCTTTGACTGCTCGAACGCAGCTTTTGCTTCTGCATTATAACGAAGTGCAGTATCTGCATCCTCATTGACAATTGCCTTAATAGCATTCAAATATCCAATTGCTGAAACAGTTGTATCATCCCAGCAATCCAGCCAATATACAATCTGATCTCTAACCTTTATGTCTACAGCCTGTTCTCTATAAACAGCAGCTGCATTCTGTAAAATCTGGAATTCAGCAATCAATGCATCCGCTTCTTCTACAGTAACTGTACCTGTCTTTAATTTATCACGAAAATCCGTCAGTTTCGGAGCTAAATCTACGGATTCCTGCAATGCTGTTACTCGAGAATCCATGTTCTGATTCATCATATGTTTAGACAATTCATACAACGCTGTAGAGGCTTCCGTTTTCGCTGCTGAATTGTGGTCTACATATTTGAAAGAATCCTGCCATGCCTTGTTTGCTATATCTGCATTTTCCCAAATATTCCATGAATAACATGCATTTCCGAAAATTGCCACTTTACTTGGCTCTGACTGCTGCATCGGATTAAGTACGATACCTTGAATCTTTGCCGGATCAACTCCTGGATGTAGGAATGTTGTATATCCGCCCATGATCAGATGGCTTTTAGAATTATCTGTACAAGGCCAGTTAATCCACATATAAGGACCGCGTCCCGCATTATTCGTAAATGTATTGGTAAAGTTCTGGTTTACTTCGCCCCATACTCTACCGCCTGTCATAACAACCTGTACATTTTCCGGGAAATTTTTGTAATATGCCTGTCCGTTGTACATATATTCCTGTGGACAAAACGGCAACGTCTGTTTCAAATCCGGATATGTTTTTTTCATTTCTGCCAGCCACGCTGTCATATCCGTTAAAAACTTATTATAATTATTTCCACCTACGTTTCCCGCATCGTCTGCCAGAATTGCAACCTGTCTGACACCGGCATCAATCACCTGAGCAAGTTTATCTTGTACTGCTTTTAAATCAGCTTGATAATTACCGTCAAATCTAACCGGATTATACATAAACGTATGAAGTGCATACACAAAACGGCATTTAGATGCATTCCCAGCTTCTGCCAAAGGTCTGATTAATGTATTCAGTTCCTCTTCTGTATATAATTCTCTCCATTTTGCATTATGCTTTGGATCATTTTTCGGTGCATAGAAATAGGAATTCAGTTTATAATAACCGCCCCATTTCATAAGATTGATTCTATCTTCTGTAGACCATGGATTTCCATAATACCCTTCAATAAATCCACGACTTGCAACATCTGCCCAGTCCTCAATGTGAAAATTCCGGATGGTATTACTATCCATCTGCTTCAAAATATGATACAACGTCGTCAATCCATAATAACTTGCATCTGTGTCTGCACCTACTACAGTGATCACATCATTATTACTATCCAATACATAGGCGTCCAGCTTTTCATACAAATCCGCTGACTGCATATTCACATGTTCATTTGCATAAGTATCTGCAACTTCTCCCGAACCATCAATTCCAACAAGAATATTCGTCTTGCCCTCTTCAATTGACTCGGATGTGGTCACTGTTACCCCGTCTTTCAACGCAAGTGCTTCTGCTAATCGATCTTTCGTTGCCTGATCGATTCCTGATTCATATACTACATTGACCTCGTTTTTGATAACATAGTCACCTTCCGTATATTGAACCACCTGTGGATTCGGATAAATTTCATACTCTGCAGCCGCAGCTTCACTCCGGACTGGCGATATTGTCAGTCCGGAAACAGTCATTACTAATGCCATGACTCCTGCAGCGAATTTCTGAAAGCCTTTTTTGTTCTTTCTATCAATTCGTAATTTTTTCAAAATTTCCTCCTTAAAAGGATTGTCACATAATACTCTTCAAATTGATTATTTAACATCTTTCCTTTTCTTTCCAATCATTATAGCTCCTACTATTCCTACTATACCAGCTGCTGCTAATGCAACTACGCAAATTCCTACTGATGCAGTATCCCCTGTTTGTACTGCATTATTTGAATTGTTTGTATTGCCTGTATTTCCTTTGGAGCTACCATTTCCGTCCGGTTTACCTGAACCCTGGTTTCCTGAATCCGGTTTTTCTGGATTCGGTTTTTCTGGATCCGGCTTTTCTGGATCCGGCTTTTCTGGATCCGGCTTTTCTGGATCCGGCTTTTCCGGACCCGGCTTTTCTGGATCCGGCTTTTCTGGATCTGGTTTCTTAGCTTCTGTCACTGTGATTGCAAACTCTGTTTCAAAACCACCATAGGTCACTGTTACTTTTGTATTTCCTTTAGACAACGCTGTCTTTGTATCTGGATTAAATGCAAAGTCTTTTGCAGTCTCTTCTGAATATACAACATCCGCCGTTGTACCATTGTCATATGATGTAGTAAGTACAAGACCTGTAGGATCTAAGGTTTCTCCTTCTTTATATGTTGTTTTTGTCGGGAAGCTCTTTATGGAAATATTATTCATTTCCGTTTTTTTCAACTCAATTGTAAATGATCCCTCTTGACTTCCTGTATATCCATACTGTCCAATACCTGTTACGATTGCAGTTGCAGTTCCTGGTGCCTCATTATTATTATAAGTAAGTTTGTAGTCTATGCCATATCTGAGCACCTTATCTCCCAAGGTAACTTCAATGTCTTCTTTTGACAATGTTACCGGATGATCTTTATCTACAACAGAAACCAGTTTTTTCTCATTTGTAAGAGAAACAGTTGCATCTGAAATGTCTGTCTTTGAATCTGCTTTACGCAAGCGAATCTCTGCAGCACTTGCAAATTTATTCTGCTGTGATCCTTCACCATAAGTTTCAACGCCGGTAAGTCGAACATATTTTGCTTCTGTCGGTTCATTAAACATTGCGATATACCAGTCATCTGTATTATCCCAATTTCCAACAGAAACTTCTGTCCAATTTTGATCGTCCTTACTTACCTCTACTCGATACTTACTGATACGTCCATTTGAAGCACCACCACGTCCTTTGTAGCGTAATGCATCTAGGCTAGTAATTTCATTTAACTCAAATTTAATCCAAAATGTATCACGACTCGCTTGCGGATTCCATGATGTATGCCAGATAGTACCTTCATTGCCATCTAAAACATATCTTGCCGGACCTTCATTGCCTTGTCCACTCTGTTCACTTCCAGCTGTCACCGACATTTTTTGGGTATCATAATCCCGTCCTGCATAAACTGGATCTGTATTTCCAACACCTTTTCCGTCTAAGTTGATGACAAATTCATTTCTGGTTGTATGATCTTCTGATTCAATGATTAGCTTCGCTTTATTTTCATACGGCGGTACATAAGTTACCGCTGCATTATCAGCTGCCACATAGTCTATTGTATCAATAACAATAGCTTCTGTATCAAAACTTCCTGCAGCAAGTTCTTCCTCACTTAACTCAAGACCATTTACCGTTAATTTAGAAAGATTTGCAGTAGAATTGGTCGTATATGAACCATTCCACTCAATAATCTCTACTTCTGTAATACCAGTACATGTTTCTGTTTTTCCTGCCTCTTGAGGAGTTGTATTTGTTACTTGCAGTTTTACAAAAGTTGCTACAGTTGGATCAAATGTATATGTATATGCTTTTACACGTTCTGGACTTTCATTTTCCGCAATTGTTTCTTCCACTGAAAGTTCTTTCCAACTTCCTTCATCTCCTGTTTCAGATACAAAGAGTTTTGTTCTTCCTTCCCGAGGGAATGTCATTGCACCATTATCTTTGGAATAATATACAACAATTTTTCCTACACGCTGCTGAGTAGCATAGCGGAATGTGATTTCAGAAGTTGGATCTGTATTTCTAGTTGCCCAGTTTGACCAACAAGTTGGATTTGCGCCTCCACTGTTGTTGTCTCCAATTTCTTTCTTTCCATCCTTAATTGCATCCAGTGTATCTGACTGTTGTCCTTCCGGTACATCCTGACTTAAGTATGCTGCGCTACTTACACTGGAGCCTAGCTCTATCTTCTGTTTTTCTACACGAATGGTCGCTGTAACCTCTACATTCTGTCCTAGAACATCTGCTGTTCCTTTCACTGTCACAATTCCTTCTGCATCGTAACTTCCATTCGGTTCTCCCCAAGCAACTGGGAAGGACGCATTCATTACTTCACCATCTTGAAGTACCGCCGGTCTAGATTCCGGAAGTGTCGGTTTCGTTCCAAGCGGAACAGTTGTTGAATAGTTCAGCAGGGAAACTACCTGGTCAATCATATTGACGATTACTGTAAGAGTATCTCCTGCCTCTGTTGTACCTGCTACAGAAAATGTACCACTCTGTGCAATCTGTTCTTCTGTAATTGCATCCCATGTTACAGGAATCTCTTTTTCACTTCCATCTGTATACACTGCTTTAACAGTACTCGGAAGCTGTGGCATATTACCGGTTTTTACATAGTAGTTTTTAGACATTTCGTAATAACTGATAGCCTTTTCTCCTGTTGTATCCTGTTCTACCGAAGTCGTTGTTACTGTCACTGAAGAAGTTTCCAGACCTTTTGCACTGGCTGTTACTGTGAAACTTCCCGCTTTTTTTGTAGACTGTACAATTGCCAGTACTTTTCCTGCAAATGCATTTCTGCTATTTGCCTGATAGGAGGTATGATCGTCTTGTCTTCCGTTATCAATACCCACCAGTTTACCTTCGCCTTCTACTTTAAAGCTTACTTTATCTTCCGCATTCGGAATAATATTTCCATCTTTATCTGTTACATCTACAGTTACATAAGTTAAGTCCGCTCCATCTGCTGCAATTGTATCGCGGTCAACTGTAGCTTTTAAATTCTTCTTCTCACCGGTGGTTGTTACAGATGTTCGACCATTCAGTTTTTCCTCTGAAATTTTCTGTCCATCCTGTCCGTAAGCTACTGCTGAAATTGTACCTGCTTTATACGGAACCTGCCATGTCAGATATAAATTCTTATGTTCTGTACCAGACTTATCCGTGCCTTCATAATACTGATATGTATACCCTTGTGTATTTGACTGTTTCTGTGTAAATTCCTTTGTCCCAAGGCTCTTCTTATCACCTGTTTTTGCATCTGTAAAGAATAATTCTACTTTTTTCGCATCTGTATAAACGACAACCGGAACCTTTCCACTGCTATCTTTCTTCACTGCATCTTCATTCCATGCCGGTAAAATATGAAGGGTATTTACTTCGTCATTCCACTGGCTCTGATAGAAGTAGTAACTATCTTTTGGAAATCCTGCAGTGTCAATAATTCCAAAATATGAATTCTTTGGAGACGGCCATGTTCCTTGTGCTCCTTTTCCAGTTCCGTTCCATGGTGTCGGCTCTCCAATATAATCAAAACCGGTCCATACATATTCGCCTGCCACAAAATCTCTCTTAATAACCTCGTACCAGGCACTGCTGGCAACTGCCCCCCAGTTAACTGCTGAATTATCATAGGATGTTAACTTCTGACCCGTCTTACTTCCATCTATTCTGTCATATACACCTCGACTATTGACTGCTGAAGCAGTTTCAGAACCATACAACTTCCAATTTGGGTTACTATTATGAAGCGTATCATAATCATTTCCAGAACAATAATTCAAACCAACCGTACCATTTGCAGTTGTCATAGCATCCATCATGTTTTTCGGTATTCCAATCTTATTACCTTTTAACACGTTGTCGCCACGTGTTGCCGGTCTTGTGGTATCCAACGCAGTTGTCCAATCAATCAAATTCGCCTGAACATTTGCATACGCCTGTGTCAATACACCGGTTGCACCTTCCTGAACTTCATTTCCGAGGGACCACATAATAACTGACGGAGCATTCCAACCACGTTTTACTGTTGCTGTTAAGTCATATTTTGCCCAAGTCATTCCATTTTCTTTTCCAAGAATCTGATTGCTTTCATCTATTGTCTGATTGAAAAATCTGGCATAATCATTGTTATTTCCATTCTTAGCATTTTGCCAGCCATCAAACATCTCTTCTACAACAAGGATACCTTTTTCATTACAAATATTTATCAGTTCTTCTGCTGCCGGGTTATGTGTAACACGAATTGAGTTACATCCCATTTCCTTTAAGATTTCCACCTGACGCTCAATTGCACGTTTCCATGCCTCTGCTCCAAGCGCTCCCTGATCGTGGTGCATACACACACCTTTCAGTTTCATATTTGTTCCGTTTAATGAAAATCCACTATTTTCATCAAATTTAAAATAACGGAATCCATATTCTGTATCGTAAGTATCTACAACCTCTTCACCAATCTTTACTTCTGTACGCACTGTATAAAGCGCCGGATTTGTAGTACTCCATAATTCTGGATTCTGTGCATTTACTGTTGCATCAATCGCTGCGGTTTCACCTGCCGCAATCGCTTTTGTTTCTGTTGTCACAGTTCCGATATTAGCGCTTGGCTCCCCACCTTTTTTGAAAATGGTATGAGTCAATGTCACATTCTGTTCTCTGTCTGAATCGTTGGCTACAGTTGTCTTAATATTAGTAGTCACCGCTCCGTCTTTTTCTGTTTCCAAATTTGGAGTTTCTACCTTTGTCCCATATAAGTCAACATGTACAGGATTTACAATATTCAAATCTACACTTCTATAAATACCACTTCCTGAATACCAACGGCTGGATGGTGTCTGATGATTTACCTTTACCGTAATTACATTCTCACCATCAAATTTCACCAAATCAGTGATATCAAATGAGAATGGAGTATATCCATACGGATGGCTTCCCACCTGTGTTCCATTGACCCAAACTGTAGCATCCATATATACGCCACCAAAATCAATTCGCACACGTTTATTCTCCGCTGTTTTTCCAAGCGTGAAACTCTTTCTGTACCAGCCAATTCCACCCGGAAGATATCCGCTTTCTGCTTCCATCTTCGTTGAATACTCTTGTTCAATACTGTAGTCATGAGGCAGATTTACATGTTCCCATTTAGAATCATCAAATGCCGGTTCTTCCGCACCTGATCCATCTCCCAAATAGAACTTCCAGTTGTCATTAAAATTGACATCTCGTTTTGCTGCCGAATAATTGTTTACATAAACAACTTCTTTATCAGAACTCATCTGGCTTTCTGTTTCAGAAAGCACATTGACCGGAGTTCCTGCCGCAAATGAAACACTTGGAGTAAACATTCCAAAGGCAAGTGTCAGTGCAGCTGCTGCCATACCTTTTCTTTTTAAATTATACTTTTTCATACTTTTTTCTTTTTAGACTTTTTATAGCCTACTCTCTTCCTCCTTTTCCTTATTAATCTCTCGGAATCTTCGTAAATATTATCCTTATCCAAATACTCTTGCTCGTTCCACCTGGGATATCATTGAACGGTTTTGGAATCTGGATTTATCTTTTACCGAGCGAGAAATCATTATATATAGTTAATTTTAGTATCTCATAAAAATAAGAATACAACTCGTATTTTTTGTTTCATCCCTCCTGATTCTTTGTCATATTCGGAACTCTCAATAACAGAACCTGGAAAGGGCTTATCACTCACTTAGCGCGCTACCCCTTTCTTTCGTTTTTGGATTATAATGTTCTGTGGTTGTAACATGCATTCAAGGAATATAAACCATTACAGCCAAGAAGTGGTTTCTTATAGAAGACTGCCGGGATACTCTTCAGAATATCCCGGCAGTCTTCTATAATTTTTTACTTTTCACAGCTCCGTAATTCATAACGGTCTGTTTCTGTTCATCTAGATTAGCTTCTTTTTCTGCGATATACAAGTGTTGCGATTACTGCCCCAGCGGCTATCATTACAATTCCATACAATGCGAAATTCGCTGTATCTCCAGTCTTGATTGCCTTTACCGTGTTCTGTCCTGCACCACCATTCGGAGTTGAGCTATTAGCATTATTTTCCTTTGCTCCACTCTGATTCACATTTCCATTAGCGCTGTTATTACCACTATTGCCATTATTTCCAGCATTTCCATTGTTATTGCTGTTATTATTTCCATTATCTGGTTTCTCTGGATTTGGTTTCTCTGTCTCACCGTTTCCTTCTACCATAACCTTAAACTCTTTAGTGGCAACACTTCCATCTGTTCCAGTTACCTTTACTGTTACGATGACTTCTGTATCCTCTTGCGGTATAGTTACTTCGCCATTCAGCGCGATAATTCCTTCTGGATTTACACTACAAATCTCAATCTGTGCGTTTTCTGGTACTTCCGGTAATACTAGTTTCTTCGTATCTTTCTTAATAGAAGTTGCAAAAGATTTATCTGCAATAATACGACGCATGATTTCTTCTGCAGTTATCACCTGCTCAGGCTCTGCATCCTTCTCAAATACTCCGATCAGGTTTACATCCTTTTCAACCTTAAATGTATACTTCGCATCGGTACTTAAAATATCCTCTGCATCTTTCAGCTTCCATCCTACGAAATGATGTCCTTCTTTTGCTGTTGCTGTTACTGTTGCCTTTTCTCCATCTTCGTAGATTCCGTCCTCATGATCCATGCTGACTGTTCCCATTGCTTCAGCACTTGCTGTTGCTGTTACTGTATACTGTTTAACTGGCTCTGCATCCTTCTCAAATACTCCGATCAGGTCTACATCCTTTTCAACCTTAAATGTATACTTCGCATCGGTACTTAAAATATCCTCT
>ERZ834798.2192-NODE-2192-length-14781-cov-3.608787_pt1 | contig 14781 bp, 10 predicted proteins | sample MGYA00519689_ERZ834798 | MGnify/ENA primary metagenome ERZ834798 (study PRJEB31850, sample SAMEA3708761) | human gut metagenome | biome: human gut; feature: human-associated habitat; material: faeces | place: China | collected 2014 ...
GCACAGATATCACCCGTACATTCTGCGGATTGAACGACGTACGCAATATCGCTCCTTCCATCACGTATGCCAAAGAGGCAGGCATGATCTCACAGTGTTCACTCTGCATCACCCATTCGCCGATCCACACGGTAGAGTACTACACCAATATGGCGTTAGAACTTATCAAGCTGGGGGCGGACGAGATTTGCATCAAAGACATGGCAGGTATCGGTCGCCCCGTTTCATTGGGCAAGATCGTGGCCAATATCAAAGCGGCACATCCTGAAATTCCTATTCAGTATCATAGTCATGCCGGTCCCGGTTTCAACATGGCAAGCATCCTCGAAGTATGCGAAGCCGGTTGCGACTACATTGACGTAGGTATGGAACCGCTTTCATGGGGTACGGGACACGCCGATCTTCTCAGCGTACAGGCTATGCTGAAAGATGCCGGATATCAGGTACCGGAAATCAATATGGAAGCCTACATGAAAGTGCGTGCGCTGATTCAGGAATTTATGGATGACTTCCTTGGCTTGTATATCAGTCCGAAGAACCGTCTGATGAACTCGCTGCTGATCGGTCCGGGACTTCCTGGCGGTATGATGGGTAGTCTGATGGCTGACCTCGAATCGAATCTGGAATCTATCAACAAGTATAAAGCCAAACATAACCTGCCGTTTATGACACAGGATCAGCTGCTGATCAAGCTATTCAACGAAGTGGCGTATGTATGGCCCCGCGTCGGTTATCCTCCATTGGTAACTCCGTTCAGCCAGTACGTGAAGAACCTTGCCATGATGAATGTGATGGCAATGGAGAAAGGCAAGGAACGCTGGGGAATGATTGCCGACGATATCTGGGATATGCTGCTGGGTAAAGCAGGACGCCTGCCGGGTACACTGGCTCCCGAAATCATTGAGAAAGCCGAACGTGAAGGACGTAAATTCTTCGAAGGTAATCCGCAGGACAATTACCCCGACTCACTCGACAAGTATCGCAAGCTGATGAAGGAAAACAAATGGGAAGTGGGAGAGGACGACGAAGAACTCTTCGAATATGCTATGCATCCGGCTCAGTATGAGGCTTACAAGAGTGGAAAAGCGAAGGAAGACTTCCTGGCAGACGTGGCAAAACGTCGTGCCGAGAAAGATAAATCGCCGGAAGAAGATGCAAAACCAAAAACACTGACTGTACAGGTGGACGGACAGGCTTATCGTGTGACGGTAGCATACGGAGATGCCGAACTGCCTGCTGCACCTGTAGCTGCAGCTCCGGCAGGAGAGGGCAAAGATGTTCTTTCTCCGCTGGAAGGTAAATTCTTCCTGGTGAAGAATGCGCAGGAATCTGCCTTGAAAGTTGGCGATGCGGTGAAAGAGGGCGATGTGCTTTGTTATGTGGAAGCAATGAAGACTTACAACGCTATCCGTGCCGAATTTAGCGGTACGATAACTGCTATCTGCGCTAATCCGGGAGACACTGTTTCAGAAGATGATGTATTAATGAAGATAGGATAATGAACGAGATATTTGAGAACTTATATGACATGACTGCGTTCAGCAATATCATTGCCGAACCGCAGTTTCTGATAATGTATGCCATCGCGTTCGTCCTGCTTTATCTGGGTATCAAGAAACAGTACGAACCGTTGCTGCTTGTTCCGATTGCTTTCGGTGTGTTGCTTGCCAACTTCCCCGGAGGAGATATGGGAGTGATACAGGCAGACGAGAATGGTATGGTGATGATAAACGGTGTGATGAAGAATATCTGGGAAATGCCTTTGCATGACATTGCGCATGAACTGGGAATTATGAACTTCATCTATTATATGCTGATCAAGACCGGTTTCCTGCCTCCGATCATCTTTATGGGTGTCGGTGCGTTGACGGACTTCGGACCGATGTTGCGTAATCTGCATCTTTCCATCTTTGGAGCTGCTGCACAGTTAGGTATCTTTACTGTTCTGCTGGTAGCCATCCTGATGGGATTCACTCCGCAAGAAGCTGCTTCACTGGGTATTATCGGTGGTGCGGACGGACCGACAGCTATCTTTACAACGATCAAGCTGGCTCCGCATTTGCTGGGTCCGATCGCTATTGCCGCTTATTCATATATGGCACTGGTGCCTGTGATCATTCCGCTGGTAGTGAAGCTGTTCTGTACTAAGAAAGAACTGAGCATCAACATGAAGGAACAGGAAAAGAAATATCCTTCGAAGACGGAAATCAAGAATCTGCGTGTACTGAAGATTATTTTCCCGATTGTAGTGACTACGATTGTAGCTCTTTTCGTCCCAAGTGCAGTACCTTTGATTGGTATGCTGATGTTCGGTAATCTGGTGAAAGAAATCGGAAGCAATACTTTCCGTCTGTTCGACGCTGCTTCCAACAGTATTATGAATGCCGCCACTATCTTCCTCGGACTTTCGGTAGGTGCAACCATGACGGCTGAAGCCTTCTTGAACTGGACGACAATCGGTATTGTCATCGGTGGTTTCCTTGCATTTGCTCTTTCTATTACCGGTGGTATCTTCTTTGTGAAGTTAGTGAATCTATTCTCCAAGAAGAAGATTAATCCGCTGATCGGAGCGACCGGACTGAGCGCTGTTCCGATGGCAAGCCGTGTGGCGAATGAGATTGCGTTGAAATACGATCCGAAGAATCATGTATTGCAGTATTGTATGGCAAGTAACATCTCAGGGGTAATCGGCTCGGCAGTAGCTGCGGGTGTACTGATCTCCTTCCTTGCATAATAAAAAGAACAACCAATAAAAATTAGGCACGGATTACGCGGATAAACACGGTTTTTAGTTACTCAACTCTTAAAACCGTGAAATCCGTGTCATCCGTGCCTAATTTTGTTTTTATCTATTCGCTGGTCACCTTCTTGTATTCAGCCACAGCCATCTTCTCTGCCAGATAAGCATTGATCAGATTGGTGTGTGCTTGCGTCCATGACAACTGGGCGGAAAGTACATCTACCATGCTCGCTTTTCCTTCATTGTAGGAGAAAGTGGCCAGATCCAGATTCTCATTTGCCAGACTCATGTTTTCTTTCGCTGTTTTCACCTGAGATTCTGTTTCCGTCAGTTTGGTGAGAGCTGCCGACAGTTCTTCGTTGATATTGTCCGTCATATAACTCTGTTGCAACTTTTGTATTCCGATATATGCCTTCTGCTGTCGGTTCGTCTTGAAACGGGCTCCCCAGCGGAAAATGGGAATATTCAGATTGACTCCTACGATGGGATTGAAAGATACGTCATATCCCAAGTTGGGTGTGCCCGTCGCCCAGCCACCGCTGAAATACATGTTTAATTGGGGGTTGAACTGACTGAGAGCCGCTTTGCGTTGTGCCTGACTCTTCATGATGTTTACTTCCGTACTGGCATAATCGGCACGTCGTTGCAAAACATCTTCCAGAGGCAGTATCCGGACAGGAGCGGAGATCATTCCGATGCTGTACAGGCTGTCTACGGGGGCATTCGGTGCTGCTCCCATCAGAATATTCAACTGTTGCAGCGCTAATGTATAATTTTGGCGGGCTTTGATATATTGCAGTTCCGCTTCTTTCAGCCGGGTGGAAATCATCAGAAGATCCGTGCGGCTGATCATTCCGTCATCGAAACGGTCCTGAATAATGTCATATTGTTGTTTGACAATGCTCTGGTATTTGTCGGCCGCTTGTAGCATGGCTTTTGAGGCGGAGGCATTCCAGTAGACAGCATCACTTTGATAGTGAATCTGGTCTAACGTGAGTTCCTCGTTCAGCTGGTTCAGCTTTTCGTCTGCCTTCGCTATCTGATGTTGCGCATTGAGTGCACCGCCTGTGTAGAGTGGCTGTGATACGACAAATACTCCCTGGTAGGTATGGTTGCGGTATTCGCCCACCGGCTCGTTCCAAGCACTGAGGTCGCTCATGTTCAGGGTACCGTCTGCATTTACGTCGATTTTCGGCAGGAAACCTGTATGGGCTATCTTTCGCGCCTCCGAACTGGCCAATGTCTTTAGTTTTTGTTGTTTCAATATCTGGCTGTAAGCCTCCACTTTTTCGCGGTAGGCGTCCTGACTCAGGCAGGGCTGTTGCGCCCAAGCTGTGGAGCCAAGGAGCAACAGTGAAAATAGTATGAGTTGGGTTTTCATTTCTTTCATGGATAATCTTTTTAGTTGACAATTGACAGTTGACAATTGACAATTGTCAGTTGATGGTTATTGTTCTCCTTTGATCCGGTGGATGGCGCAATAGGCTACAGGAAGGACGAATAGTGTCAATGCCGAGGCTACTAACAGTCCGCCCATGATGGTGGCGGCCATTCCGCCGAACATGGCGTCGAACAGTAGCGGTAACATACCCAGAATCGTTGTTCCGGAGGCCATCGCTACCGGAATGATGCGACTGGTTGTGGCACTGATGACTGCGTCCAGCGGTTTTTTGCCTGCTGCTGTTTCCAAATCGATTTGGTCTACCAGTACGATAGCGTTCTTGATGTTCATACCAATCAGACCTAGCAGACCCAATATGGAGAAGAAGTCGAACGACTTGCCGAGTACGAGCAGTCCCAACACGATACCGATGAAGATCAGCGGCAGCATTAACAGGATGACGGTCGGCTTGCGATACGTCTTGAACAAGAAGAGCAGCGTCACAAACATCAGGAAGAATGTCAGCGGTAAGTTTTTGGCCAGCGCTTCATTCGATTCCACCTGACTTTCCTGTTCGCCGAAATACTTCATGGTATATCCTTCCGGTATTTTTATCTCTTGCTGTACTTGCGACCATACCTGGTTGAAAGCGGAAATCGCATTGGTCCCGCGACGCGGGTCGCATTGTGCCATCATCACCATCTGCCGGTTATAGTCTTTCACGTTCGAGAACCGGTACTGGAAGTCAAATTCAGATACTACCTGTTCCAGGCTGGTCGTCTCGTTGCCTGTCCCGAATACGGGCAGTGTGCGCAGATCATTGATCCGGAATGAATCCAGCTGGTTATTTTTCAATAGGATAGGAAGTACCTGATCTCCCTGCCGGTATTCTCCCAAAGTCATTCCTGTGGTACCGATCTGAATGCTCTGTGCCATTCCCTGTCGGGATACACCCAGCGGTTGTGCCCGTTCCGGGCTGTAAACCGGTTTCCAGACGGGTATCTTGTTTCCCCACGAATTGCGGATATTAATTAAATCCGGATTCTGGTGCATAATGGCTATTGCCTGATTGGTAAGTGATACAAGCGTATCCACATTCGGACCGATAAAGCCGATTTCGATAGCCGCATCCACTGCGGGGGACAGTTTGAACAAGCTGGTCCGTGTGATTGCACTCGGATAATTGGCTTTCATATATCCGTCAAAATCTTCTTCGTATTCTTTCGTATATTTACTGTCTGTCAGTTCGACGAGTACATTGGCAAAATTCGGTTTCGGACCTACGGAAGTGGAGGCAAGGTAATACCTTAGCGGGGTGCTGCCGAATGTGATGGATACCTTTTTTACTTCCGGCTGCTTCGCCAGGTGCTCTTCTACCGATTTCATCTCTTTCACTACGTCATTGATGCTGTATCCGTCCGGATAGAATACATCCGCCCGGAAATAAGGCTTATCGAGCGACGGGAAGAAGTTCTGCGGCATCGTTCCCATAATAATGAGCGAGATGATGAAGAGGATCACCATGGATACCAGTGTCACTGCTTTCTTGCGGATCAATACTCCGAGAACGGAAGCGAACTTATGATAGAACGGCTTGTCGTATGGATCTTTCGTGCTGTCGCCTGTTTTGGCTTTCAGAATGAAATTTCCGAATACGGTAGTCTGCGTCAAGGCAAGTACCCAGCTCAGTCCTAGTGAAATGGCAAGTACCACAAACAGCGGTTTTACGATTTCCGCTACAGCAGAGGGAGCAAGGTAAAGCGGCAGGAAGGAGCAGATGGCAATGAAAGTTGCTCCGAGCAAGCCCCATTGTGGTCCGGTTGCTCCGTCTATCAGGGCTTTCCGTCGGTTTACACCTCGGGCAATGGCTATTTGGGCGTTGTCCGTCACTACGATGGCGTTGTCCACCAGCATGCCCATCGCGATGATGAACCCCGCCAGCGAGGTGCGGTTGAGACCTTCGCCCAGAAACTGCATCAGCAGAAGCGTACCGCCTATGGAGAACAGCAGCGAACTGCCGATCAGCACCCCGGCGCGGAATCCCATGACGAGCATGATGATCAGGATGACGATGGCCACCGACTCGGCGAGGTTCAGCACGAAGGTCGCATTGGCCTGCTGCGCGATGCGGTTCTCGGGATAAAGCACCGTAAGATCCATGCCGACGGGCATCTGGCGCGTAAGGCCGTCGAGCACGCGGATGATCTTCTCCCCGGTTTTCACCACGTCGACCTGCGCCTCGGTCGAAATGCCGATGCCCACGGCACGGCGGCCGTCGACGCGCATGAGCGTCTGCGGCGGGTCGGCATAGCCCCGTTCGACGCGGGCGATGTCGCCCAGGCGGTATTGTTTGCCCGAGGCAGCGGTCAGCATCTGGTTTGAGATATCGTCGAGGCCCTTGTAGGTTCCGGCCTCGAGAATCTGTATCTGGAGCGCCCCGGCCTGTTTCTCGCCGCTGTTGACGATGGTGTTCTGCTGGCCGATGGTCGCCACGATCGTCTCGGGGCGGATAGCGAAGTTGGCAAGCGCTGCAAGGTTGACATAGACGTTCACGACGGGCGTCTGCTCGCCGAAAAGGCTCACCTTCTGCACGCCGTCGACCGTCACGAGCGCCGTCTTGATCCGCTGTGCCCAGTCGCGCAACTCCGCCCAGGTGAAACCCCCGTCGACCGACAGGCCGTAATAGATACCGTAGACGTCGCCGAAATCGTCGGCCACGGTCACGGGCGAAGCCCCGGCAGGCAGCCGGGGCTGGATGTTGAGTACCTTGCGCCGCAGTTCATCCCACAACTGGGGTATCTCGGAAGCACGGGTCGCAGGGTCTAATTCGACCAGGATCTTCGACAGTCCGTAATAGGATTCGGACGTGATTTTATGCACGAGGCGCATCGACTGCACCTCGCGCTCGATCGGTTCGGTCACAAGCTGTTCGACTTCGAGCGGCGTGGCGCCCGGGTAGGAGCAGACCAGCGACGCACTCTTGATGACGAATACCGAGTCCTCCTTTTTTCCCAGCGTAACGAAGCCCAAGGCTCCGCCCGCCAGCAGGATGAAAAGGAAAAACCAAACGACTTTTCTGTTCTTCAATGAATATTCGGGCAGGCTCATCGTCGCATCAGTTTAAGATTCTCACCCGTTCGCCCTGCCGCAACTGGTAAACCCCGGCCGTGACGACCCGCTCACCCGGTTCCACCCCGCTGTCGACCACGACCCGGTCACGGCCGTACAACTCGCCCAGGGTCACGGCCCGGCGCTCGACACGGTCGCCGCCGATCACCACCCAGACGTAAGTGCCGCCTTCGGCCGGGGCATAAACGGCCGAGACGGGCAGGGATACCGCATCCGTGACGGGATCGGCGCTCTGCATCGTGACCATGCACGACATGCCGGGCGAAATCGAATAACGCCCGGTGTCGACATCCGTAAGGCGCAGCGACACGGGGAACCCCAAAGCATCGGACGATGTCTTGGCATAGTCCTTCAGCACGGCGGGGAACCTGACGCCCCGGTAGTTGTCGAACTCGACTTCGAAGCGGGTCGAAGGCAACGACAGGAGCGACAGGCCGCTTTCGGGCATGGTGAACTGCACCTTGGTCGTCACCGGGTTCACGACGCGGACGATGGACTGCCCGGCCTGCACGCGTTCGTAATTGTCGACGAACTTGCGTTCCACGACGCTGGCGAAAGGCGCACGGAGCTTGGTCTCCTTGAGCAGGCCGAGGGAGTTCTCATAGGCGGACTTGACTTGTGCGTAACGGGTCTGGGCGCTTTCGAACTCCTGGCGGGATACGGCTTCGTGCTCCAACAACCGCTGCATACGCTGCATCTGCGAACGGGCCTCCTCGAAAGCCGACCGGTCGGCCGAAACCTGTAATTCGATATCCCGGGGATCGAGTTCGGCCAGCAGCGCCCCCTTTTTGACGCTTTCGCCCTGCGCGACGGGGACATCGAGCACCTGCCCCGGAAGCTTGAAGGCGAGGTTCACGGCGTCATCGGGCGTCGCCAGCCCTGCGAAGTCCTTGTCGATGACCGCCGCACCGGCTGCCGTGGTGACTTTGACGGGACGCACGGTCTCGGGCACAGGCTGGCGCCGGGCGCAAGCGCCCAGGAGAAAGACTACGATTAAAACATGGAAAGTTCGCATAATAAGAAAGTTGACTCCGTTTCCGGGGTCAACTTTCATACCACATGCCGCAAAATGTCCCTACGGACGAATATCGCGACAATTCTTTTTAGCACGGATCACGCCGTCCTCCAGCACCACCATGCCGTTGTTGGCGCGCAGCATGGTCTTCATGGTCGAAGCGTCTATGTTATAGCACCGTACATCCCCCGAACCGAAATCGTGGTAAGTGACCCCGTACAACGGCTGCGGGGTAAGGCAGACGACGCGGGCACCCTCCTCCGCGGCCCGCCGCACGACCTTGGCGAACCGCTTGGCGCAACCGCGCGGCAGGCGGTCGAACGACGTAACGCAGAGCAGGTACACGCGCCCAGGAGCAGTCACGATCTCCTCGGTCGCATCCCCTTCGGCATCGCGCAGGGAGAATTCGCTCATGAGCGGGCGGATGGCGGGCATCTCGTCCGTAGTCCGGGTATCGACCCACTCCCATTTTTCGGCATCCTGCCAGGCCGTGTCGTCGAGCGAAAACTCGCGCAGCTTGCCCGTCTTGATGTTGCGGTAGACAAGTACGGTCTCCGTTTCGCCGGGCTCGACGACCGGGGCGTGCATCCCCTCCCAGATATTGACCCCGACCTTATAGGGCAGGAAGTCGATCAGCGGCAGGTGGCGGTAGCAATAGTATCCCAGATACATCGTGAGGAAGAAAAAGGTGACGGTAAGCACGATTTCCAGGGGGTTGAAGGCGAAGATCTTGTCGGGGCGGTAACGCCACCAGACCACCAGAGCCATCGGCAGCAGCGCCAGGTTCTTGTAGAAAGTCTCCCACGGCGTCAGCTTCAGCGCCTCGCCGAAACAACCGCAGTCCTCGACGGGGATCACCGTAGCGCTGAGCAGGGTGAGGGCGGTGAAAAAGAGCATGGAAAGCACGGCGAAGATCGAGATCAGGCGGATACGTACCTTGAAGAGGAGCATACAGCCCATCATCATCTCGGCACCGCACAACCAGATCGAAAAGGCCATGCTCGCCCCCTGGAGGGATTCCATCCCGTAGATGGAAAGATACTCGTTGACCTTCATGGCGGTGCCCCACGGATCGATGACCTTCGTGAAGCCCGACACGATGAACGTGCAGGCAAGGATCAGCCGGCAGACATTGGCCAGCAGTTTAAAGGCCCTGGACTTCCGCATCGGCTTCGAGTATTGGTGCCAGCTGGGCACATATTTTAGCAAAAATACCCTCCGGGGAATCCATCGCCCCCGCAGGATCGCTGCAATCGACGACCCGCAGCGCGGGGTCTTTGGCCGCGGCTTCGAGGTATACGCTGCGCACGGCCTGTTGCAAGGCGAGCGACGCCTCGTGGATGTCCTGTCCGCCCTGCAGGTACTCGCGGTCGTCGCCCTCGCGCAGTTCGGAGAGTTTGCGCTCGGTAAAGGTGAACGGCACGTCGAGGAACAAGGACACGTCGGGACGCGGCAGGCCGTTATGACAGAATTCGAGGTATAGGATCCAGTCGGCCAATCGGTTGCGTTCTTCTCCGGCGGGCAGCTTGGCGCACTGGAAACCCACGTTCGAATAGACATAGCGGTCGAGAATGACCGCCTTGCCCTGCGCGAGCCACTCCCTGATCCGGGAGGCGGCATCGGCACGGTCGCCCGCGAAGAGCAGCGCCACGAGGTAGGGGTCGACCTCACCCACACCGCCGAACTCGCCGCGCAGGAAACGGGCTATCAGCTCGCCGTAGACGGGCGAATCGAAACGCGGGAAGTGCACATACTCGCTCTCGACGCCCCTGTCGGCAAAAAACCGGCGCAACATGCGGATTTGGGTCGATTTACCGGCCCCGTCCAAACCTTCGAGTACTATGAACATAGGTTAATTCCGAATTATTTAAGTTTTTATCCTTCAATAAGTTGCCACGGCCCGCTATCCGCGCAGCATCCGCACCGCGCGTTCCACGCCGCCGGCCAGCGCATCGGCCTCGGCCAGCGTATTGTAAAGCGCGAACGAAGCGCGGCACATCCCCGTCGTGGAGAAATGCGTCATGGTGGGTTCGGCACAGTGCTGCCCGGTACGGACGGCGATGCCCAGCTTGTCGAGGATCATGCCCATGTCGTAGGGATGCACACCTTCGACGTTGAACGACACGATGGCACATTTGCCGGGCGTCGTACCGTAAATCCGCAGCCCGTCAACGGCCGTAAGCCGTTCGGTCGCACGGTGCAGCAGTGCCGCCTCGTGCGCTTCGACCTCGGCCGGGTCGAAACGCCCGACGAATTTCACGGCTTCGCCCAGGGCGATGGCCCCGGTGAAATTGGCCGTACCGGCTTCGAACTTGAGCGGCACGGGGGCATAGGTGGTCTTGGCGAAGGTCACGGTATCGACCATATCGCCCCCGCCGAGAAACGGCGGCATGGCTTCGAGCAGCGCACGTTTGCCATACAGCACGCCGATGCCCGTCGGGCCGAAGAGCTTATGCCCCGAGAAGGCATAGAAGTCGCAATCCAAAGCCTGCACGTCGACACCGCCGTGCACGACACCCTGGCATCCGTCCACCACGGCGATCGCCCCCACGGCATGTGCAGCGTCGATGACGGGCCGCAGGTCGGGACGCGTTCCGAGCGTATTCGAAGCCTGCGTAACGGCGACGATGCGGGTCTTGTCATCCAGCAGCGACGGCAGCAGTTCGGTGCACAGGCGCCCCTCGTCATCGAAGGGCAGGACGCGGATTTCCGCCCCCTTGCGTTCGGCGAGCATCTGCCAGGGCACGATATTGGAGTGGTGCTCCATCTCGCTGACAAGGATATTGTCGCCCGCACGGACGAACTTTTCACCCCAGGCATAGGCCACCGTATTGAGCGAAGCCGTAGCGCCGGCCGTAAAGACGACCTCTTCCTTTTCGGCCGCGCCGATAAAAGCGCCGATACGCTCGCGTGCCGCCTCGTAAAGCGTCGTGGCCTCCTCCGAAAGGTAGTGCACCCCGCGATGTATATTGGCGTTGAGTCCGCGCTGCAGGTAATCGACCATCTCGATCACGGCCAGCGGTTTCTGCGACGTGGCGCCGCTGTCGAGGTAAACCAGCGGCTTGCCGTAGACCTCGCGCCCCAGGATCGGGAACTCCCCGCGTATTTTTTCAACGTCGAACATCGTTATGATTTTTCCAGTTTGGCAACCACCGCCTCCATCGCCGCCTCGCACAGCGGTTCGATGCCGCAGCGGCGTACGACATCGCCCACGAAGCCCTCGATCTGCACCCTCCGCGCCTGGGCTTCGCTCAGGCCGCGCTGCCGCATATAGAGGATCGCCTCGGAATCCATTTGTCCCACCGTCGCGCCGTGCGAGCATTTCACGTCATCGGCATAGATCTCCAGCTGGGGCTGGGTCGTGATACGCGCCGTCTCGCTCAGCAGGATGTTGCGGTTCTGCTGCTGCGCATCGGTGCGCTGGGCGTCGGGCGCCACATAGACCAGCCCGCAGAACTCCCCTACGGCCGTACCGCCCGCGACACCTTTTATATAAGAGTTGCTGCGGCAGTCGGGCACGTTGTGGTTCGTCCGCAGCCTGACGACGCAATGCTCCTGCCCGGCGGCGAGGAACGCTCCGCCCAACAGGCTTTCGGCACCCGGCCCGTCGAGATCGACCGTATAGGAGGCATTGGCGCTCGAAAGCTGCACCGCCGTGATATGGCAAAGACTGCGGGCAGCCTGTTTCACGGTCACCTCCGCAAAGGCTTCGGAAACGAATAACTCGGTCAATACGAAGCGTGCGCCCTTCTCCAGCACGATCTCCAGGGCCGACACCTCGGGCGAAGTATGGAGCACGGCCAGCCGCAGCGAAGCCCCCGCCGCAACCTCGACACGCATACGCCGGGGATCGACCGCAGCGAAAGGCTCGCTTTCCGTCCCGGCAACCCGAAACACTTCGCCCTCGGCCGTGCGGAACCCGCGGATAATATCGTAAAGCGCCGTCATTCCCTGTAATCGTTAATCAGCCAGTCGTAGCCCTCCTTTTCGAGCTTGAGGGCCAGCGTCTTGTCGCCCGTATGGATAATGCGCCCCTTGTAGAGCACATGCACCACGTCGGGCACGATGTAATCCAGCAGACGCTGGTAGTGCGTGATGACCACCGTGGCGTTATCCGCCCGGTGGAGTTTGGTGACGCCCGTGGCAACGATGCGCAGGGCGTCGATGTCGAGTCCCGAGTCGGTCTCGTCGAGGATCGCCAGTTTCGGGTCGAGCATCGCCATCTGGAAAATCTCGTTCTTCTTCTTCTCACCGCCCGAGAAGCCTTCGTTCACGGCACGCGAAGTGAGCTTCGCATCGAGCTCCACGACAGCGCTCTTCTCGCGCATCAGGCGCAGGAACTCGGCGGCCGTCAGCGGCTCCTCGCCGCGGAACTTGCGCTGTTCGTTCACGGCCAGCTTCATGAAATTGGCCATCGTGACGCCCGGTATCTCGACCGGGTACTGGAAGCCGAGGAACAGGCCGAGGCGCGCCCGGTCTTCGATCGGCATGTCCAGCAGATCCTGCCCCAGGAACGTCGCCGAACCTTCGGTGACGGTGAACTTTTCATTGCCCGCGAGCACCGCCGCGAGCGTCGACTTGCCCGAACCGTTGGGGCCCATGATGGCATGCACCTCGCCGGCTCCGACCTCGAGGTCGATGCCCCGCAGGATCTCCTTGCCGTCGACGGACGCATGCAGATTTTTTACGCTTAACATATCTTTCTTGCCAGTTTTTTACATTTTTCAATCTCTCTGTCCGTCAGCCTGCCGTCCTTGCGGCAGCCGCTTTTGGCCGCGGTGCCGACGATGCGGTAACCGCTCCACCGGAGTATCTCGCGCAGGGCGCGGAACACCCCGCGGGTCTGGTTGAACAACACGCTGAATGGATATATCGTGTTGCACGTCGCCACCAGCACGGCCCGCTGTCCCTTGTGCAGCGCCACCGGCATTCCGCTCTCCGTCTCCCCCATCATCACATGGACCGACCGGTCGAACAGCACTTTCAAGGCCCCGTTCATATTGCCCCAATAGCAGGGCGAACCTATAACCAGCGCATCCGCCGTGCGGATCGCCTCCGCGACGCGGTGCGCATCGTCTTCGGGCAGCGCGCAGCGGAGTTTCGAGCGGCAGCTCATACACCCCGTGCAGGGTCTTACGGTCAGGTCGTGCACGAAAATACGCTCGACGTCGCACGTCTCCGGCAGATTGCCGGCAATATGTTCCAGCATCTGCGAAACCAGACCGTTGCGCCGCGGACTGCCGTTGAGCACCAGCACTTTCATCTTCCACGTCCGTTATCCGACCGAGCCTTCGAGGCTGATCGAAAGCAGTTTCTGCGCCTCGACAGCGAATTCCATCGGCAGTTTGGCCAGCACCTCGCGGGCGTAGCCGTTGACGATCAGTCCCACGGCATCCTCGGTCGAAAGCCCGCGCTGATTGCAGTAGAAAAGCTGGTCGTCGGAAATTTTCGACGTGGTGGCTTCGTGTTCGACCACGGCCGTGCGGTTGCGGCTGTCGATCACCGGGAAGGTGTGCGCGCCGCACTTGTCGCCGATCAGCAGCGAGTCGCACTGCGAATAGTTGCGGGCGTTCTCCGCCCCCTTAGCCATGCGCACCAGCCCGCGGTAGGAGTTCTCGCTCCGCCCCGCCGAGATACCTTTCGAGACGATGCGGCTGCGGGTGTTGCGGCCGATGTGGATCATCTTCGTACCCGTATCGGCCTGCTGGAAATTGTTGGTCATGGCCACCGAGTAGAACTCGCCCACCGAATTGTCGCCGGCGAGAATGCAGCTCGGATATTTCCACGTGATCGCCGACCCGGTCTCGACCTGCGTCCATGACAGACGGGCGTTCTCGCGGCAGATACCGCGCTTGGTGACGAAATTATAGATGCCGCCCCGGCCCTCCTTGTCGCCCGGATACCAGTTCTGCACCGTCGAATATTTGACCTCGGCGTCTTTCTCGACGATGATCTCCACCACGGCGGCATGCAGCTGGTTTTCGTCGCGGCGAGGGGCCGTACACCCCTCCAGATAGCTCACGTAAGCACCTTCGTCGGCTACGATCAGCGTACGTTCGAACTGCCCCGTCCCCGCGGCGTTGATGCGGAAATAGGTCGAAAGCTCCATCGGACAGCGGACGCCCTTCGGAATGTAGCAGAACGAACCGTCGGAAAAGACCGCGGCGTTGAGCGCGGCGTAGAAATTGTCGGTATAGGGCACGACGCTGCCGAGATACTTCTTCACGAGATCCGGGAAGTCGCGCAGCGCTTCGGAAATCGAACAGAAAATGATGCCCTTCTCGGCCAGCACCTCCTTGAAGGTGGTCTTGACCGACACCGAGTCCATCACGGCATCGACCGCCACGCCCGCCAGCGCCATCTGCTCTTCGAGGGGAATGCCCAGTTTGTCGAAGGTCCGTTTGAGTTCGGGATCGACTTCGTCCATCGAATCGAGTTTTTTCTGCTGCTTGGGGGCGGCATAATAGATGATGTCCTGAAAATCTATTTCGGGAATCGTCAGGTGCGCCCACGTCG
>ERZ834798.2226-NODE-2226-length-14567-cov-2.619074_pt1 | contig 14567 bp, 13 predicted proteins | sample MGYA00519689_ERZ834798 | MGnify/ENA primary metagenome ERZ834798 (study PRJEB31850, sample SAMEA3708761) | human gut metagenome | biome: human gut; feature: human-associated habitat; material: faeces | place: China | collected 2014 ...
CCGGAAACTTGTTCTTTTTATTGCAAATAATTTGCCATTGTTTTTTATCGCTATAATACGCTGAAATAAAAGTTTTTTTATAATTATGTGAAAAAGCGGAGAAGAATTGTCCCGGAATTGTGGGTGCCATATATCGAGAAAAGTTCTTTTCGGCACGTTTTCCAGGACAATTTGTGTCAATATCGGTACAAAGAGCCGTGCGGTACAATTTTGTGCGTGTACCGGGGCGCACTCTGCCTGCTTTACAAGTAAAAAGAACAGGAGCTATTATTGATAGATTCTATTATAATTATATGATATAAATTGATTAAAAATGTATCTTACTATAGTTGGAGCAGTTTTTTTATACGGAAACCTATCTTGGAGGTCTTTTCCCCTTATTGATGCGGGTACAAAGTGTCACGATATTGGAACATATTAAACGTTATTTCTGTCACATTCTTTATAGGGAGAGAGGGGCTACAACCGGGCAATTTTGCATTGGAAGGGGCCACGAGGACGGATTAAGGAGACAAAAGGAGGCCCGTTTCGGGTGATGCAGGCCCTTTTCTTGCCTCCAAAAGGTACTTGGGGGAAAAATTGTTTTTTAATCCCCAATCGTGTCGTATGGTTTTGATTTTTTAGGATATCTGAGGTGGATGGACTCCGGCATCAAAAATGCAATAACTAGATAACGAAGAGCTCTTTGGTATCGGCCCTTCATTATCCGGGTAGTGGAGGCTGGAGTAGATAGGGCGTTCCGCAGGAACGCGGAGCAGTTTGATTCCTCGGCTATTCCCCGTAGTTCGGCGCAAAAGGACAGAAGCCGCTTTTTCCGCTGTGGGTGCATCTCCTTGCGGAATCAGGTGTAAAACGGACGGGAGTACAGCGGCAGGCCCCCTGCAACTTGTCGGGTGTCACGCTTGAGTCAAAACAGTATTTCCAGTAAGTATATATTGATGTATTCGGCATGTGTCGGAAATGCCTCAACAATGACAGTCTCTTCCGATATCAGTCAATAAATATATGAATCTATTTTTGTACAATAGACAAAATGCATGACTGAGAGGTCTGTATGATTGACTCTTCAATGATATTGAAGGCAACATTTGAGAAGATTATTGAAAGTATAAATATCGGTATTTTTGATCTCCTGCATACAGGTGTTGCTCTCTTTTGCGACAAAGGATTCTTTATCTATTGCAACAAATCTTTTCTAAAAATGTATAACATTCCTGAAAGTGTTATAGGTAAGCATATAACGGATTATTTTCTCACTGGCGAGCGTGGCGTCATGAGTAGCATCCGCACGCGCAAGATGGTCATCTGTTCCAGCCAGACTAAGAACAACGTATGGGGTGTCTCCTTTCGCTATCCTATTCAGGATGAGCAGGGTCAGCTGCGGGGGGTGGTGGTCGAAAGCATCCCTTCCAATCTCGACAAGGATAAGCTGCTGGCCTTGCTGGATACGGTTCGCAATCTGGAAATGAAGTCCTACTCCTTCTCAGAGCAGAAGGAAGCACATAAAAATAGTGGATTATATACGTTCGAAGCTATTGTGGGCGAAGCCCCTTGCATTGAAAACATGCGCTGCTTGGGGCGGCGTTTCGCGTTCAGCCAGGAACCGATTCTCGTATGCGGGGAATCGGGCACAGGGAAGGAGCTGGTGGCGCAGGCTCTGCATATGGCCAGCCAGCGCTCGGATCGGCCTTTCGTCACTGTGAACTGTGCCGCACTGCCGCCGGAACTGATGGAATCGGAACTGTTCGGTTATGAGACTGGGGCGTTCACGGGAGCCAAGGTCGGCGGCGTGAAGGGCAAGTTTGAAATGGCGGACACGGGCACCATCTTTTTGGATGAAATCGGTGAACTGCCGCTGCCCATGCAGGCGAAGCTTCTCCGTGTCCTTGAAACCGGGGAAATCCAAAAGATAGCTCATAAGGGTCAGCTCCATTCCGACTTTCGGCTTATCGGCGCGACCAACAGAAATCTGGCGGAGATGGTCAGGCAGGGCCAGTTCCGCGAGGATCTGTACCACAGGCTGAGCGTTTTCGAACTGGATATTCCGCCTCTGCGGGATCGCGTGAGCGACATACCCCTTCTCGTCCGGCATTTCGTCACCCAGAGCGTCGGGGACAATCGCCAGAAGGATATCCGGATTGACGACGCCCTGTATGATGCCTTTGCCCAATACCCGTGGCGCGGCAATGTCCGGGAACTCAAGAATGTACTTGTGTACGCGCTATATTCTTTAGGGGATGATCAGTCCGTGCTGACTGTCCAGCACCTTCCGCCCCGCTTCATGCGTGAACTGGAGGCGGCGGCCGTAGCCGGGACGATACCCGATGCAGAGGACTCCCGCCAGGACAGTCAGAACTTTTCAGAAGCCAGCGCCCGGGCCGAACGCAAGGTATTGTGGGACGCGCTGGTCAATTCCCGCTACAACAAGGTGCTGGCCGCCCGGACTCTGGGGATTTCCCGGAGCAAGCTGTACCGCAAGCTCCGGGAACATGGCCTGCTGGCCAAGTTTGAGGCGCAATAGGGGAGAGCCTCCTCATGGGAACTTTAACGCCGGAAGCCGGTCGTGTTGGTAGCCTGTTGCGAGTCCTACTGGCGGAGTCCGGGCTGCCGGGTATACGAGCGGTTTCCGTCTTTCCGCCGGGCGATGTTGAGGGGCTGTCTCGGTCGGGGAAATGCCGAAACGGACGCCATCCCTTTTACCTCTATTCGCTTTAGCAGAACGGCATGTCACGGAAAACGGAACTGCATCGTTCAGCGTTATGGTGTAGTGGTGTTTTTTCGGCCTTACTCTGTGCAAGGCCGTTCTTGATAACCTTGCCGAATGCGGAGCCCCGCACCTTCCTGAATACGCCTTTCCGTGCCGGGGCGTGACGGTGCTTTGACCTGCCGCCGTCAAGCTGGCGGTGGGGCGAGGCCCACCGCGGTGAATACGCTCGCACTGGATCTTCCGACCTGCCTGTCCATCGTTCTTCTCATTCTATTCCCCGCTCATCTCGTCCGTGCGGGCGGATGAGGGGTGCGGATTCTTTGAGGACGTTCCTTAAGGGGCATGCCTTCCGTAGGGAGGCATGCCCCTTGTTTTTTGCGGGCATACGCGGCGTGCGGGAAAACCCTTGCTGCTGGAGCTGCATAGTGCCGCGAATGCGCTTTGGCGGAAGGGCGGAGTACTGTTCCGGTGTCTGTTTTTTGAAATTTATTTCACAAGATGGGGTTATGTTTCGGGGGGACACGTGCATCACCGGAAGTGACCGCCCCATAACGTGAAGAATCGCGGTGGCTCCGTAACAATGAAACACTGGAACAGGGCCGGGCGTCCCGTGCTGAATAAGTATGTGATTCAATATAGATATGAAATAAATTGGACGGATAGAAAGGGGGCGTAAACGAGGTTGCTCCAAGTCAATTCTTTGCGCGGCATGGGGCGGGCTATGGCCAGATTTCAGAAAAAGTATTCATAATAAGCTATAATTATTCATTATTGCTCTTGATGTTTCAATTGTAATACAGGTTGTCTTATTGTGTGTCGAATGCGGTCAACAAAGTTCCGCTAACAGGTATCAATATATAGATATGGAAAGTGAAATTTTTCTCTTTGATATTGAATATTGTTCTTTTTGTCGCAATAACTGCCCGAGATAAGAGCTAAACAATTCAGTTCATTTTTTGAGGGCAGAAATTTTTCCTTCTCCTAAGAAAATGGCATGTTCCTTGCTTAATATCAAACATAACGGTGGAAGCCGGGTATGTTTCTCAACGCGAGAATGTTGGGACAAACACTAGCATAAAGTATCTTGCTATGTATGACTTCTTTTACTCTAGCAATGTAACGTCATAAAAAATTGTTCTGTGCATATCATTTGCGATATGATCAGATCAAAAAAACGACATGCTTCTTTGTGATTTTACGAGAGTATCGGGTTTCATGTTTGATTGAAGGAAAAATATTCTATTGCAGGAGGCAGAGGGCGATATGCAGAATCGCTATGGATAGCGGCATTAAGGTCAGGAGGCTGTCCGGGAAGCCATGCCCGATAGTGGGGGTGAGCGCCCGGAAACTTTCCAAGGCAAATGATGAGCAAAAGCCTTTTTCAGTATCCACACTTCTGGAGGTTACTTCTATGGCAAACGTGGCTTGCATTGAAGAATTGAAAAACGCCATTCTGGATTTTGATGAAGACGCTGCCGTAACCGCGGCGGAAAAGATCATCAAGGAAGGCGTCTCTCCCATGGACGCGATCGATGCGATGGGCGACGCGTTGAAGGTTCTCGGCGACAAGTTCCAGATCATGGAAGTGTTCCTGCCTGAAATCTTGCTCGCGACCGACGCCTTCAAGGCCGGGCTCAAGGTTCTTGAACCCGAGCTCATGAAGACCATCGATGCTGGTTCCTTCCAGGAAAAGCCGAAAGTCGTCATCGGCACCGTCAAGGGTGACGTGCATGCCGTGGGTAAGGATATGGTCGCCACCATGCTCACCGTGGGCGGCTTTGACGTGAAGGACGTCGGCGCCGACGTCGACAGTGAAGTGTTCATCACCGCCGCCGAGGAATTCGGTGCTCAGATTATCGGCCTCTCCGCCCTGATGTCCACCACGATGCCCAGCCAGAAGGAAGTCATCGACTTCCTCGAAGCCAAGGGCCTGCGCAACAAGTATAAGGTCATCGTGGGCGGCGGTCCCGTGACCCCGCAGTGGGCCGAGCAGATCGGCGCCGACGGCTTCTCCAAGGACGCCGTGGAAGCGGTGGAACTCGCGAAGAGCCTCTTGAAGTAAGCGGTTTCGGTGGGTTTGAGTAGAGCCTGAACACACACTGTCTATGGAGGAAATCTCTATGCGTATAGGCGCCCGTGGAAAATTTATCGACTTCTGGTCGAGAGCTGTTACCGGTCCCATTTGCTTTGAATCCGACTTTGACAAGAGGGTCTACTGGCCGAAGCTGAAGAAGATCACCGAAAAGTGGGGCATCAAGTATGACCCGGATCACATGGTCCCCTGTGACGACGAAATGCTCGACCGCCTGTGGCAGGCCGCCATCGATCTGGTAGCAGAAGTCGGTGTGTTGTGCACTGATACCCGTAGGATCATTGAATTCTCTCGTAAAGAAATCCTTGACGCGGCTGCCAACACCGCCGACCGTTACACCGTCGGCGTGGGCAAGGATTCCTTCACCGCCGTTCACCGCGGCTTTGAAGATTACGATCATGTGAAGAACCCGGTTTCCGTGCTCGGCCGTATTCTCGGCCCCGTTTCTCAGGATATCTATCATCAGATTGCCATGAGCTACGCTCAGGTGCCTCAGATTGATATGTGCCACTTCCAAGGGAACCTGACGGAAATCTACGGCATGCCCATTACCCCCGACTCTCCGTGGGAAATGTTCTCCGAACTGTGGAGCGTCGCTCAGGTTAAGGACGTCTGCCGCCAGGTTTGCCGTCCCGGTCTCGCCGACGGCGGTATCCGCGCCATCGCCATGTCCGCTATGCAGGCCGCTTTTGATCCCGGCTGGGGAGCCAATAAGGGCGACTTCCGTTGCTGCCTGACCCTGCCGCACCAGAAGGTGGAATACAAGCATCTCTCCCGCGCCCTGCAGTGGCATACCTACGGCATCAACTTCTACAGCGTCATGACCTCCTACCCCGGCGGCCTGTCCGGCGGTCCCGCTACATCGGCCGTTACCGGCACCGCGGAATGGATCATCCAGAAGCTGCTGTTTGACGTGCCGCTGAACGGTTCCTGGTCCGTGGACGCCATGTACTTCAGCAACACCAGCAAGTACTCCCTGTGGTGCAGCAACCACCAGAACGCCGCCGTTACCAAGAACACCGTGTGCGAACCGCTGACCGGCGGTGGCTGGCAGATGACGCACGGCATTGGTCATGAAAACTTCTTCTGGGAATCCGCCGCCTCCGCCATCAGTGCCGTCGTGCTCGGCAACGGCGTCTCCGGCGGCACCGGTGCCCAGAGCGGGCTTAAGGACCATCAGAGCGGCCTTGGCCTCCAGTTCTCCGCCGAAGTGGGCGAAGCCGTCGCCAAGGCGCGCCTTACCCGTGCCCATGCCAACGATCTGGTCAAGCGCATCATGGCCAAGTACCAGCCCACCATTGACTCCCATACCGCGCACAAGATGGGCGGCGACTTCAGGGAATGCTACAACCTCGTCACCGTCCAGCCGCAGAAGTGGTACATGGATATGTACGACAAGGTGAAGAAGGAACTGACCCAGATGGGCCTCCCGATGGAATACTAGCCGCGTAATCGCCTGAGGCGATTTCTGGGAAAGATGATGACACGCTAACATTTCATCGCCTCCGGTCGGTTCCACCGGCGGAGGCGATGAAATGCAGCCGTTTTCCGGGAACTTTTCTCTGGCCTGGGCGGTTCCTGGAAGCGGGCGTGCCTTCAGTCAATAGGCCGTCATCCCCAATGTTTTTATAGCAATCAGTTGGAGATATGTCTTAAACGGATCCGGACATTGCTCTATAATGAGGAGAAATTTATGCCCCGCACCATGACCTCCAAAGAACGTGTCAAAGCTGCTTTTGCCCACAACCCGGTGGATCGTGTGCCCATGATGATCCTCCTCGGTGAAACGTGGATGATCGAGCGGGAAAAGATTTCGTTTAAAGATCTGCGCGAGATGGATGATCTTGGTGCTGAGCTGATAGTCAGGACATATGACGAGATGCAGAGTGACTCGGTCACTACGGGCTTGGGGTGCTGGATTGGGTTGCTTGAGGCTCTCGGTTGCCCCACCGAGATCTCAAAGATCGGCGCCCCGATCGAGGTTAAACCCTGCATCCACGACGTTGCGGCGGATATCTCTTCCTTGGATCGCTCGAAAATCCGTGAAAGGCTGGAGAACAGTGAACTGATTCAGAAAATGATGCGCCAATCCCGGGAAATAAAAAAGCTTGTGGGCGACAGAAAGAGCGTGGCCGGTCAGATGGTCGGCCCCTTCTCCGGTGCAAGCATGATGGTAGGCGTGAAAGAGTTTATGATCCTGCTGGGGAAGAAGTCTCCGTATATCAAGCCGTTGCTTGAGTATGCCACGGACTGTTGCGCCGAAATCGCCAACATGTACTGTGAGAATGGTTGCGATCTCATCCAGACTTGTGACCCCTGTTCGTCCGGAGACATGATCAGCCCAAAAATGTACGAGCAACACGTAGTCCCCACGCTTGAGGGGCTCACCTCCCAGTTGAAAAATTGTGAAACATTTTTGCTGCATATCTGCGGGAAGGCAGGTATGAGGCTTCCTCACGTCAAAGCTCTGGGGATCCCCCGTGGACCTTAAGGAATCTTTGGAGGCCGCAGGCAAAGAACTCACTATGGTGGGGAATTTCAATCCCAACGAACTGCTGTGCATGGGGACGAGTGAGGCTGTGTATGCCGCAGCGTACGCCAATGCCGAAATCGCCGGGCTGGACGGTGGTTACGTGATGATGCCCGGTTGCGATCTGGCCGCTCGGACACCATTGGAAAATATTTTGGCCATGGCCTCTTCCGACTACGCGGCCAGCGTCAGAAACTGAGTGGCGAAGCCGCTTGGCGAAAAACATTCGGAACGTTGACATGAACCGGTAAAAACAGCCGCATCACGAGAGGATGGCTGTCGCTGGGAGCATGTCGGCGGTTTCCGAAAATGATGCCATTACAGGAAGGCATCCTGCAGCTCCAAACATCAACAAAGGAGTCTTGCATGACTGGCAAAGAAGTGCTTTTTAAAACGCTTAGGCATGAAGAAACGGAACGTCCCGCCTGGGTTCCCATGGCTGGGGTCCATGCCGGGTTTTTGAAGGGATACACTGCCGATGAAGTCTATCAGGACGCGGACAAGCTCGTCGAGTCTTTGTTGGAAGTGGAAAAGATGTATGCGCCTGATGGCCTGATCCTCCTGTTTGACCTGCAGCTGGAAGCGGAAATTCTGGGCTGCACCATCAAATGGGAAAAGAACGGCCCGCCCAGCGTCCGCTCGCATCCCCTGGAATCGACTTTTGAAATTCCCGATATCAAGATCACTAGAGATTCCGGACGAATCCCTCTGGTACTGGATGTCACGCGGCGCATCAAAAAGGCCGTGGGCGACAGAACCGCTCTGTACGGGCTCTTCTGCGGTCCGTATACGCTGGCTTCCCACTTGAGGGGAACGAACTTTTTCCGCGATGCGCGCCAGCACCCCGAGTATGTCAAGGAGCTGATGGCCTACACCACGGAACTGGGGCTGCAGATGGCCGACTTCTATCTGGAAGAAGGCGTGGACGTCATCGTACCGGTGGACCCGGTCGTATCCCAGATTTCCCCAACCCATTTCAAAAACTTCGTCTTCGAGCCCTATGCAAAGATCTTCGGGCATATCCGCAACAAGGGCGCCTTTTCGTCCTTCTTCGTGTGCGGCAACGCGACCCATATCCTTGAGCTCATGTGCCAGACGAAGCCGGATTCCCTCGCCGTTGATGAAAATGTCAACATCGTGGCGGCCCACAAGCTCACCGACAGCTACGACGTCGCCATCGGCGGGAACATCCCCCTGACGACCGCCTTGCTGCTTGGTACGCAGCTCGACAACATGAAGGTGGGCATCGACCTCATCGACAGCCTGAACACAAGGAAGAACTTTATCTTCTCCCCTGGCTGAGACATGCCTTATGCATCTCCGGTGGAGAATGCGATCGCTCTGTCTCAGGCTGTTCTGCATACCGACAAGGCCCGCGAGATGGTGGCCAACTATGAGTTGAGCTCTATGGACGTGGATGTGGAACTGCCCGACTACGGCAATCTGAAAAAGCCCCTGTTGGAAGCCTTCACGCTGGATTCCACGGCGTGCGCGGCTTGTACGTACATGTGGGGCGTCGCCCAAGACGCGAAGAAGCATTTTGGCGACAGGATCGATGTCGTGGAATACATGTACAACACGCCTGAAAACATCTCCCGGATCAAGAAGATGGGCGTGAAGCAGTTGCCCAGCCTGTATCTCAACGGTGAACTGAAGTACTCGTCGCTCATTCCCAATCTGGATGACCTTATCCGGCAGATCGAGGAAGCCCTATGAACAATCCCTGCGGTCCCGTGCCTCTGCTCTTCATTACCGGGTTTTTGGGCTCGGGGAAAACGACGCTGCTGAACCGTATCCTCGACGAAGCGGCCGCGCAGGGAAAAAAGATTGGCGTCATCATCAACGAATGGGGCCGGGTCAATATCGACTCGAGCCTCATTCGGGCCAAAGCCATCGAGATTGAAGAACTTAACGACGGGCAGGTTTTCTGCAGTTGCCTTTCCGGCAATTTTCTGGAGGCTCTTGTCCTGCTCGCCAAGTGTTCTCTGGATGTCGTGATTGTGGAAACCTCCGGGATGGCCAATCCGTTTCCGCTCAGGAATATCCTGTGTGATTTGAAGCGGCTTACTGGCGGCCATTACGTCTATCAGGGCATGATCGCCCTGATAGATCCGGAGAGCTTCCTTGATCTGGTTGAGGACATCAATGCGGTGGAAGAGCAGGTCATCGCCAGCCAACGGATCATCATCAACAAGATCGAGCTCGCAGACGGCGAGACGCTGGCTCGGATTCGGAAAAAGATCAGGCAGCTCAACCCGCACGCCGGGATTATTGAAACCAGTTACGCATGTGTTGAAGGGATATTGGATTCCTCCATGCACGAAGTCTCTACGTCTTCTCCTCTGGAGAGCAAGTTTGTTAAGCGGAGTGCCAAGGAATCATACACGAGGCCGGGCCAGTACATCATCACGACGACGGAAGGGCTGCCCCCGGAAAGGGTGGAAGCCTTTGTCCGCGAGATCCTGCCCGGAGCTCTGCGCGTCAAGGGAATCCTTTCGGATACGGAGCATGGCTGGTTCCATGTGGACGGGGTCAACGACAAGGTCGAGACGAGGGTTCTGGAAGCTAGCGGCAATGAATCGAAGATTGTCATCATTCCCAAGGCGGGAGACGAGATCGCAGAGAAATTGATAGCGGCTTGGAACACGCAATGCCGGGTTCCGTTTTCGCTTTCCTGAACGGGTTCGGGCAACAGGGGTGGGCGGACATGAGCATCATGAACATCGAAGTGTTAGCCGGCGGCAAGCGGTATCGTTTCCAGTCTGAGGCGGGAACAAGCCTGAAGGATTGCCTGCTCAAGGCGGGCATACTGGAAGGTGCGGAGTGCGGAGGGCGCGGCATTTGCGGCAAATGCGCCGTGAAGGTGCGTTCCGGAACGCTGGCTCCGGTTGAGGGGGATGAGTCGTTCCTCATGACCAGGGGGGACGGCAAGGTTCTTGCCTGCCAAAGCCTGATCCGGGAGGATGTGGTCATCGAGATCTCGGCTGGCCGGGATGACGTCCGGAGAAAGGTCCGTTTGCCCAACCTCCAGAAAGAAAAAAAGTACTCCGATTCTTTGATCGAGAAGAAGTTCATCCAGTTGTCCAAGCCCAGCCTGCGGGATCAGGCGTCCGATCTGGAGCGCATTCTGGCTCAGGTGGGCAAGAACAAGAAGGTGGCTTTCAGTCTGTTGGGCGGCCTGCCTGAGATTGTGCGGAAGGCGGATTTTGAGGTTACCGCGGTGTTGGTTGAGGACGAACTGATCGCCGTCGAACCCGGCGATACCCATGCCCTCCGGTACGGCTTCATCCTTGATATCGGTACGACGACCATCGCGGTCTACCTCATCGATCTGCTTTCCGGCGAAGTGTTGGATGCAGACGGTACGGCCAACCCGCAGCGTGTGTTCGGAGCCGACGTGCTGAGCCGGATTACCGCTGCAGCAGGCCGTGAAAATCTCGAGAAGATGCAGACCGTGACCATCAAGGGCATTTCCGAAACCATGCGCGGCCTTCTCCGGAGCCTCTCCATCGACGAGAACCATGTGTACAGCGTCGTTGCCGTGGGCAATACGACCATGAGCCATCTGTTTCTGGGCGTCGATCCCAAAAATCTGTCCGTGGCGCCCTTTATCCCCTGTTATCGCCCGCGCACAGTGGTCAAGGGCGGCAGGCTGGGGTTGCCCATGCATCCGGAAGGGACCGTGCATGTCCTCGCGAATATCTCCGGTTATGTGGGCTCCGATACCCTTGGCGTCGCCATGGCCACGAAGCTGTGGGAACAGAAGGGCTACTCCCTTGCCGTGGACATCGGAACGAACGGCGAAATCATTCTGGGCTACAAGGGTTGGCTGCTGGCCTGTTCCGCAGCGGCGGGGCCCGCTTTCGAGGGTGCGCATATCCAGAACGGCATGAGGGCGGGAGACGGGGCCATTGAGAGCGTCCTGCTCGAAAACGGCACCGTCCGGTTAGGGGTAATTGGCGATATGCCTCCGCAGGGAATCTGCGGTTCCGGGCTCATCGACGCGGTGGCCGAACTGCTCCGCTGCGGCCTGCTGGGAGTCTCGGGTCGGCTTGCGGGCGAAAAGTCCCCGGCACTTTCCCAGCCTCTCGGGGGCAGGTTACGCACGGTCGGCGGTATGCGGGAATTTGTGTTGGCCTTTGCTGGCGAGCAGGGCAACGAACGGGACATTGTCATTACGCAGAAGGATATCCGGGAACTCCAGCTTGCCAAGGCCGCCATTGCGGCGGGCATTGCGGTTCTGCTTAAGGAAGTGAAAATCGAAGCATCCCAGATCGACCGGATCTACCTTGCGGGTGCGTTCGGCAATTATTTGGATCGGGAAAAGGCCGTCGCTCTGGGCATGTTCCCAGGCATTTCGGTCGATAAGATCATTCCTATCGGCAACGCGGCTGCGGAAGGGGCGGGGTTGTGCCTGCTTTCCGAAGGAGAAGCGAGGGACCTCCATACTGCTCATTACCCATGATTTGGGCGTAGTGGCCAAGATGGCCGACCGGATCGCCTCTTTCGTGAAGCCCGTCGAACTCTCGACCCATGTAGAATTCAACGACCTTTTCGTGAGGGAAATCGGTTTTCCGCCTCCTGGAGGGAAAGGCGCATCCTAAAAGATGCGGCTGCGCCACGTCGCCTTGGCGAACACTCATGCTGCGGGGGGGCGGCGGTGCTCACCGAACCTTTGTGAGCACGCTCTTGGCCCTTATAGGGAATCTTTGGGGATTGCCCCGTGAAACCGCACTGCGCAAAGGCCCTGCATTTTTTGACGGCAACATTTGGAATAGTATGAAAACATTGCTTATCGCCTGTGAAGTCCTGCGTCCCGAGCTGGAAGTGCTCGCATCCGATATGCGGAATCCGCCTCCCATGAACTTTTTGGAGCAACGGCTGCATGACTATCCGGAAAAACTGCGCAGCGCGTTTCAAGGCCTCGTGGATGCCTTTGAACAGGAGAACGACGGGCCGTTGGCGGTTCTGTGCGGCTACGGGTTGTGTGGGCGCGGGTTGAGCGGCGTGCGCGCCAGCCGGGCAACGTTGGTTTTCCCAAAACTGCATGATTGTATTCCGTTGCTGCTTGGGCTTGACCAGAAGGGGGCCAACGCTTCTTCCCGGGAGGGTGCCACATACTGGATCAGCCCGGGGTGGTTGAAATATTTTTTGGTTCCCTTTCATCTGGAATCGTATAGGCGTTTTTCCGTGTATGAGAAAAAATTCGGCGCGGCCAAAGCCGCCCGGATGATGAAGGCGGAAAACGCGCTGCTCGATAACTACAAGAACGCTTGCCATATCCGCTGGCCGGAGATGGGGGACGCCTATGTGCACGAGGCCCGAAAAGTGGCGGAGGCTACGCTGTTGCCGTACTCCGAGATATGGGGATCTTCCGCTTATCTGGCCGAGTTGCTGCACGGTGGGCAATCCGGGGAGCGGTTTCTGCACCTCGTGCCGGGGCAGACGATCGATATGGATGTTGAAGGCACGATTTGCGCTGTAGCGTGCCCGGCATAATCCGGGCTCTCGTGGTGCTGATGCTTCATTTTGTCCCCGGCTGGCCTCATGGCTTTACCCATGCGATAGGTGGAGTGTCCGGTACAGTGTCGTTTTGAAACTTCAATGGGCCCGGCATCCCGGGGCATGACGCAATAACGGCAGGCATGGCCATGTCAGTATATAGGCTCACCAGCGCACAGTGGGAATATATCCGGCTACTCCTCTTGGTACGGCCAAGATTGCGGGAATGTCTTCCGGCGGATAGCAGGCAAACTCTGGAAGCCATTCTGCATGTGCTCACCACGGGTTGCCCCTGGAGCGAGCTGCCCCGATCTTTGGGGAACTACGTGACCGCATGGCGGCGTTTCAGGAAGTGGGGTGCGGATGGTACCTTTGCCCGGGTTTGGCCATATCTGCGGGCAGAGTTTGAACATGCTGAAAAAATAGATTTTTCCCGCCACAAATTTGAGTGTTTACAGATCCAGACCGACAGCCCGCAGCTCCTGATCAGGCGAAGCGGCGAGCGAGAGGGGCGCAAACGAGCCCGCTCGTCCGGCAGCGGCGGACCGAATCCTCAGCTCCCGGGAAGGCGCATGGTCAGTTTCTCGGCGAAGATTGCCTAATCGCTTCACCGGGGGCTCAGGATATGAACCTGATGCCGACTTGGGGACATCCCGCAGACGTCCCCCTCACAGCGGTAAATTTTACTCTTCAGACGGCATTCGTCACATAGGTGGTATCGATAAACCTGAGGGTGTGGACGCATTCCATACCACTTTTATATCCCTTAAGCAGTTACGCTGTACCTATGCCGATTGTGCGTACAATATTTTTGTGCCGACTTGGTGATGGCTCGATTTGATATCCGGGTGAGGCAAAGGAACCGTATGCGGCCATCCTGCAACTGACGGAGGGGATTCATGGATCAGAATGTCATTCTTGTCGAAACCGTGCCGTTGGAATTTGATCTGGAATCCCTAGGGTGCAGGTTGCGCATCCGGCCCGGGCAGACAAAGTTCATGGATCGGCTGAGCCGGTTAGCGGAGGAAGCTGCGCGCGTGGCTAGGCCCAAAGCCGTGGCTAGGCTGTGCGGCCTGACCATACTGGACGAAGAGAATGTACAGGTCGGAGAAGTGACTTTTTCCAGCCCGCTGCTGCGCCAGAAGATGGATGGGCTGGGGCGGGCCTTTCCCTATTTGGCGAGTGAAGGGACGGAACTGGCCGACTGGAGCCTTTCCCTTTCTTCCTCGCTGGAGCAGGTATTCGCCAGTGCCTTGCGGGAAGTGGCCGTTCAGCAGGCTGAAAACCTGCTGGAAAGGACGCTTCTAGAGCGGTACGGTATTGCTCAGGTTTCAGCTATGAATCCCGGTTCGCTGAAGGTATGGTCTCTTGAGGAGCAGGTGCCTCTGTTTGAACTGTTGGCCCCACTGCCCGAGAAACTGGGTGTGACCCTATTGCCCAGCCTGATGATGCGGCCCGAGTACAGTGTTTCGGGTGTGTTCTTCCAGACTGACAGCAAGTTTTACAACTGTCAGCTCTGCCCCAAAAAAGAGTGCCCCAACCGCAGGACTCCCTCTTTGGTCACCTGAGAGTGGGACAGACGATGCTGTTGAAAAGAATCGGTGGGCCGTGCCGTGATTGAAATGAGGCTGACGGGCGAAATGAATCCTGAGGGGGCGCAAGATGGTGCGCAAGCGAAACCTGTTTCCGTCTGTACAGTTTACTTATGACGAATGGTCAAGAAAAAGAGGGGAGGC
>ERZ834798.2234-NODE-2234-length-14516-cov-3.311666_pt1 | contig 14516 bp, 9 predicted proteins | sample MGYA00519689_ERZ834798 | MGnify/ENA primary metagenome ERZ834798 (study PRJEB31850, sample SAMEA3708761) | human gut metagenome | biome: human gut; feature: human-associated habitat; material: faeces | place: China | collected 2014 ...
AATATACCGCAAAGTGGGACGAGCAGATTGCGGGAATGATTTTCAAACAGGCTCCAGAAGATAACTAAGCCGATCTTCTGCATCTTGTCTGCGAGAAAGAATGAGTGGTAAAATGGATATCAAAAAACCACCTGATAAAAAAAGACCGGTCTCTATTATCGTTCTCATATTTTTTGAATAAAGCTTTGTGGGATATAGGAGGTCGCTACGGCACAGACCCCCTGAATGGCGACAACCAAACGGCTGTTTTTCTTGATCCTGCAGATATATCCTTCCGCCCCCTTGAATTTCCCGTCAATCACTCTCACACGTTCTCCCCGACAAAACTTGGTACTGTCAGCCCCCAAATATTCCATTCCTTTCTCGCCGGATGACGTGACCAACATGAAAATATTCATCTCCCGGTCCGGAATGATAAGTGGCACCTTTTTCAATTCCTTATCTCTTGTATACAGGATCACCTTGTCCGTGAATTGCCTCTGTATCTCCATCGCACGCAATGTCGTAGAATGAAAGAACAGGATTGAACTGATAATTGGTTTACGTATGATCTTTCTTACTCCATTCCGCATGACCACCGCATACTCACAAGGGAAATAGCAATCGATATCATCCTTCTTGAGGGATTCCTCGATCTCAAAAACTTTGTTATAAAATACTTTTAGCGCAAACCAATGGTTGCCGTCAAGTGTTATTGTTTTCAATGAATTATACCGTTTTTATTCATGTACAAAGAGGATATACCTTCCATTCCTGTATTTCCTTATTTTTTGATTAAAGGATATACAGCAATCAAGGTTAATCCGGCTATTTTTATATAAAATTCCGAAATGAGGACCATTCCTGACTACAGTGAATGGGAAACCCTAACCCTATATTTCTACCGTTTCTTGGTAAGAAACAGTACAAATAGTTATTTATCTTATTATCAAATATATAATATATATATAAACTACTTTTTTACTCGGTTTACTCAATTTGATACTCGAAAAAAGATAAGGTTGTTGTCGAAAAAAGTATACACTCTCATTTTCCAGACCAGACAAAGAATAATAGAGAAGAAAACAATTAACGTATTTATATACGCTATTTGTTAACGAGTTACATCAACAGAGGATACAATTTATATCCAAAAATCCCCCCTTTATTTTTTTGTTTTGCAGATTATAATTACATTTGCGACGTATTTCTAAGATTTCTTACCAAGAGACAGTAGAATTTAGATCTTTTAAAATCCCATTATTCGCATTGTCTATCAACGAGTTATCCAAAGAGTCCAAATAAATAAGAGTTGTTTTCTCGGAGGTATGTCCCATTCCTGCGCTGATAACCGCAACAGGGATATTATGATTGCGTGCAGCGGTAGCCCAACTATGGCGGGGAGTGTATGAAGATAGAGGCAATGTCTCACCGATTAACTTCCCCAATCGCTTTAATTTCTGATTATGGTAATTTAATCCCGTTTGGTATTGCAAGTAAGCCCGATCCGGATTTTCATCGGTAATGATTGGAAATACATAGGGAGTTTTCGAAGAGTCCGATAGATATCGTCTCAAGATCGCCTCTATACAAGGTTCAATTCGCAACGTCAGGTTTTGACCGGTCTTATGGCGACAGTAAGTAATTACCCCTTTACCTATATTTTCTTTTTTCAAATAAGCCATATCCACAAACGCCATCCCTCGAGTACTATAGCTGAATACAAACAAATCCCGGGAGAGAGCCAAAGCCGATGAATAAGACAGGTCAAGTCTCTGCAATTTCAAAATGGTCTTTTCACTAACGGCACGTTTCGATGTCTTGGCGATCCCGGTATATACCTCATGAAAAGGAAAAGCTTGCTCCACAAGTTGCTCTTGTACAGCTTTATTATAAGCGGCACGCAAGATTCTCATATAAAATGAGCTACTATTCTTACTCACTCTCCTTCCCCATAGCCATTTCTCATATTTGCAAGCCGTATCGGAGTCTAATGCGGTGAGAGGTATATCACAATTCTCTAAAAAAGAGGAAAAGCTGTTCAATGTTCGTAAATAATTACGGGAAGTACTGAATTGACCGCTATCATGAAGGAGTCCAATCTCTTTTCTCAAATAGTCCAACATTCCGGTTTCAGTTTTTGGAGATCGAAATCTCCCGATCACATCGGACAAGGTGTATTCATTCCCTACAGCATCTAATTCCCGAATGATTTTCCGGATCGCAGCTAAGTCCGCATTTATTCGTTTCTGATAAGAAAAAATAGTTTTTTCATTGTCAGGCGTAACAACCAACTCTCGTTTCTCCCCATTCCACCAATGAGGAAATATCCGCATATCGGTAGTTATTTGCCTATTCTCCTGTCTGTGACAAAGTTGGTAACAGACAACACCCGCTTTGCCTCTCACCGTCGATGGACAAAACTTTACTTTTATTGTAGCCATACTTTTTTAAGCCAATTTTACACTAGCCAACCCGAAATGTCAATAGGTAGACAATAATAATTATCATAGAAAATCTATCATAATGTCCTCATTCAGGAGCTATTTAAAACATATGACTCACCCAAAAAGTTGTTTATAGGAGATATCTATCAGATTTTGCTAAAAAGATTGAATTTATGAAAAGAATAGTCTGCAACTAACACTTAATTATTTCGACGATATTCGGTTGGAGTGACCCCATAGCTTTGTTTAAAAGCCGTACTAAAATAACGAGCGCTGGAAAAACCGACACGGTCCGCTACTTCCTGAATACTCATATCCTTATGAGATGAAAGCAACCGAGAAGCCTCGACCATACGAAACCTAATCACATAATCACCAACCGAGACATCCGACAAATGACTGAACTTGCTATAAAGCGTCGTTCTACTCATCGCCATCGCAGAGGCGATAAAAGGCACATTCAAATCCGGATTACTCAAGTTCTCCCGAAGCAACGTATTCAATTTACACATGAATTGTTCGTCCGCATTGCTTGTCGCATCCTCTTTTGGAGAGAATAGACAACCGGACTCACGATAACGCACACGAAGTAGGTCTCGCTGTCTCAATATATTCCGTAGAATCACCAACAAGGAATCTATATCAAACGGCTTCGCCAAATAGATATCCGCCCCTGATTTATACCCCTCTACCGAACTTGCTTGATCCACCCTAGCGGTCAATAGAACCACAGGAATATGGCTAACCGCTACGTCGTTCTTGATTCGGTAACACAGCTCAAAACCATCAGTCCTAGGCATCATGACATCACTGATTACAATATCCGGCTGACATTGCCCCAAGATTTCCCAAGCCTCTTCCCCGTCTCCGGCTACAAAAACCTCCTTAAACTCTGCCTGCAAGACACCGAGTAAGTAGTTACGCAGCTCTATCTCATCTTCAACCACCAACAACGTATATTTAGCAAGCTCCGTATCTACCTGTACTCCGCACACATCTGTTTCCGGCATGTCAGTGCCCTTCACGCTTAAATCGATAACCCTATCCGGTTCCGCGGCAACAAACGCTTGCGTGAAAGGAAGGTCGAAATAGAAAGTGGCACCTCCATCCTCATTATTGTAAGCACCTATACTTCCGCCATGCAACTCTATAAGTTTCCGGGCATAAGCCAACCCGATCCCACTCCCTTTACGGTCGTGTTCACCTTGGTAAAAACAGGTAAAAAGACGGTTTATATCCACATGTCTCAATCCGATCCCCTGGTCCGCAAGGAAAACCCGCACATTCTTATCCATACGCTCCGTACCAATGACTAATGAGGTATCCGGATCGCTGAATTTCATCGCATTTATCAATAAATTAGATAAAACGACACGGCATTTGGAAGTATCAAAGGGTACTTTCTCTACTGAAGCATCCAACTGGAACCGCACAGAAATCCTACGGGCTTCGAATTCCATGATAAAATCATCCGTTACCGATCGTATCCAATCGTTAAGATCGTAAAAACGAATATCCATAACATCGCCGTTCGTATCAGACTTCTGGGCATCGAGCACCATATCGACGATCTCCCGCATCCGGCAAGTTTGCAACAACAAACCATCCAATTGCCGGGATACATCTTTATCCGTCACCTTTCCGGATTTCAGCAAACGTTTGAGCGGAGCATAGATCAAAGTAAGCGGCGTACGTAATTCATGGCTGATGTTCACCATGAAACGGACTTTTTCCTCATAAAACTTTCGTTCATGTTCTTTCATGGCCCAAGCAAGTTTCCGTTCTTTGCGTCGCATAACAGACCAGATCATCCCTCCAATTGCCGCAAACACAATCACCCCCATCGCAATCAGGAACCAAGCGCATCTCCACAAAGGAGGCTCCACATCTACTGCCAATAATCTCAAAGGAACACTCCAGTCTCCATTCTTCTTGCTATAGGAAACCCATAATTCATAGTTGCCCGGAGAAAGCGCCGGAAATGTAAATGCATGGCTTGAAGTCTCCAACAACTCCTCACGGTCTCCCTTGATGTAAAAACGGAATAATTTCTTCCGCATCAAATCCTTCTCTTTCACGATAACACTTAACCCAAAAGAAACATAATCCCACGGAATGGAAATAGCCTGTTCCCCGGATATACCATCGGGATGAATCGGAGCCCCATCTAAAGCCAAATTAATCATGCTTACAGAAAAATCCTCTTCCTCATGAATGTCATAGTCGGGCCGTATCCTAACCAGCCCTTCCACCCCAGAAATATAAATATTACCGGAAGAAGCCTCAAAAGCAGGTTCCGGAAGAAACTCACGTGTAAAGACACCGTCAGATTCCCCAAAAACGATTACACGCTTCTCATCCGGTACATACGCATACAACCCTTCATGAGTACTTATCCAAAGGCGATCAGAACGATCAAACGCAAGAGACGTTACCCCAATAAAACGATCCTGATCAACCGTGTCCAATCTTTCCGAGAGACGGTCATAAACATATAGACCGGAAGATGTCCCCAACCAAAAACGGTTATCTTTATCTTGTTTTACCGCAAGTATCGTACCGATATCCTCATTCCTCACAAATAACGGACGTAGTTGCTTATGCGGGATATCCAACACATACAAAGCCGCAGAAGAACTTATGTAACAAGAATCGCCTTGTATGAAACGGGGTGCAAGCAAACTTTGCGGTAACAGATCTTCCGGTAAAGACTCAAATTGTTGTTTCCGCCGATTATACACAGACAAATGATTATCGGATAAAAGACAAAAACAGTCCTCGTCTAAAGGAAATAAACGAATCGAATTACCTCGTAAGAATAAATCCTTTCGCACATGCCCCCAATTTAACAAAAACTCCCGGCATTCTCCTGTATTTTTATTAAAATGATAAAGCCCTACACCAAACAAAGATAACAACAATTCCGAATCGCTATACGGCATGATAGACACCACCTTCATCCCCGCAGTCTGAGGATATTTCCGGAAAGTCTCTTTTTGCGGATCAAACAAATCAAGACCTCCCCCATCCGTTCCTATCCAGATTTTCCCATCACGATCTTCATACATGGAAGTGACCGACTGAAAACTCAAACCGTAAGAAGCCCCGGGAGGAGCATCCCGATAAGTCGTCATAAAAACAGGTTTGATGCCGATCAATCCTCCCCTGATACTGCCCGCCCAAACATTATCCTCATCATCGATATACAGACAGGCGAAAGAATTTACCGGCAACGAATGGCGATCGCCCGGAAGATGCATAATCGCTCTTACGGTCTTATTTTTGTAATTATATATATTGATACCACCTCCGTCCGTCGCCAGCCAAAGTTCGCCATCTTTCTCGCACATATCTTGCACGATATTATGAGTCAATCTCTCCGGGGTTTCCAAATGCTCCTGCAATCTCCCCTCTCGATCATAACAAAAAACACCTTTATTATAGATAGCCACCCATATTCTCTTGAATGAATCTATATACATGGAGGGGATATTCCCTTTGGGGATAAACGACACACGTTCCATATCTCCGGTGTCTAGCGAATACCACCAAAGCCCTTTTTCCAGAAAAGACAGAATGACCTTCCTCTCTTTTTCGTCATACAAATAAACATAATTAGGCGAAAAATCAAACGGACTTTCCTTGAACTTACACCGGATCATTTTCTTTTCCGCATAGGAATAACAAAAAACACCTTGCTTCCCTAAAAAATAGATTCCTTCCGGCATGAGGAGGCTACAAGCAGCGACCATAGGTTGCCCGTCTATTTCCTGACGTATAAATTTTTGGGTATCACGTTCGAAACATGCCAATCCGCGACTAGTCCCCACCCAAATATTTCCTTCCGCATCTTCCTCCAAAAAAACTATATCATTATAAGGAAGAGAATGCGGGTTCTCCCTCTCCTCCTGATAAACGGTAATCTTTTCCCTATCGAAACGATTCAACCCAAACCGGGTACCAATCCACATAACACCTCTTTCATCTACCAGTACACATTTTACGGAAGACTGCGATAATCCGTTTTCCAAAGAAATTTGTTTAAAATAATACTTAGGAGCTGCATAAAGAGACTCCGCTAAACACACAAAAAACAGCAATAGATATAATTGTAAAAACCTCCAAAATACTCGCATAGTTGTATATCACCCATTGTTCGGCAAAAATACTAAATCGTCCGAAATATAAGGCTTGCAGAGTATAAAAAAACGTTTTTTGAATTTTCACGGACGATTTTGGACCCAAGAAAATATCCTTAAAGCATAGATTTGCAGCAAGTGAAAAATTAAACAAAAAAGCATATCATTAAAAATTATTCTTATGTTACGTACAACAGGTATATATTTTATTATTTTGGTTATGATACTTGTAAAATGTTTCCTTCCGGACGAAAAACCGGAGATCATTCCTTTCCCCTTGCAAAGTGTATCAGACAAAGGTGATTTCACATTCAACAAGGCAACCCTCATCAGTGTAGAAAATGAAAAACAGGCTATGATCGCTCGGGAGTTGACCGATCTGTTCACGCTTTCCGCCGGATTCACCCCGGAAATAAAAATACAAGACAAACGAGCCAATATCATATTCCGCACAGATAGAGAACTAGCGACCGAACATTATAAACTGAATATAGCCCCCTCTTGTATTCTAATAAAAGCATCTGGACAAAAAGGTTTCTTTTACGCAATGCAAACCTTACGTTTTCTGCTTCCTCCAGCAATAAACAACCAAACTCAGGTAGAGAATATTCAATGGAACGTACCGGGAATGACCATACTAGATGGCCCCCGATACAGCAATCGGACCGTGGCAATACACACACCTTTCACTCTCATCTCGAAGGATAATCTCAAAGAATTGATCGATCACCTAGCCATGTTAAAAATAAACAGACTTCATTTCACACAAGAAGTTCATGATACGACACCTGAAGGACAGCAAAAAATGAAGGATATGAACCTGTATGCTAAATCCAAGAAGATCACGATCTCAAACGGAACAACACACACCCATGATATCATATCGTATCTCCCGTTCCAAGCAGAGCGACTTATCTGGAAAGCAAATATCTCCGATTGCGATGAGGATAAAAAAAGGTTATTCCAATATTTAGCACCCATCGCAGAAAGAAGCTGGTCTGGTAATTTGTTAGCCCATCGCCTCACGCAAGATATCGATCAAGATAGGCTTCAATCCGCTTACGAAACATTCCACGGCGATCACCATCAGTATCAATCCCATCAAACGCATCATCACGTTATTTCCAGTCTCTCCCAATATACGTACCAGCCGGGTAGAAGCTTGCAAGATCAAGAATGTGATAAAATAGACCAATGCGATTATTCCGATCAACGTACCCTTTAAGGTGAATGTCGAAGCGTCATCCATAAGCATGATAGCGTTGGCGATCGCTCCCGGACCACACAACATCGGGATCGCCAGAGGAGTAATGGATATATCATCCGCATAGGTTTTCACCTCTTCCTCTTTCAACTTCGCATTGGAGTAGCGTGCTTGAAGCATATCAAACCCGATCTTGAAGATAATAAAGCCGCCAGCTATGCGAAAGCCGTTCGAAGAGATACCAAAGAACTTAAACAGGAACTGACCGGAGAAAGTAAAAACCATCAAGGTGATGAACGACACGATCGTGGCCCTTCGGACAATCGCTTTCCGCTCATGGTCATTCATACCATTGGTCATGGTCAAGAAAACCGGCATCGTACCGAGTGGATTGGTCAACGTAAAAAACGAAGTGAAACATAATAGGGCGAAAGGTAACAAGTCTTCCATATCAATAATTTTTTAATTGGCTAATGTGCCAATATGCCAATTAGTTGAAGAGAGAATGATTGGCACATTGGTACATAACATATTGTCACATTATTTACTCATCCCAGACCAAATAGGCTGAGACCAACCAATGATTCAGCTTATTCCCATCCACTTCTGCCGCTTCCGGAATACTCACCGTCAGCGTATGATGGCCGGGTTGGATATCCTTCAGCTCCACCTCTTCCGGTATCACGTCCGATCCGGGACACCAATTAGAGCGGGAAAGATCCGAAGACGCCAAGGGTTCCTCTACTTCTTTCTCCGAATAACCCTTCTCGGTGATATAGGCAGCCAGACGCTTTCTCAACCAAACCCCGGTAGCCGGATTAAAACGACGGAAAGAAGCGCAGTCCGTACGCCAAGGAACAAAATCCAAGACTGGAACTCCATCAACAGAGACAATATTCTGTTTTTCCACGAACTCATCACCACCGGAATGACCGCCATGTCCCGTAACGATATATTTCAGACGGACATCACGTGCGCCTTGAGGAATATCAAAATCCAATGACACGTCCTTCCGGGCGAATATATCCGGATATTCCTGCCCGATATAATAAACCGTATTCATCAACGGCTCTACATGTTTCTTCGGCAAAGCGTCGCAAGACAGATCAGACTCGTCCACATCGATCGTCATGCTAGCGACGTATCCTTCCGGTGTCCATGTATCGATAAAGATCCCAACATAAGCGCCACCTTCCAGAAGAGGATACAAATCGGTTATGTCTTGCTCCCAGCTTACGCTATCTTCCCAATGGTCGACATACACCGGTTTACGATGTTTCGTCAAGCTATCCTCGGGACTACTGTAATGCCCTACTCCGAACGGAGTCATGAAACGCATCAATTCCACGGTAGGTTGATAATCCGTCCCGGGGATGATACCGATCATCTTCTCCAGTTTCACGCTATCCACCGCAGGAAACTCCTTCTCGCCTTTAGCGATATTCAACAAATTAATGCCCGAGGCATTTGGCAATACAAAACAAGACCCGGATTTATCCCAGCGATCTCCATTCGAAGCTACCGTAACCCGGAGTTTGACGGAAACGTTTCGCTTATATTTCGGCAATGTTACCTTCTTCAAGATAATACGGCCATTCACCAAATGATAGATACTGTCCGGTCCCGGAGCGTTAAAAGCGGCGGGATATACATCCGGAGCGAAACGTATGCGGGTATCATTAAATACCTGTACGGAATAATCTCCCATCGACGGTAATTCTTTATGTCCGCAAGAAGCGGTACATAGAAAAACTCCCGTCAAGGAGACAAATAAAGCCAATTTTTTAATCATTTTGTCTAGAATTTAGTAAGCTCCTTAATAAGCTGCTTTTGTCCGGCAGTCTTATCGGCGTGCGTACAAGGACCGGTCACACAACCGCCCTCGCAAGCCATCACTTCTATAAACTGCGCGGGAGCCTTTCCGGTTTTAGCGTAAGCGCGTAATAATGCCACATTTTTCTTTGTCAGGTTGGCTACCTGCACGGCATTTACGTTCTCGTCCTTCAAATAAACCTTAACGGCGTTGATCACACCACCACTTTGGGCGAAGCCATGCGCCTCACGGACAGCGTTAAATAATACGGAGAAAGGCTGGGCCTCCTCAATCTTGATACCCAATCCCTCCAATACGGAACCTACTTCCTCAAACGTAAGTGTAAAATCCACGCACGGATCTAGTTTCACCTCTTTTCGTTTCGCCACGCACGGGCCAACAAACACGATCTTCGCATCCGGATATTTTTCCTTCACGATACGGGCCGTATAATACATCGGAGATCCGGTAGAAGAGATGTATTTCTTTAAATCCGGGATATGTTTCTCGGCCAATTGCACGTAAGACGGACAGCAACTAGTGGTCATGAACGGTTGTCCTTCTTTCAATTTCTCGATCAATTCTTCCGCCTCATGGCGGGTGGTTTCCATAGCGCCTTGCGCCACCTCGACCACTTCCTCGAATCCCAAGGACTTGATAGCGCCATACACTTTTTCCTTCGGAGCGCTAAACTGAGCTAAGATAGACGGAGCGACAATCGCTATCATCTGTTCCTTATTCCGCAAGCGTTGCAAGATATCGAATACTTGCGAGATCTCGAAGATAGCACCGAACGGACAAGCATTCACACATTTACCGCAATATATACATTTAGACTCGTCGATATGCTCCACCCCATACTCGTCCTTGCTGATCGCCTTAACCGGACAAACTTCCTCGCAAGGGATCGGGATATAAACGATGGCATGGTACGGACAGCTTTGGTGGCATTTACCACAGCTGATACAAGTTTCATGATCAATCTCGGCCTGACCGTTTTTCTTGAATCGGATAGCGTCCTTCGGGCAGTTCATATAACAACTACGAGCCACGCAACCCCGGCAAAGATTCGTGATCTCATAATTCACGGAGACACAAGAGGAACACGCCTCATCCACTACACACATGATATTTTCCTTCTTATTCTCCGAGCGGAACAAGGCACGCTTCGCATACTCTGAAAGCGGTGTCAACTCATCTTCCTCGTCCTGCATATCAAAACCAAGCAAAGGCAAGGTTTTGTATTTCCAGACGGCACGTTCCTTATGTACACAGCAACGGCCCCTCACTTTCGATTTTCGGGGACTCAACTCGATCGGCAAGCGATCAATTTCTTCTGGAAGACGGTTTTCTTTCCAGAGCTTTACTAACTTCGCCAGCAATCCGTGACGAACAATCATTACGTTGTTGGTAAATGCCATAATGTTATCGTATTTGTGCTTTTAGTATATCGTATATCGCATCACTTCTTTACAAACGCGAAGGTAAATAAAAGTTTCTAAACAGAAAGAAAGCTTTCTTTAAGAATTATCGAGGCACTATGAATATCTCCGCCAAACGGAGGATTTAATTTAGATAAGACAAGTTCCACCTCCGTGATCTGTGGAAATCTCTCTTTCAAAGCCTTCAAGATACGCCCCGCCGCGTGCTCGAGAAGTCTCGAGGGGATAGCCATTTCTGCTTTCACGGTTTCATATACTGTGGCGTAATTGATCGTATCGCTTAAATCGTCGCTCCATACCGCGTTCTCCAACGGAGCTGTCAGTATCAAATCTACGATAAAAGTATTTCCAACCCGGGTCTCTTGGGGTGCCACGCCATGATAGGCATAGAATGTCATCCTTCGTAATTCAATCTTTGTTGTCATAATCTTTTAATTTATCTGTAAATGTATAGAAAGTAAACCTTCCTGCAAAAAAATAGTCTTATATTTGTCAACCAAGTAACAACACATTATGATGGGAATAAAACAAAAAGATGAAAATTCCGCAGGCGGATTACACAACGCCTTGGCTGCGGGGACAACGATAAAGGGTAATATTATCACAGAGACAGACTTTCGCTTGGATGGAAAAGTAGAGGGAGATATCAGTTGCAACGGCAAGATCGTTATCGGCCCCAAAGGTAGCGTAACAGGCAATATCGTATCCGAGAATGCTGAGATTCTCGGTGAGGTAGATGGCTCCGTAAAAGTAAGCGCAAAGCTTATTCTAAAATCAACAGCAATTATCAAGGGAGATATATATACCCAATCCCTAGAGATCGAACCAAACGCACGGTTCAACGGAGCCTGCTCGATGTGTTCCGAGAAAAAGAAAGCGGACAAATAGACTGAGGGCCGCACTTTTCGATACGGCCCTTAGTCTTTCTTATTTTCGTCCAGCCTCTTTTATCAACGAGACTATCTTATTATTCAGGTTATCAGCCTGTAAAAGCTGTTCCAACGTAATATGCATCCGGTAGCGCCAATAATGCGTTGAATTCGCAGGAACGTTAATACGCTCGGATTCTATATCCTTCCGCTTGATAGAATCATCCATAGCAAACCAATCCTGCAACGGAATAATCGTCAGCATGGAACGAGTCTTCAAATGATTAGAAATAATCTGGGCAACGATTTCAGCCGTACATTCATCCGGGGCCTCACCGATCCGTTGCAATACATGGTTGTAATAACGCTGTGTCTTCTCCGGATCTTCTTTCCACCAATTACGAAGAGGAGTCATATCATGTGTAGAAGTCGTACAAACCGAATGATAAGGCAGATTGAACATATCGGAAAATTCCCGCTGTGGGCTCTTCGGCATACGCTCAATCTCCAAGCTTAGTATTTGCAACTTATTCATAACCTCGGGAACAGAGGCGGGGATCATACCGAGATCCTCTCCACAAACCAACATCTCCGTGGACGCGACCAACGGTGTCAAACGCTTAAACGCTTGCGCCTTCCAAAAATCATTATGGCGATGATAGAAGAAATGCCAGTATAACTGATCGAACGCATAACGGTCGGAACCACTCAATTCCCGATAGATATAGGATTGATTCGCCGAGATCAAACTTATCGGTCTCTCTTGGGTCACGAAGAAATAATACCTCATTCGCAATCGTAAACAGGCCATTCTTGATCCGTAGGGAAACAGGATCCGCCTTATCCGCAAACAACGCCTCAATCTTCCTTTGCGTATCACAGAACGGTTTTAACACATAATGCCGGGAGGAGGATTGTGCCAAATAAGCACCTATCACCTCTTCTGTATTTTCCTCAAACAATTCCGATAAAAATTGTCGATTGATATGTGGTGTCGTGAAACGAGACTCGTTAAAATTCAATCCATACTGCTCGATCTCTTCTCTCGAGAACGGCAACGCTGGATTGAAATGACCACAAAGCCCTTGCACATATTCACAAGGAACCTCCCATATTCGGAAAAATCCCAAGATGTGATCTATACGGAAACAATCGAAATAATCACTTAACTTAGCGAAGCGTTTTTTCCACCAAGAGAAATTATCTTTCTCCATCGCATCCCAGTTATAAGTCGGGAACAGCCAGTTCTGACCGTTCATGGAAAAGTCATCGGGGGGAGCACCCGCTTGACCATTCATATTAAAATATTTCGGTTCCGTCCAAGCCTCTACACTAGTGCGGCTCACGCCAATGGGTAAATCACCTTTCAATACAACTCCATTCTTACGGGCATAATCCGATACCGACTTGAACTGGTTGTGCAATACATATTGCAAGAAATAAGAGAACGAGATCTCCGGCCATGCGTCACTATCTTCCCGGCAAAGAGCCCGGACACGTGTCTTATTGTAAATAGAATTACCTTGCCATTGAGAGAAATCAGATGTCCCATAACTTTCCCGCAAGAAGCAATAAGTAGCGTAAGGCATCAACCATGACTCATTTTGCGCCAAGAACTCTTTAAACTCCGGCGTATCTAATACGGCCTTACCCTCCCCTGCGAAATATTCTTGACAATAACCCAATTTATATTTCAGTACTTCCTCATAATCAACCGTATCTTTTGCGTTTAATTCTTTTTGCTTCCCTGCATAAAAAGCAGCTCTCTCCGGATCTTGCAAGGTCCCCAAAGCCGATAAATCCACATACATGGGATGAAGGGCATAAATAGAAATAGCGCTATACGGATAGGAATCCACCCAAGTATGGGTCATCGTCGTATCATTCATAGGTAATACTTGAATGATACGTTGGTGCGTCTTTCTAGCCCAATCCACCAACATGTGTAAATCTCCCAAATCACCTACTCCAAAGCTCTTTTCCGAGCGCAAGGAAAAGACGGGGATAACCGAGCCGGCACAACGCCATAACGGTAAGCTATCCCGGAAGTAAAGACCAGATATAACAACGGTCTCACCCTGTTTCTGGGGAACAAGACTTAGAATACGATTCTCATCACTCTCCCAATACAAAGGTTGACGGGAATCATTATCCCAAACCAAAAATTTATATTCTAAAGGATACCGTATCTCCGCAGCGTCTAAATCAATATGCCATTCCGGGAAAGTATCGCAACTCAGCAATAAAGCCTTGTCCGGATGCCAGTTACCTAAGCATTCTTGATTTCCAGTAATGGCTACACACTGATTCTTTTCCACCCGGGGAGCGGATATCTTTATCACCAATTTTCTTCCACTTCTAACGACCCTCTCATGTGTATTGCAGGGATGAGCGAATAAACTTTTGGTGAAAGCCGAAGAATAAAAGGCTAGATTATCCGGACGGATTTGCCAATAATCATAAAGGATGTAAGAATCAGATTGTCCATCCAATACAATCCGGTGATTCTTCTCCCACTCCTCAAAGAACTGCTTATCATTAACACTTAAGAAATATCTATATTCTATATCTTTTATATCGGGTGGAAGATCCAGCTCCAGTTTCCAGTTTCCATCCCCAGAGT
>ERZ834798.2261-NODE-2261-length-14387-cov-3.994627_pt1 | contig 14387 bp, 12 predicted proteins | sample MGYA00519689_ERZ834798 | MGnify/ENA primary metagenome ERZ834798 (study PRJEB31850, sample SAMEA3708761) | human gut metagenome | biome: human gut; feature: human-associated habitat; material: faeces | place: China | collected 2014 ...
CTAATTATTTCTTCATCGTGATTGGTAATCAATGTTGTATCCTCCTTACACTAATCAGTGAGTTTATCTTTAAATGCTTCGACCAGAACAGGAGAAACTTTTCTAAGCTGGCTGACATGGGTGAAAACTTCCAGATCGATGAGTTTTAGGGCAAATCGGTTCAATTGAAGTACGAATCCGTTATCGTCTAAGGCGATCACTCCCGAGCTGATACTGTTTAAGATCAACTCATAATACCGTTCTTTCTGCTGTATTTCGATCCGGGTATTCTGTATGATGCTTTTGATCCGGTTCAGGATATGGTTTAACAAACGTTCCGATTGCATACCTTCGTTTTCGACAAAACGTATGGTGTAATCGTCATTTTCCAAAGCACTGAAAAAATAGGTTAACTTTCGGTTGGTCGTATTGATAAAATAGAATATCAACCCGGTCAGCCCGATGATTCCCGCAGCAGCCAGGGCTCCTCCTAAATAGTTTCCTTCCCGGAAAGCTTGCCAGGAAACGATAGATAGAATGACGATAGCCAGGAGAGAACTGAGAATGCGGTACATGGGAGATCAGATTAAAAGGTTCGCGTTTTCAATGGAATGACGATGAAATCTTATAGTCCGAATTTTTTCATCTTATTATAAAGGGTTTGGCGGGTGATACCCAGCTGACTGGCAATAGCGGAGATATTACCATGATGGTGCTCGATCGCTTTGCAGATCATCTCTTTTTCCATCTCTTCCAGGGTTTTGGAACTATTGGCCGGCACTTCGTTATTGGGCTTGAAGAAAAAATCACAAGGTTTTAATGCCTCTTCATCACACATAATCACTGCTTTCTCAATGGCGTGTTGTAATTCCCGGACATTACCCGGCCAGGAGTATTCCAGCAATTTACTTTGAGTATCTTTGGTGAAGTACAGTTGCCCTTTACTATATTTCGATCCGTATTTACGCAGAAAGGATTCGGCTAACTGGAGGATATCGTTACCTCTTTCCCTTAAAGGAGGGATCTCAATGTGAATGGTATTGATCCGATAAAGCAAGTCTTCGCGGAAAGTACCCCTGGCAACCATTTTCTGGAGATTACTGTTGGTGGCACAAATCAGACGGATATCTATGTCGATGGGTTTATTGGAACCGATCCGCGTGATTTGCCGGCTTTGGATTGCCGCGAGTAGTTTGGATTGAAGGGAGTAGGTCAGATTACCGATTTCGTCCAGGAATAAAGTACCTTTGTTCGCTGCTTCGAATTTACCGGCGCGGTCTTCCTTGGCGTCTGTAAAGGCTCCTTTCACGTGACCGAACAATTCGCTCTCGAACAAAGTCTCGGTGATCGCACCCATATCTACACCAATCATGACTTCCTTATTCCGTTTGGAAAGTCTGTGCAGTTCCTTGGCAATCATTTCCTTGCCTGTACCGTTTTCGCCGGTGATCAGAATATTGGCATCCGTAGAAGCTACTTTCTCGATCAGCCGATGTAGTTGCTGCATGACCGGAGAATCGCCCCAGATCAACTCTTCGCCCGAAGTCAGTTGTTTTTTTAGTTCGATTTCCTTTTCCCGGAGTTGTTTTACTTCTGTCTGGGATTGGCGTAAGCGGTAGGCAGACAAAAGGGTCGCTATCAGTTTGGCATTATCCCAGGGTTTGACGACAAAGTCGGTAGCCCCTTCTTTCACTGTTTTTACGGCCAGTTCGATGTCTGCATAAGCTGTAAATAGGACGACCGGTAGATCGTTGCTTATTTTCCGTATTTCTCCCAGCCAGAAAATACCTTCGTTTCCATTATTTATACCACTGGAAAAATTCATGTCCAACAATACGACATCGATATTTTCCGTTTCCAGCATAGCAGGAATCCGGTTGGGATTACTGATGGTGATCACTTTTTTAAAAGTGCCGCTGAGCAGCATATCGATGGCTGCCAATACACCTTTATTGTCGTCAACAATGAGGATGGTACCTTGTTTTGTCATATGGAAAATTATAACTATGCAAATATAATAATTATCGACCGGCCTGACTTCCCTAAAAGAATAAAGATAATGAACTCCGGAAGTTTTTCCTGTTCTCCCGGAGGTTGTTTATAGAAAGGGCCGTTGCTTTAATCTTTCACACCACAAGTTTCGGTGACGATCTGCCCGTCGAAAAGATTGATTACCCGATGAGCATAGGAGGCATCGTGCTGGGAGTGAGTCACCATTATGATGGTCGTACCTTCCTGATTCAATTCGGTCAGTAGGTTCATCACTTCCGTACCGTTACGTGAATCCAGGTTACCCGTCGGTTCGTCGGCCAGGATTAATTTGGGACTTGCTACTACGGCACGGGCAATGGCTACACGTTGTTGCTGTCCGCCGGATAATTGCTGCGGAAAGTGCTTGGCCCGGTGGCTGATGTTCATCCGGTCGAGAATATGGGATACAATCTCTTTCTTTTCACTGGCTTTCTTCTTCAGATAGATCAAAGGCAGTTCGACATTTTCATATACATTCAGTTCGTCGATCAGATTGAAACTCTGGAATACGAAACCGATATTTCCTTTACGTACCTGAGTACGCTGTTTCTCTTTTAGGTGTCCTACCTCTTCGCCGTCGAAATAATACTTCCCGTCTGTCGGATTATCCAGCAGGCCGATGATATTCAGTAAGGTTGATTTACCGCAACCGGAAGGGCCCATGATCGCTACGAATTCTCCTTTTTTTACTTCCAGCGAGACGTTATTTAATGCAGTAGTCTCCACTTCTTCCGTGCGGAACACTTTACTTAAATTTTCTATTTTTATCATAAGATTGAAGATTGAATTTTGTATTTCTCTATACTATTATTGTGCCAAATAATTAAGTCGCTTATATTCAATGTGTTAATTGTTTTGCTCTTGAATCGGATTGTCTATTTTTTTTACATTGTTGTCTCGTTTTTTTACATATTCAAAATAGAAATCGATGTTATCTATTTGATTAACAGATGATTAATAAATTGGCATATAATTGGTTATTATCCGGTTAAAAAGATATGAATTTTTTATGTTTTCTATTTCATTAAAAATGATTTTTCGTTCCTGGGCGAGAAATAAAATTTATTTTGTAATTTCGATGTTGAGCTTGATTATTGGCTTGACATGTAGTGTTTTATTGATTGGTTTTGTAGCTAACGAGTATAATATAGCTCATGTGGTGAAAGGAGGAGGGCAATGGTATTTATTACAAGAGCAGAACGTATATTATAGTAATGAAGAGGTTATGGCCAACCATACCCTTAATGGAGGGCGTGCCGTCGCTATTCAGCGTTCTTTCCCTGAAGTCGAAGATATCTGTGTGTGCCATGACGATCACAAACAGATTAAAAAGAATAGTGGTGAAACAATACCTTATGCTGCTATTTATGCAGTTACCCCTAATTTCGCCGATTTGTTTCAGCCTGAACTTTTGGCTGGAGATCTGAAAGAGACTTTACGGGATCCTTCGGGTGTAGCTGTTACCCGCTCTTTTGCCCGGAAGAATTTCGGACGCGAAAATATTTTAGGAGAGACGTTGTTGTTAGTGGGCTATAGCCAGTACCTCAAAGATGGACGATTACAAAATGTGGAGGAAGAAAAGGTCTATATGGTAAAAGCGATTGTGGACGACAAAAGCAAAAGTTATCTGCAATATGATTTATTGATCCATTTACCGGAATCCGATTATGCACTTACCCGTGTATCCTGGGTGAATAGCTATTATAGCTTTCTGAAACTGGGGAAAGAGGGCCGGAAAGATAAACTGGAAAAAAAACTGAATCAGGACGAGACCTATCGGAAACAATACGATATTCAGGGAAAACAACAGTTAAGACCGTTGAGTCAGGTGTATTTTTCGGGTGATCAGCAAATCGGTTTTATTAAATCGCGCGATCGGGTTGCCCTGTATTTAGCCGGAAGTATCGCTATCGCTATTCTGGTGATTGCTTGCTTCAACTATATCAACATCAGTATGACGAAATCATTGCAACGCCTTAAAAATACCAACCAGCAAATGATTTTCGGAGCGACCGGACAGGAAATACGTGGCCAATTGATAGCAGAAACTTCGATACAGGCCGCTATTGCTTTGGTTATCGCTGTTTTACTGATCAAGGGGTGCTTGCCCGCTTTCAATCGATTTATGAAAGCAGACCTGGTTTTGAGCGATTTGGTAGAAGGGATTTCGGGAGGATTGATGTTGATTTTACTGGTTATAGTTATTTTGGGACCTTCTTTGTATATTTTTTCAAGGATCGGCAAAAATTCACTGAACGATATGATGAAAACCGGATTGGTGCAACGTCCTAAATTGGTTACGGGAATGGTGGTGGCACAATTCGTTATTTCGGTCGTATTGGTCGTTATGGTGTTGGGAATCGCACAACAAATGGATTACGTGGGACATGTCCGTCCGGATAGTGACCGGATCCTGAGTTTATATGCAAACCATCCGGAGGGCGGACAATGGAAACAATTTACCGGACAGTTGCAGGTGATTCCTGAAGTTGAAGATTATACTTCCAGCGATATATTGAGTTGCGGGGCTTTCTCTGCCAGAGGAATAAGTGCGATGCTTATGGGGGGAGATGAGCGTTTTCTACCGTTTTTCGGACTGAAATTAGTGAAGGGAAAAGGATTCTCTCCCTCGGCGCCTAACGATGCTGTATTGGTGAACGAAGCATTTGTAAAAAAAATGGCGATTCAGGAACCGGTGAATTATCGGTTGGTATGTAATGGTGAGCATTTAATTGTCGGGGTTGTCGAGGATTTTGTTATCGATAACCTGAGTCGACAGATTCAACCCCTTTTAATCGAATATAATTCCACTTCATACAACACTTTGGTAAAGATAAAGGAAGGAAGTATGTCGGTGGCTATTCAAAAAATAAAGGAGTTATGGAAAAAAATTTCGGGAGATGAGGAAGGATTAAAATTTCGGACTATGGCCGGAATGTATGAGGATCTGCACCAAGAGGAGCAGAGGGTGTTGCAAATGGTCGTACTTTTTTCATGGATCAGTTTGTTCCTGACTGCTTTGGGATTATTCGGTTTAGCCTGGTATTCGGTGGAAAGCCGGATGAAGGAAATCGGTTTGCGTAAGATCAATGGGGCTACACAAAGACAAGTTGTCGGATTGTTGTGTATCCGCTTTATCAAGTGGATCGCTATCGCGTTGGCGATCGGATTACCGATGGCGTTATACCTGATCGAACAATGGAGAATGCAGTATGTATTCCGGCCACAACTGACTGTCTGGATATTTATCGCAGCAGCTTTTATCGTGCTGGCCGTGGGGATACTTACGGTAATCTGGCAATCCTGGAAAGCGGCCCGGGTAAATCCCGCAAAAATTATAAAAACGGATTGAGTTGTAATATTATAAGTTTTCAATCGTCTTAGAGATTAGAGGCGGGAAATTGAACAGACTTTTGGGATGCCTTTGATGCGAAGTTTTGGACTAACCATTTAAATAGAAAACTATGCGTAAAATTTTATTCTTTTTATTCGTATGCTGGGGGACGATCGGTATGGGCGTAGCCCAGGAACAAGTGAAAATTTCCCGTTTCCAGGGAGAGCGGGTTACGGGATTGGATATTTCCGGGGCATTCGATATTACAATCCGGCAAGGAGAGGATACAGGTGTCACATTGAGTATTCCGTCTCATTATGAAGATAATCTGGTGTTTGAAAATTGGGGAGGAACGGTAAAGGTTGGCTTTAAAGGCCGGATTAAGAAACATTCTAAAAATGAAAAATTTACAGCTGAAATCGTCTGTTCCTCCCTGGAAGAAGTGCTGCTCAGTGGGGCATGTAAATTGAAAGGAACGGGTGATTTTACGGCTCAAACGGTAAAATTTGACTTGAACGGAGCAGCTACGGCTGTTTGGGATGGTAATTTCAAGGTGGTAAAGATCGGAAAGATCGATTTGTCAGGGGCTTCACAACTACAGTTGAATGTTGAGGTTCCTGAGGTTGAGGTAGAAATTAGCGGGGCTGCAAAGCTGGCCTTGACAGGAGAGGCAGACAGCGGGGAGATCGAATTATCGGGGGCGTCGAAAGCGAATCTGGAAAATTTCGTTTTGAAAAATCTGGCTTTGGCTACTTCAGGGGCTTCAAATGCGTCGGTAAATGTAACCGAAACGCTCGGAGTAGAAGCTTCGGGAGCTGCTCATGTCAGTTATTCGGGCAATCCCAAGGTGACCTCTCACGTTTCGGGTGCTGCTTCATTGAAACAACGGTAAGACGATAAATGAAAAAGAAACCCTCTGATCGGTCTGTATAAAATCGAGAGTTTACCGATCAGAGGGTTTTGTTTTACCGTCGGGGGATGTTGCTTATCTGCAATACCGGCGTACGTAAGTTCCGGCACTCTGAATCCCTAAGCTTTGGGCCTTTCGCCAGTCTTTACAGGCTTCTGTTTTCTTTCCTGTTTTATAATAAGCTATGCCCCGGTTTGCATAAATAGCCCCGTTATCAGGGTTCAATTTTAAGGCATAAGTGAAATCCGGGATAGATTTACTACATTCGTTGATCTTCAGATAACAACTGGCTCTGTTTTGGTAGTAAGCATAGACCAATCCGAAATCTTCTCCGTTTTTCTGAGCATATTTGATAGCCAGGCTATATTCAGCGATCGCTTTTTGAAAATTGTTTTCGTTTTGATAAATGTTACCTAGATAATAACAGATTTCATCGTCTTCTTCGAATATAGCTTTAGCCTTAATTAAATACTGTTTTAAGATAGAGATTTGATTGGTATGGGAACAGGCTGTGTTCAGGGACAAATACATTTCCCGGATTTTGGGCTCTAAACGAATGGCTGCCAAAAGTTTCTGTACGGCATCGGTATAATTACCGTTTTCAATGTCTTCATTAGCTGAATTTAAGAGTTCGACGGGTTTGTTTACCGCATTAATATCCATTTGTCCAAGTACCAGCCTACTTGTGGTCATAAAAAAGATAAGGAAGAGATTGAATTTCTTCATATACAAATGTAAATTTAGTTAGTAGTGGTTATTGTTCATTCACGCTTTCAAAAATAATAAAATTCGCCAAGAAAGTCATAATTTTCCTAAAAATATCTAGTTTATTTGTTAAGAATGTAACAAATAAATACACTGGAAGTTTTTTTTATACCAGGGAAATCGTTCGGAAAGGAAAGATTTGTGTTCTTTCTGATCGCTATTTCGTTTATAAAATCGCCCCTGCAACACTTTTTACAGTTGCAGGGGCGACCGGTCGGAAGTTCCACGAAAGGGGAATTTTGCAGGGAACTATAAACTTAATAAATTTTCAGCGACGAAGGGAGTGACTTTACAAACTGCCTTACAGGCCGAGTGTCTGAAGCCCTTGCTGGAAATAAATATCTTTGGGTATTCCTGCCTGGGCGATACGATCCAGATCTTTTTGAAGGATAGGGGAAACTATTCCTTTGGTTGCAATTAGCTGGCTGGCTTTGTCGTAGTCGCCGTCTCCTTCGAGGGTGATGTATTCACCGGCGATGATTTCGATGTCTTTTTTCATTTTTTCAAAATCTATCGTATAATATCCCTTGTCTGTATCCCGGGTAATAGCCCCGCTTTCAATAAAATGGGCAAATTGCATCATATTGGCTTTTCCATGGGCACTGGCAGCGCCGAAACGGCAGGAACGGAAAATACCGGCGATAAAGGTTACATAGTTATCCATCAGGTCTTTATTCTGAATCACTCCCCACTCCGCGAGTTTGGTGATGCAGAATAACCCCAGGATATCTGCCTTTCCTTCTTCGATAGAAGTATAATTATCCTTTAGAGCACCCCGGACATCCTGGTTGCCTTGCAAGGTATACTTTACGCCGAGGCCATGGGCTACTTCATGAAACATCGTATTTTCAAAAAAAGCGTCGAAACGAATGTGTTTTTGTTGTTCCGGGTCGATGACGAGTCGGGCGATAGGCACTACCATTTTGTCGAATTTGGCTTGCATGGAATTTTTTAGTTGCAGTTTCCGGCTTCCTTTGGCTGCATGTACACGGGGATCGTTAGGTAGGTTTATGGCGATATTTTTACTACCGGCATTGCAATCACCGGCATAATAAATGACGTCGTAAGCGTTCATATCCGGATTTGCGTTGGCTTTCTCTTTTTTGTAAGCTGCGGGTACAGGGAGATTCTCCTGTAGTTTAGGAAGATATTGGGCATATAAAGAGAGTTTTTTACTCCAATCTTTATCTTTTACCAGGATCTGTCCCGAGTGAGAGGCTTTGTATCCGAACAGAGCGTCTTCATAGGTTTCGATAGGACCGATAACAATGTCTAACGTATTGTCTTTCATATCCATCCACGCCAGGTCACTTTTCAGATAATCATCGGTCAGCAAGGCTTCGGAACGGAGAGTCAGATAATTGCGCAGACCTTCGTCTTCAGCTAGCTGCGCTGCCTGTTTTAAAAGAGAAGCGGCTTTTCTGATTTGTTCGGGATAAGCTTCGTGGTAAGGGATTACTTTCAATGCCCCTTTTTCATCCCTGCGAACGATGCTGTACCAGTCGGTTTTACGCGGATCCTGAAGAGCTTCGAATTCTGATTTGGTCATATCCTGAGGGTAGAAATTGGCACCGAGAGGTTTAGGACCGGCAGTTTCGAGAAAGGGCCGGTTGGCGTCGAGCCTATCCCAGGGACCGTAGTTGATGGAAAGGTATTTGAGCAGGGCAGGGTCTGTAATACCCTCGAAAAGTTGTTCTTTATCTCCGTAGGCTGTCTGCCAGTAGATCGCTTCCATCTGATCGGCAGCTTCGATAAGCAGAGGGAGCATTTGCTTTTCTTTTTCCGTTAGTTTACTCAAATCGGTAGTCAGGGGAAATTCAGCATATTGATCTGCTAATTCCTGATAGGGGGAGGCGGTCCGATCGGAAGCTTTTTTAGCTTCTTTGCAGGCTCCTAGAAGAAGGAGGGTAGCTAATAAAAAAGTTATTCTTCTCATATTTTCTCTATATTTAATGGGTTATTATATTTTTGTTCAATTCTCCGATCAATAGAGCTTTATCGAATAAGAGAATCCCTTCGGAAGCAACGATGATATATCGCGGCTACCGACTACATATAGGGCAGAACCGAACAAACTGGAATCGATGGTTTCAAGCGTTACCAATCTCAGGTTTTCCCCGAACTCGGAAAGCGTGAGAGCAACGGAATCTATTGGCTGATTCAGGTCGGTGCGGGTGACTGGATAGCCTTGTTCTGTTTTCATCGGTTCGGTTGTTAGCCGAAGAGGCTACTTGGCCGAAAATCTTCCGGTTGATAGCCTCTTCAGATTGATTATTTTTACTTCAGCCATTTATCCAGCCATGCTTTAAAGGTCCGCTGCCAGAGAATGCCGTCCTGACAGCCGGTTACCCAGTGACATTCGTTGGGGAAATAGAGGAATTGAGCCGGAACTCCGCGCATGCGTGCAGCATTGAAAGCCGCCATTCCTTGAGATACGTCGATCCGGAAATCTTTCTGACCATGGATGACTAAAATAGGAGTATCCCAATTACCGACGAACAAATCCGGCGAATTGGCGAAGGTACGCTGAGCTATTTTGTTATCCTTTTCCCAGGGAGCACCACCCATATCCCAGTTGGCGAACCACATTTCCTCGGTCGTATTGTATTGCATCTTTAAGTCGAAAATCCCACAGTGTGCAATAAATGCTTTGAAACGTTTATCGTGATGGCCGGCTAAATAATATACCGAATATCCCCCGTAAGAGGCCCCTACACATCCGAGCCGGTTTTCATCGATATAAGGTTCTTTTTTAGCTTCGTCGATAGCGGAAAGGTAATCCTTGATGTTCTGACCGGAATAATCCCCGCTGATTTGTTCCAGCCATTCCTGGCCGAATCCCGGCAGACCACGACGGTTGGGAGCTACAATAATATAACCGTTCGCAGCCATCTGCTGGAAGTTCCAGCGATAACTCCAGAATTGACTGACTGTACTCTGAGGACCGCCTTCACAATACAGGATGGCCGGATATTTCCGATTAGGATCGAAATGCGGAGGATATATCATCCATACCAACATGTCTTTATTATCCGTTGTTTTGATCCACCGTTTTTCTACTTTTCCCATAGTCAATTGGTCCAGAATAGGTTTATTGACAAATGATAATTCCTCGTCTTTGCCTGTAGCCGGATCCACTTTGTAGATTTCGGCCGGTTTACTCATAGACACTTTGGTGGCAAGTAACATTTTTCCGGTCGGAATCACGGAAGTATAATTGTGGACTCCATCGGTATGTTTGGTGATTCTTCCGGTCGGAATATCCAGAGAGTAAATTTCATCGGTAGCATGCCAGTCGGAGATAAACCAGATGGTATTATCGTCTCCCCATTTCAGGCCTTCTGCGTTCTGGTCGAAACCTTCGCTGAAATCATTTTTTTCTCCGGTGGTCAGATCCATGACATAGAGACGGATTTTATCCGCTTCATAGCCTTCCCGTTCCATACTTTCCCAAGCCATGTACCGGCCATTGGGAGAGATGACCGGATTCTTGTCATATCCCATCATGCCTTCGGTCAGGTTGACAGTTTCCCCGTTCTCCGTATTATAGGCATACAGATCGGTATTCGTAGATTCGGCATAGTCGATACCGATCTTTTTGCGACAGGTATAAATTAGTTTTTTCCCGTCTTTCGTCCAGGCCAATTGTTCTACACCTCCCCAGGGACGCACCGGAGATTCCCAACGTTCACCTTCCATGATGTCTTTTCCGGTAGTAATCGGTTGTGCCGGCACGTAATCGGCTATAAAAAGATGGGTGTAAGCATCTACCCAATCGTTCCAATGGCGGTAAAATTGATCGTCGACGATGCGGGCTTTCGCTTTGGGTAGATCAGGATACAGGTCCTGTACCGTGGGTTCGAGCTGTACATCTTTCAGATAAACGATCTTAGACATATCGGGTGCATAGACGTATCCGTTGATTCCGTCCGGTATATCGGTTACCTGGCGGGGATTACTGCCGTCGGGATTCATTTCCCAAAGCTGCCCTTTGGCCAGGTAAGTAATGAATTTACCATCCGGTGTCCATCCCGCGTCCGATTCGTTGTAGTCGGTATCGGTGAGACGGGTGGTCTGGCCCTCCGGCAGATTCATCAGGTATAAATCGCTATACCCCCGGTCTTCTTCTTTATTGAAATAAGTAATATCGTATACGGCTTTACTACCGTCCGGCGATACGCTAACGTTTCCGATTCTCCCGAAAGACCAAAGTACTTCAGGAGTCATGACGTCGGAGGAAAGTTTTATTGCGGGGGGAGTATACCCTTTTTGATTTTGAGAATTGTCGTTTGGTACATGACAAGCCATACAAGACAATAAAATAAGTGATGGAATGATCGATTTTTTCATAGTTATAAATGATGAAATAAACAAGGACCGATCTTGATTTTGTTTATAAAGTCATTGCACATCCTACGCGCCCTTTTTTCAGGGCTACAGCGGTCACTCGTTTTCATAACTCTTGTAACCTCTGTAACCCTTGTAACTTTTATAATTTTAGTAATCCGACCGGCACATACGCTTAATTGTCTGTCTCTTCGTTTGCAGATTCCGCTAATTCCGGTTCATCTGTTTTACCATTGAAGGTGGCGACAATTTTTTGTTTCAGCTCTTCAGCCAGTTCCGGATTGTCCATGATCAATTGTTTCACCGTTTCCCGTCCTTGGCCCAGTTTGTTTTCACCATACGAGAACCAGCTACCGCTTTTTTTGATTACGTTACACTCTACCCCCAGATCGACAATTTCTCCGGAGAGAGAGATGCCTTCACCGTACATGATGTCGAATTCTGCTTTCCGGAATGGAGGCGCAACTTTGTTTTTCACGACTTTCACCCGGGTATGGTTGCCCAGAATTTCTTCGCCGTCTTTGATCGGGCCGATTTTACGAATATCCAAACGTACGGAAGAATAGAATTTCAGGGCATTTCCACCGGTCGTGGTTTCGGGATTTCCGAACATCACTCCGATTTTATCCCGCAACTGGTTGATAAAAATACAACAAGTATTGGTTTTACTGATCGTGCTGGTCAGTTTGCGTAATGCCTGTGACATCAGGCGGGCCTGTAAGCCCATGACACTGTCTCCCATATTACCTTCTATCTCGGCTTTAGGGGTCAGAGCAGCGACAGAGTCGATCACGATGATATCTATGGCTGCCGAGCGGATCAGCTGATCTGCAATTTCCAGGGCTTGTTCACCGTTATCCGGCTGTGAAATAAACAAATTTTCGACGTCTACACCTAATTTCTCCGCATAAGAACGGTCGAAAGCATGTTCGGCATCGATGATTGCCGCTATACCTCCCTGTTTTTGGGCTTCGGCAATAGCATGAATCGCCAATGTCGTTTTACCAGAAGATTCCGGACCATAAATCTCGATCACACGGCCTCGTGGAAAACCTCCGACACCTAAAGCGGCATTCAAACCAATAGAACCTGTAGGAATTACGGCAATCTCATCGATATGGTCATCCCCCATCTTCATAATTGCACCCTTGCCATAATTTTTTTCTATTTTATCCATAGCGGCCTGCAAAGCCTTCAATTTTTCACTCGGAACAGGAATTTTACCCATCGGAGCTTTTTTTTCTTCTGTATTCTCCATATTTATCTTATTTTATTTTCCATTCAAAATCTGAGCAGCGTGCTCTTTTGTATTTACTTTTTCTATCACACGCTCTATGATTCCGTTCTCATCAATCAAAAATGTTGTCCTTAAAGTTCCCATATAAGATCTCCCGGCCATCTTTTTTTCTGCCCATACACCAAACTCTTGATTCAACCGTACCTCAGTATCAGCTATTAAAGAAAATGGCAACGATTGTTTTTCTATAAACTTCTGATGAGACTTTTCATTGTCTTTACTGACTCCTATTATTTCATACCCCGCTTTCTGCAATTCTGAATATGCATCTCGTAAACTGCAGGCCTCCGCCGTACATCCGGGGGTATTATCTTTAGGATAAAAATAAAGTACCAATTTTTTTCCTTTAAAATCTTCTCGTTTCAACTCTTTCCCCGTCTGGTCATAACCCAGAATCTCAGGTATTTTATCTCCAACTTTTAATGCCATAATTAAATATTTTATTTCTCAAAGATAAGAATTTATATAAAAACATCAAGGTTCTCCATCTCATTTATAACATTCATCCTCGTACCATCGATAATGCAAATTAAACAAATATATATGCCAAATAATAGCATATATGATAATTTCTTTATAAAATCTTTCGGGATAATATAGAGATTGACTATAAATTATTATTTTTTGATTTGTTATTTATTGTATTCTCTTTCGGATTTTCGCTATTTTGCATTGTCTAATCGATAATTCATATTTTCAATTAATGAAAAAATATCACTTATTATTTTATCTTATACTCTTAAATCTTACCGTTACGGCCAATAATCGGACAGAAGCATTATTGTCTATTCTAAAAAGCAATAAACCCGATTATATTTTTGTCGTTGCTCATCGGGGTGATTGGAGACATGCCCCGGAAAACTCTATTGCAGCAATCAAAAGTGCTATATCGATAGGAGCAGATATGGTCGAGATAGATATACAAAAGACTAAAGACGGAGATTTTGTCTTAATGCACGACAATAGTATAGATCGCACGACAAACGGAAAAGGATATATAAATAACTATACGGTAAAAGAACTCAAGAACTTCAAGCTACGTTACAATAGCGGAGAGCTCTCTAAGGAAACTATCCCGACTTTAAAAGAGGCATTATCAGCCTGTAAAGGGAAAATTCTTGTCAATATTGATAAAGGTGAGAATTATTTATCAGACATTGAACCCATTATAAAAGAAGCCGGGATGGAAAACTACATCATTTTAAAAGGACGCGGTTCTGTGAATGATGTAAAAAAGAAATTGTCTCTGTACAAAAATATTATATATATGCCTATTGTCGATTTAGATACATCCGGAGCTATTCCATATATCGATTCTTTTTTAAAAGATTTTCAGCCGATAGCAATGGAAATAGGTTTTAAAACCGATGATTTCGAGCAATTATCTTATATCGATAAGATAGCCGAATCGAATTGTCGGATATGGATCAATACCTTATGGGAAAGTCTATGCGGAGGACATGATGATGAAAAAGCAGTCAATGATCCGGATAATAGTTGGGGATGGGTTCTGAAAAATAAAGCAACAATAATTCAGACTGATCGTCCTCAAGAACTAATAACTTATTTAAAACAAAAAGGGCTACGAAAAATAGATTGGTAACTGTCTCTCATCAAAATCTCGAAAGTAATAAAAAAGGTTTATACAAAGATCGAACAGGCTCTAAAAAGGGATATTCAGTAAATGTCCCTAAAAATCAAGATGGCATATGAAGATGATAGAG
>ERZ834798.2262-NODE-2262-length-14384-cov-4.012771_pt1 | contig 14384 bp, 10 predicted proteins | sample MGYA00519689_ERZ834798 | MGnify/ENA primary metagenome ERZ834798 (study PRJEB31850, sample SAMEA3708761) | human gut metagenome | biome: human gut; feature: human-associated habitat; material: faeces | place: China | collected 2014 ...
CCGAGATGATCGAGCTGGTGCAGGGCGGCTACGGCAACATCGTCTGTGCCCAGCCCTTCGGCTGCCTGCCCAACCATATCGTGGGCAAGGGCATGGTGAACAAGATCCGTGCCCTGTATCCCAGCGCCAATATCACCCCCATCGATTACGACCCCAGCGCCACCCGGGTCAACCAGGAAAACCGCATCAAGCTGATGCTGGCAGTCGCCAAGGAGCGCCTGAACGCCCCGGCGCAGGCCGCCCCCCTGACGGCAGAAGAGATCGCCGGTGGGGCTCCCCGGGTCGAGACCACGGTGTAATTCTTTCTAAACAGCAACACTCCCCTTCGGGCAGGACCGTGTGCCGCACGGCTCCACCCGAAGGGGAGTGTTTTTTTGTCTCAGCTGCAGAGATACCGCCGCTCGAACTCCTCAGCCGGGATGGCCTTGGAGAACCAGAACCCCTGCGCGCCGTCGCAGTCCAGCGAGCGGAGGAGCTGCACCTGCTCCTCCGTCTCGATGCCTTCGCAGATGACGTTGTAGCCCAGCCGTTTGACCAGATGTACGACCTCCCGCAGAAAATCGGTGCCCCGCGCGTTGGAGCTGCACCGGGTCAGAAAGAGCTTGTCCAGTTTGATGGTGTTCACCGGGATATCCACCATGTTGTTCAGCAGGGAACCGCCCGCGCCAAAATCGTCCAGCGAGGTCTGCATTCCATCGCTCTGGAAGGAGGAAAGCAGGCGCTTCACCCGGTCGTACTCCGAGACCACTGCAGTCTCGGTCAGTTCGATCTCCAGCATCCGGGCGCTGATGTTGTGCTTTTCCAGAATTTCGCTGTACTCCTGGGTGGGGGCATCCTCCCGGGCCAGCACCGCCGAGGCATTCACCGCAATGGGCAGCAGCCGGTGCCCGGCCTGTGCATTGCGCTGCAGGAACTGGGCCACCTGCTCGAAGATGTACAGATCCAGCTCCACGATGCGGCCCGTGGATTCCAGAATGGGAATGAACTGGTCGGGGTAGACCACGGCGCCGTCCGGCTTGATCCAGCGGGTCAGCGCCTCAGCCCCGATGACCGAGAGATCTTTGGGCGAGAACTTGGGCTGGAGGTACAGCTTGAACTCACCGTTCTCAAGCGCCTGCGGCAGGCCACTCAGCAGCTCACCGGTCAGGGTCTGCTTGACCTCCAGCTTTTTGTCAAACTGGACAGCAGACACGCGGGTATTGCTGTGCACCTGCTTGCGGGCAAAGTTTGCCTTGTCGATGGCGGCAGATGCGCTCAGGCAGCCGGGCTCAATGGCGTACACACCCATCCGTACCCGCAGGCGCACCTCCGGGTAATGCTGCGCCTGATACTGCTCAAACCGGCGGCAGAGCGTGTCTGCATAATGGAGCGGGCCTTTCTCGTCACGGCAGGAGAGGTAGAGCACGAACTGGTCGCCCACCACCCGGCACAGGTAACACTCGCCCCAGTGACGGGCTGCCTCGATGAGGAAATCGCTGAATTCCTTCAGCAGCTGATCGCCGGTGGCATAGCTGTATTTCTCGTTGAAATATTTGAAGTTCTCGAAGTCGCAGTAGAAGATCTGGAAGCCCTCGGCATAGCCGCCGATGATCTTGTGGGAGACCTCCTCCTTGAAACGGGAAAAGGCCAGCAGACCGGTCAGCCGGTCGAACTCGGGGGCAGAGGTCATGCCGCGGCTCACGGCGTTCACGGCCAGATGTTTGCTCAGGTAGGCGTTGATGATCTTGGTGATCTCGCCCAGCTCCCGGCGATTCTGGGGTGTCCAGTACCGTTTGCTGCCGCACACCACATAGGCAATGGCACCCTGATACTCGCCCTCGCCGTACATGGCAGCGTAGACCACTGTCTGGGCCCCGCCCTGCATCAGCAGCGCGCACCCCTGCGGCGAGTACATCCCCATGTTGTCGGCCTGCAGCACGGTGGTACCGTATTCATCGTAGCTGTGGAACAGGGTCAGGAAGTCCTCCTTGGTAAAGGAGTTGCCGTTCAGAGGCACCGGCTCCGCGTGGGGAGAGGTCCACTGGAACTGCCGGGAGACGCTGCGTTCCCGGATGCAGGTGTCCACAATGGTAATGCGGTCCAGCTGCAGCCGGATGCCGACGATCTTCAGGAAGAGGGGGATAGCAGTCTCAAAGCTGTTGTTCTTCTCAAACAGTTCAAAGGCGGTGGAGATCAGGTCGTTGTGCAGGTAGCGTGCATCGATATCAGCCGTTTCCGGGGCGGCAGGAACCGCCTGGGCATAGCGCCGCAGATTGTCGCAGAACACATACTGGTTGCGGCCATTCTGCTTGGCCTGATACAGGGCCCAGTCCGCGTTTTCGAACAGCTGGTCAAAGGAATAGCCCGCTGTGTTTTCAGGCAGGAAGCAGGCACCGATGCTGCAGGTCATCCGGTAATCGTTTTCCCAGAATTTGACCTGCTGCACGGATTCCGAAAGCTGGCGGGTCTTCTGGAGCAGGGTGGTGTTGGGGATATCCTTCAAAAACACCACGAACTCATCACCGCCGAACCGCACCAGAATGTCGCTGGAGCGGAACAGGGTGCGCAGCATCCGGGCAAACTCCTGCAGGACCTTGTCGCCGAACAGATGCCCATAGCGGTCGTTGACATTCTTGAAAAAATCAAGGTCGATGACCAGCATTCCGCAGGAGGCATAGGGATCTTTGGCCTGCAGATAGCGGTCAATGAGCTCCTTTCCGGTGCGGTTGTTATACAGCTGGGTCAGGGAATCGTGGCGGGCCTGCTCCAGCAGCTCCTGGGTCTGATTCTTCTGGTCGGTGATGTCCTTTGCGTAGCCCACATAGAGGATGCCGCGGGCGGGGTCCTCGACCGGGCGGGCATCCACCTCCCGGGAATAATACACCCCCTCCGGCGAGACAAAACGCATCTCCAGCGGGCCGAACAGCTCACCGGTGAGCAGGGCACGCATCTTCCAGCGGTCCTCCGCGAAGATCGTGGCGTGCTCCGGCTTCTCGGAGCCAAGGTAGGCATCCAGCGTCTCCAGCGTGCGGCTCCGGGTATCGTAGACCCGCAGCTGATCCAGACGGGGGTCATATTCCAACAGAAAAAACCACCGATGCACAAGAAACTGCATCAGCAGGGGATTGTTGATGATCGAATCGATAAACCGAACAGGGACATCCATGGCCGATTCCCCACTTTCCGCTTTTTAACCAGTATAACAAAATATGGAAGATGCATCAAGGCGAAACACAAAAATTTCATGGAAAGTGAAAGAAATTTTACCGAAAGTTCTGTCGGAAACGGTTTCGGTGTTCCCACTCAGGCCGGAACGCCCCACAGCTCGATCGTGGCACCGGCGGCAAGCCGGACGTTGGTGTCCACGGTCAGGGTCAGCCTGCCGAGCTTCTGGCTGGCATCCACATTCTGGCCGCTGCTTCCGGCAGGCAGAACGACCGCAGGCGGTGCACCCGTGGTGCCGGATGCGGCAAAACAGAGATACTGCCCGAAGCAGGGAAGTGCCTGAAAGCTGGCAAAGGTGCGGGTGGGCGGGCTGGACATCAAGCTGCTGGCAGCACAGGGGGCAGAAGCACTGAGCAGCTGGGTACCATCGCTGGTGCTGCAAACCCAGTGCAGCGTGCCCTTGGATTGGCTGCTGCCTGCCTGAAACAGCACCTTCAGCGCCTGCAGTTCGGTGGGAAAGGTGCGCTCAAAGCTGGCAGCGGCGGCGTTCAGGGACACCTTTTCCAGCAGCTCCCACTGGCCGGGATCGCTGGGGTCACCCTTTGGGCCCTGGGGGCCGGGTTCTCCCTGCGGGCCGGGCTCTCCTTTGGGGCCGGTGGGTCCTGCGGCACCGGGCTCTCCCTGCGGTCCGGGGTCACCCTTTTCGCCCCGGAATGCACCGCTTTCCACAGCGGCTTTCAGCCGTTCCAGCAGGGCCTGCCAGGCGGGCGTGCCGGGCTGGGGCAGGGTGCTGTCCTCCGTGCCGGAATTTTCGGCCACGCAGTAGCACACGTCCGCGCTGGTCAGGGTGCGGGTGCCATCGGTGCCCTCAAAGGTGATGCGGCCCTCTCCGGGCACAGCTGTGATGAGGGCGGGTACCTCCACAAGGCCGTCTGCCACCAGCGTGGAGGGAGCAGCGTTCCCATCCGGCAGGTGCCAGAAGGCCCGCAGGGTCATGCCCTGCCACTCGCCGTCGGCTTCCACCCGCAGGGCGTAGATGCCCCGGTTTTTGGTGTAGCCGAAGCGGAGCAGGCCGTCGTACCCCTGCAAAGCAGCCCCGCCGCCCGAGGATAAATGGATCTGACGTTCGATCATACAGTTTCACTCCTTTTGTCGTGGTTTTCGCGTTCAAAAAGCTTGACTTTGGTTAGAGTTTCCGGTAAGATTGTGAAAAGACCGCAGAAGGTTTGTGAAATAAAATCTAACCAAAATCAGCTTGTGAGGCTATGATATCTGAACAAATTCAGAAAGTCAAGGAAAAATCTGAATCCGGTTAGAAAACCGGCGTTCTGCACAAGAAGGAGTGCAAAATTTGTGTTTTATGACTGCTACACGGCCCTGTGTCAGGCCAGAGGCATCAGCCGCAGCCGGGCCGCGCAGGAGATGGGCCTGAGCAACTCCACAGTGACCAAATGGAAAAACACCGGGGCGACCCCCTCGGGCGAGACGCTGGCCAGGGTGTCCGCCTATTTTGGCGTGCCGGTGGGGGAGCTGCTGGGCGAAGCCGTCCCGTCGGTGCAGGAGGAGCGGAAGCTGCCCGAAGGAGCTGTCCCGTTCGATCCCGCCCTCACGGCTCCGCTGCTGGGCACGGTGCGTGCAGGCCTGCCCATGTATGCGGAAGAAAACATTGAGGGCTACATCCCCATCACCCGGAAGGATGGGGCACGGTACTTCTGGCTCCGTGTCCGGGGCGACAGCATGAACGCCGTGGGCATCTCGGAAAACGATGAGATCCTGGTGCGGGAACAGCCGGAGGTGGAAAACGGCCAGCTTGCCGTGGTGATGGTCAACGGGGACGAAGCCACTGTAAAGTATTTCCGTCAGGAGGGAAGCCTTGTGGTCCTGACCCCCAAAAGCTTCAACCCCGTGCACCAGCCCCAGATCTATGATCTGAAACGGGTGCAGGTGCGGGTGGTCGGCCTTGTGGTGGAGTGCCGCAAGGTGTTCTGAAAAAAGAAGATGGCCCCTGCGGGGCAGAATAGGAGACTCGCTATGAAATGGAGGTCCGTTCTGTGCACAGCGCTGTTTTTGTGCGGTACCGTGCTGCTTTCTGCCTGCGGCGGGGGAGAGATGCCCGCGCCCGCGGAACCGCCCGCTTCCAGTGAGGTATCGGCTCCCTCTCAGCCGGAGGAAGTGCCCGCCCCCTCGGAATCGGCTTCTTCCAGTGAACCGGAGCCGCCAGCATCCAGCGTGCCGGAAAAAGAGAATCCATTGATCGTGAATGGCGTGCTGAAAAGCTACGATACCGGCAAGCAAAAGGATGTTGTTCTGCCCAGCGGGAAGTTTACCAAAATCAGTTCAGGATGCTTCAAAAATAATACCACCATGGAATCGGTGAGTATCCCGGAAGGCGTTACGGAGATTGGCTTTGCCGCATTTTCAGGGTGTTATAATCTGAAATCTGTGCAGCTGCCAAAATCTCTGGTGAAGATTGAACAGTCTGCATTTTTAGATTGTGTATCACTAGAAGAGATTACTTTCCCTGAAAACAGTAGACTGGAACTTTACCAGTCAGCATTTGAAAATTCAGGGCTGTTGAAGGTTTTTATCCCGTCAAATATTCGGATGATGAATGGTGGAGTATTTGCAGATTGCAAGAAACTTATCAGTGTATATCTTGAGGGACAGGAGACCATAGAAAAGCAAACATTTGCAAGTTGTTATTCTTTGCGAACAGTCATACTTGGTAAGGCAACGAAGGAAATTCGAGCGGGGGCATTTGATGGATGTTCGAATTTATCGGATGTCTGGTATGCTGGAAGTTGGGACGAATTGCTTTCGGGGTGCAATAAGGAGTGGAATGGAGCATTCTTTAATGCGGAACACCATGAAGGTGCTCCAAGCGATTGACTAGAATACCAAAACAATAAGAAACCCGGGGACAGCATCACAGCTGTCCTCGGGTTTTTGTGCGTTCGGAAATCTTACACTTCCTCAGTCTCCTCGTCCTCGTCGTCGTCCGTCTCGTCGGCGAGAGCTTCTGCATGGATGCGCTGGCGCAGGCGGGTGCGGAACTCCTCGGCGGGGATGCCGCTCTGGTTGGGGGTCAGGTCCGGGGCGGGCTTGCCGTCAGGCAGGTGGGCACCAAAGGCCGGCACAAAGAAGAACTTGCGCACGACAAAGATCAACGCAATGGCACCCACGCTGATGAGGTTGTCCAAAGCCGATTCGTGGCCGACCACCATGTGGCGGGCAATGGCGTAGAGCAGCACTTCCAGGCTGCTGCCGGGGCTGTGCTTGGCCAGCATCTTGATGAACTCCACGCCGATGACAATGTCCAGCGCCCGCTCAAGGAAGCCGCGGATCTCTACATCGTTGCCATCAAACAGCAGGCCCGGCATCCACTTGAGCAGGGGGATGAAGCTGAGCAGCAGGCCGATGAGCACCAGCCCGGACAGCACGATCTCCAGCAGGGTGGCGGCCTGAATGATGTAGCTGCGCAGTGCCTTGCGGCTGCGGCTCTCAACGTGGGCGGAGTGCGGGGTGTCGGAAGGATGGGACATGATGCGGCATCTCCTTTGCTCAAGATCGTGAAACGAAAAAAGCTGACAAACTTTTCTTAAGTCTAGCAAAGGATTTGAGCAAAGTCAATGAAATGTGCCGAATTTTCTGGGAATTACTGGACGGATACATAGCCGGAGTGCTCAATGCAGGAACGGCCTGCATCGGTGGAGAGCCACTCGTAGATCCTGCGCTCCGGGCTGTCGGCAGCGGAATCCTGCAGGATGGCGGCATAGAATTCGTTGCACAGCGGGTAGCTCTGGTCGGCGATCGTCTCGTTGGAAGGGGTCACGCCATCCACGGCCAGCAGCCGCAGACCGGGCTTGGAGTACATCTGGTCGATGTAGTAGTAGACCGAGAACCCGATGGCGTTGGCAGAGTTGTTATACTCTGCAATGCTGTCCACCAGCTCACCCATGGCGGTGGGGGCCAGCTCGGTGGGGGCCTCCATCAGCGGGCCGCCCTGGATCAATAGCTTCTGGAACAGGGTCTGGCTGCCGGAGTCCGCCCGCCGCTGGAAGGCAATAATCTCCTGATCCTTGCCGCCCACATCTTTCCAGTTGGTGATCGTTCCGGCGTAGATGTCCTTGAGCTGCTGCAGGGTCAGGCTCTGCACGGGGTTGTCCTCGTTGACGATGAACACCAGTGCGTCCCGGCCAATGGCCTTCTGCTCCAGCGGGTCACCGTCAGCCTTCAGCTCCTCCTTGACGGATTCCGGGGCTTCGTAGGCGATGATGAGCTTGACCGAATCGCCGTAATTGTTGCCGTACAGGCCCAGGTTGCGCCAGGCCTGGGCCGTGGTGTTGGTGGTCACGGCGCTCCGGGCGGTCTCCAGATCCAGCCCGGTGGTGTCGGCCATGATCTGTGCGATCAGCGGGATGCAGGCCGTGCTGCCATCCGTAATGGGGAATTCATCCACGCTCAGGATGGGCTGTGCGGGCATTTCACTGGCGGCAGAAGAGGCAGGGGCCTCAGAATCAGGCTGAGACGGTGCCGCCCCCGAATCAGAGGAGGCAGGCACGGTGTTGCAGGCGGAGAGCAGGGCGGCGGTGGATGCCAGACCCAGACCGGTCAGGAACGCGCGGCGGGAAATTTTGACAGTACGCATGGAAAAACCTCCTTAGAAAAAACCGTTGTCCATTTCGTCGTTGCTGGAAGCGAAGATGCTCTCGGCGTAGAGCCACTGGCCGGTCAGGTCCATCCAGCCGCTCTCAAAGCCCTTGACGGCGGCGAACACGCCCTCGGGCAGGCCGTTGACGCTGTTGGCGTAGTACCCGGCACAAGTGCGCAGACCGTTTACCACCACATTGCCGTCGCTGTCCAGAACATCGTAGAGCCAGCTGCTGCCGGGGCCATTGTAGCAGCCGTAGAAGTAGATGCCGTCCTCAGTGGAGAGCAGGGGCGAGTAGTAGTTGTAGGTCTCATTCAGCTTGGCCGGGTCGAGGGTCTTGTGGATGCCGTCCGGCCCGCAGATGTGGATGGCTGTTGCATCGTAGCTGTCATTGTCATCCTGCTCGACCCAGGCCCAGCCGTTCCCCTCGGGGTAAATATGGGTGCGCACCTGATTTTCCACCGGGTCGATGGTGGTATCGGTCAGCAGAACACCGGTCTGCAGGTCGAACACCCGCACGGTGCCGTCTACGGCATAGATGGCCAACGTGGCATCATCCGTATTGGCATCGTAGAGATCCTTCTCCTCGCCGGTGAGCAGGTCGTGGAACAGATACCGGCCTGCCATTTCAGGGGTGGAGGCATCCGGTTCCGTGATCGCCACGCCGGGCGCATAGTACCGGATGGGCTGGTCGTATTCGCAGAGCACAGCGCTTTGCTCCGTGCTGACCAGATCCACCAGCTGATATCTGCCATCGTGATACAGGCTGACCGTGCCTGCACCGGTGTACTGCTGGTAACCGGTCAGCTCCTCGCCGGTGGTGGGGTTGTACAGGCTGTCGGCACCCATCGTGCCATCTTCGTTGTAGTGGCTCACCACCAGCCAGTCGGTGGGGGCAGAGCTGTCGCTGCTGCTGGCGTAGAAGTTGGAAAGGGCAGACAGCTCTGCCTGATAGACCACCTCGCCCTGCCGATCCTGCACCTGCACGGCGCAGTAGAGGGGCAGGTCATCGCCCCATTCGTTTTCCGGCACATAGTCTGCCGGGACATTGCAGACTTCAAAAGCCAGATAGCTGCCTGCTGCGCTGCATCCGTAGGCGTTTTCGGGCACAGCCAGCTCCTCGCCCGTGGCAAGATCGATCACCCGGCAATCGCCTGCGGCGTGGTTGTTGCAGGGGGCATAGGCCATCTGTTCCGGTGCGGTCAGAACCAGCAGGCTGCCGGTCAGGGCGGCATCGTAGGCACGGTCAAAGGTCAGGATCTCCTTGCCGCTGCGGTCGCACAGGGCGGTTGCCCGCCCGGTGGGGGTACCGGGGGCTGACCACTGCCGCAGATAGTACCGCACGGTGCCGGTCAGGGTATCCGGCACCAGATACACGGTCTCGCTGCTGGCGGCCTGATACAACACGGTATTGCCGCAGAGCACGGTATTGCCGCCGTTGGAGCCGTTGCTGTACAGGATGCGCAGCTTGCCGTCGTCCAGCGAAGCGGCAGCGGGGCCGGGCGCTTCCTCAGCCTGCGCGGGCTTGGAATCGGGCAGGGGCGAGGCCGGGGGCAGCAGGGAGCAGGAGGCCAGCAGCCCTGCCGCGGCAGACAGGCTGAGCACTGCACAGCCGATGCGGAGAACAGAACGTTTCATAAGCGTACCTCACAGGTTTGGCAGAATTTAACTTTCCTATCCTGATTATAATACGAATAAACCGGACGTTCAATTGCAATCGAACGTCCGGTCATGGTTACAGTTTTGTTACAGGGTTCGCTCAGACCTCGGCAGCCTCAGCTTCGTCCATCCGCACCAGCTTACGCAGGAAGGGGAAGAGGAAGGGCACGGTGACAAAGAAGGTCAGTACATCGGCGATGGGCTGGCAGATCTCAACACCCAGCAGCCCAAAGGCCCGGGGCAGGGTGAGGATGAGTGGGATGAAAAACACGCCCTGACGGCAGCAGGCCAGAAAGGTGGCCCGGCCCGATTTGCCGATAGACTGGAACAGCATGTTGCCTGCCACGATCACGGGCTGCAGCAGCATGGCAAAGCACTGGTAGCGGAAGGCGGGCAGGGCCACGGCGGTGACTTCGGGATCATCGCGGAAAAGGCGGATGAGGGTCTCGGCATTGAACCAGCAGGCGGTGAGAATGACAGAGAGGAAGCAGAAGCTGGCTGCCATGGTGAACAGGCAGGCCTGCTGCACCCGGTGGTACTTTCTGGCACCATAGTTGAAGCCTGCCACCGGCTGAAAGCCCTGCCCGGTGCCGATGGCCACTGAGATAATGAACATGAAGATGCGGGAAACGATGCTCATACCGGCCACGGCAGCGTCGCCATAGCCCCGGGCGGCGATGTTCAGCAGCATTCCGCCAATGCTGTTCAGGCCCTGACGGCCAAAGCTGGGCATACCGGTCATCAGGATGGTGCCGAACTCCGCCGGGCTGTGGGTGACTGCCGTGATCCGGAACTGGCTGACTGTTTTGCCCCGCAGGAACATGGACAGCAGGATGCAGAAGCTGATGGTCTGGCTCAGGGCCGTGGCAAGGCCCGCACCGGCGGTGCCCATACCCAGCCCAAAGATGAACAGCGGGTCCAGCGCAATGTTCAGCAGGCCGCCGGTGACCAGGCCGATCATGGCAAAGCTGGCCTTGCCCTCATAGCGCAGGATGTTGTTCATCACCAGACTGGACATCATAATGGGAGCGGCCAGCAGGATGTACCGCGCGTAGGCGCAGGCATGAGGCAGGATGGTCTCGGTGCTGCCCAGCAGCATCATAAAATCGGGCAGGGTGAGCAGGCCTGCCGCTGTGATGATGCCGCCGAACACCAGCGCCGTGAAGAAGCTGGTGGAAGCAAACCGGGTGGCGGCATCGGTGTTCTGACTGCCCAGGCTGCGGCTGATGATGCTGCCGGAGCCGTGGCCCAGCATGAAGCCCAGCGCCTGGAGAATGGCCATCAGACTGGAAACGATGCCCACCGCGCCGGATGCGCTGGTAGAGATCTGGCCTACAAAAAAGGTATCGGCCAGATTATAGATGCTGGTGATGAGCATGCTCAATATCGTGGGAGCCGCCAGGCTCAGGATCAATTTCGGGATGGGGGTCTCCGTCATTTTGCGGAACTGCTCCGCGCTGCGGTCGGCATTTGCCATGAAAAAACCTCGCTTTCTCTTTGACACGATCTTTCAATAAAAACAATCCATTCCAGTATACCGCAGGATCTGTTTTATATCAACCAATTTCTTGCCGGGGTTATTGCAGCAAAAGACCGCCCTGCCCGGCGGCAGAGCGGTCTTGGGTCATGGAAAGGAAAGTGACAGTTACAGGGTCTTGCAGAACTCCTTCAGGTAGGCGCGGAAGGCCTCGCCGATCTCGGGGTGCTGCAATGCCAGCTCCACCTGAGCCTCCACCACGCGGAGCTTGTTGCCCATGTCGTAGTGGGTGCCGGTGAACTCCACGGCGGTCATGCCGCCGCAGTTGCGGGCATACTCGGCCATGGCATCGGTCAGCTGGATCTCGCCGCCTGCACCGGGTTTGGTGTGGGCGAGGATATCGTAGATCTCAGGGGTCAGCAGCACACGGCCCAGAATGGAGTAGTTGCTGAACTCCTGGCCCTTTTTGGGCTTCTCGATCATGTCATCCACAAAGAAATAGTTGTCGTGGATGGGGGTGGTCTTCAGGCTGCAGTAGCGGCTCACATCGGCCCAGGGCACAGCGGAGACACCGGCAGCCGGGCGGCCGAACTCCTCATAGGCGCGGATGAGCTGGGCGCAGACAGGATCCTCGCCCCAGATCACATCGTCGCCGTAGATGACCACGAACGGGTCGTCACCGGTAAAGGCCTTTGCCATGCTCACGGCGTGGCCCAGGCCCAGCGTCTGCTTCTGGCGCACAAAGAAGATGTTGGCAAGGTTCGAGATGCCCAGGCACTCCTCCAGCATTTTTTCCTTGCCGGGGGCGGCCAGCTTTTCTTCCAGCTCGGGGCTGCGGTCAAAGTGATCCTCGATGATGCTCTGGTTGCGGCCCAGAATGATCAGAATGTCCGTGATGCCGGACTTGACGGCTTCCTCCACCAGATACTGGATGGCGGGCTTATCCACGATGGGAAGCATCCCCTTGGGCATGGCCTTGGTGGCGGGCAGCACACGGGTGCCCAGACCAGCGGCAGGGATGACAGCCTTCGTAACTTTTTTCATGGTTCGGAACTCCTTCATCATATCATTTCAGGCTGAACGCTCAGCCGTAGACCAGATGGATCAGGGCATCCACATTGGGGCCAAGCAGCAGGGTGAACGCGCTGCCGATGACCATGAGCAGGACCAGACAGCCGAGCACGGCGGCCCAGCTGGTGCCGCCCTGCGCGCAGAGCACGGCTTTGCGCTGTGCCGCGTCCGGGAACTCCGCGCGGATGCGGCGGATCTTCTCGGCGGCACTCTGGCGATAGAGCCACTTGCCATACAGGCCGCGCACGATCATCAGCAGAAAGCTGAGCACCGAGCAGACCCGGGAAAGGGTGAGCAGGGTGGAGGTGGAAAGCCCCGGGGACAGGCTGCTGTCCGTGATCTGCAAAAGGTCAATGAAGGTGGGCAGGGCCAGCACCAGCTCGGCGGCCAGAAAGGCGAACGCGGGCTTCCACGCCTTGCGGTAGAAGAAATAGAACGGGCCGAACAGCATGGCCGAAAAGCTCATGGAGGTCTTGGTGTGGGACAGCTGCATCCGGCAGTAGGCGCTCAGGTAGGCAGGGGAGGCCGGGCCGATGAAATCCGCCCAGTCCTTGCAGGGAATGCCGTCCATGACCTCTTCCTTGCCAAAAGCCGCCTGATAGGTCTGGCGCAGCGGGTCTACCTGCGGGGCTCCGGTCTCCTGGAACTGGCGGTAAAAGGTGGAGTAATCAAACTCCTCGCTGTGCTCGTCCGAATCGGCACGGTCAGCGGGCTCCTGTGCCCCCTCCGGGGGCAGGGCCGCACCGCAGCAGCGGCAGACAGATTCACTGCGCAGGGTGCGCTCGCCGCAGGCAGGGCAGGTGCACAGCTCACTTTCCTGATAAGGGAACTTCCACTCGTATCCGGCGGCGTGGGCCGGGGCATGGATGCAGCGGCCGAGCTTTTCATAACAATCGCGGTGATAAGGCGCGCCGCAGTCGGGGCAGACAACGATATCGTCCTGCAGTGTCAGCGGCTTGCCGCAGCCCTCACAGGGGCAGCCATAATATTTGGGCATAAGATCCTCCCAGTATGCTAGTTGAACTTATTATACTCCCTTAAAAGAGAAAAGAAAAGGCAAAAATCTTCAAAATTCCAGTAGGTTGAGTATTTTTCCTCTTTACTTTATCATGGATTCTGGGTATACTAATGAAGTATCTGTGTATAAACTGTATCTTTTGAGGGATTCTTAAAATATGATTACTACTGACGAACTGAAAGTGCAGCTGGCCGATTACGGCACCGCTGTGAAGGACCTGGAGGAAGCGCTGGCCATCGCCCGACAGGCAGAAGGCTTAGAGCGCTATGAAGCACTGCTTTTGGACGAACTGGCGGGCTTCAAGCGCTTGATGCAGGCCCAAGCTTTGGGCTGGGACACCTTAAGCCAGCAGCTGACTACGGAAGGCAGCTTCTTCGGACGGCTGCCGTCGCTCAAAAAAGATACTTATGATCCAGAGGCCAAAGCTATGGCTGCCGGTGCCCGCGAACAGGCCAAGAGCCTTTATAAGCAGCTGGACAGCCTGCTGGCTGGACGCACTGTCCAGGAAATGACTGACGATCTGGCGCTGCAGTATCCTTGGGTAGCGCTATTAACAGAAGTCACCATCGCTTTCATGCAGGCGTATCAAGCCAAAAAACGTGAAAAAGAGCTCATGGATTTTGACGACATGGAGCATTACTGTTTAGCGCTGCTGTACGAGACGACGCCGGAGGGGGAGACGCGCCCCAGTGAGCTGAGCCGTACGCTGCAAGCATATTATCACGAGGTCATGGTGGATGAATATCAAGACATCAATGATCTCCAGGAAAATATCCTGCAAGGTGTGGCCCGCGCAGACAATCTTTTTATGGTCGGCGACATCAAGCAGAGCATCTACGGCTTCCGTATGGCCAATCCTCAGCTTTTCTTATACAAATACGAGACCTTCCCGCTAGAAGATACGCCTGAGATACCCGCTCAGCGCATCGATCTCAATCGCAATTTTCGCTGCCGTGAGCATATCATCGATGGGGTCAACACCATCTTTGCCCGCTTGATGACCGGAGAAGCCGGCGATCTGCTCTACGACGAACACGCTGCCTTAGTCAGCGGCGCTTATTATCCGCCCAAGGCTGACGCTGCGCCGGAGCAGATAGAGGCTGTCTTGATCGACCAGCCGAAAACAGTGGAGGAGGACGACCCCCAAGGCGACCGTCTGCCTGCCATTGCCCTGGAAGCTCAAGCTGCCGCCAGCCGTATCCAAGAACTATTCGCTCAAAATGCGCAGGTCTATGATACTCAGCTGGGCACTTACCGAACTATCCGCTACAGCGACATCGTCATTTTGATGCGTTCGCCAAAAGCTTCGGCACAGGTGGTGCAAAAACAGCTGGAATCCTCCGGCATCCCCGTGTTTGCCGGCT
>ERZ834798.2265-NODE-2265-length-14372-cov-5.411189_pt1 | contig 14372 bp, 8 predicted proteins | sample MGYA00519689_ERZ834798 | MGnify/ENA primary metagenome ERZ834798 (study PRJEB31850, sample SAMEA3708761) | human gut metagenome | biome: human gut; feature: human-associated habitat; material: faeces | place: China | collected 2014 ...
GTGCGCGGTGGTCATTGCCCTGTCCAGCTGGAACAACCGCCGCTGAAAAGACGAAACAACAAAAGCGCCCCTGTGCACCGGATGGGTTCCGTGCACAGGGGCGCTTTGTTGTTTTTGGTTTTTCAGCAGCGGTTGTTCCAGCTGGAAAGAGCGATCACTGCCGCGCACAGCCGGGCTTTGAGCAGCGCCAGTTTGATGCGGTCGTTGCGGCTGCGGGCGTCCTGCAGGGGCATGTCCCGCACAGCGGCTCGCACCGCCGGGATGCGCAACGCCTGCCGCAGCCATGCGGTGCGCTGCCGGAAGCTCAGCGGCCCCAGACAGACATTCTTGATGCCCAGCTGCAGGTCCAGCACCCGGCTGTGGTTTACGGCCCGGCGGCAGGCGGGGTCATCGTTCAGACCCCAGTCCCTTGCCACGGCTTCCACCGCGTCCGAGAGGTAAAAGTTATCCGTCAGGCGCTCCGGGTGGTAGCTCTGGGAGGCCGAGCCCGAGACACGCAGCTTATAGCGGTAGAGCTTTTCCGGGATGCCCACCACACAGTGCAGGTGCTGCCGGTAAAAGGACACGAAAAACAGGGCGTCCTCCGCGATCTTATGATCGGTAAAGCGACAGCGGCCTTCCTCGATGCAGCGGCGGCGGAACAGCTGCCGCGTGACCAGCGACATGGCCGACAGCTGCGGGAACAATTGCGGGCAAGGGTCGCCGCGATACACCCCTTCCAGCACCGGTGCGACCTCCGTGCTGCTCACCCGGGTGCCATCGGGCGCATAGCGGTCATCGTAACTGCCGAACAAAATCAGGTCGGCGTCCGTCTGCCGGGCCGTGCGGCACAGCACCTCCACCATCTGGGGCTCCAGTGCGTCATCGCTGTCCAGAAACTGCACATAGGTGCCGCGGGCTGCAGCCAACCCGGCATTGCGGGCCGCGCCGACCCCGGCGTTCTTCTGGTGGATCACCCGGAAGCGGGCATCCTGCCGGGCGGCCGCATCACACAGCGCCCCGCAGCCGTCCGGGGAGCCGTCGTCCACCAGAATGGCCTCCCAGTCCGGGCAGGTCTGGGCCCGCAGAGAGTCCAGTGCCGCCGGGAGATATTGCTCTACGTTATAAACCGGAACAACAATACTGATCTCAGGCATGTGCGGCACCCCTTTCGGCGATCAGGCCGGTGTACAGCTGCTGCAGGCGCAGGGTCTCCTGCCGGATGTCGTACCCGGCAGCCCGCACCTGTTCCGCCGCCTGCGCACGGTCGGGCAGATTGCGGTCCGCATCCTTCAGCACTGCGGCCCATGCTTCGTCCGGCTGTTCCAGCGAAATGCGGCAGCTGTCCGGCCGCAGCAGGACTTCCTCGGTGACGCCGGTGGAGAACACGCAGGGCAGACCGGACGCCTGCGCTTCCATGCCCACCACGGGCAGACCCTCAAACAGCGAGGGCATCACGAACACATCCATGGCCTGATACCAGACGGAGGTGTCGCTCTGCACGCCCAGGAACTTCACATCCTGCGCAATGCCCAGCCGGGCGGCCTTGGCTTTCAGCTCGGCCCGCAGCTCGCCCTCGCCCACCAGCAGCAGGCAGCTGTCCGGCCGCACCTTTTTCAGGGCCGCAAAGATGTCCAGCAGGCGGGTGTGGTTCTTCTGCGCCATCAGGCGGGCCACACAGCCCACCACCAGCTTATCGTTCAGGCCATATTCTGCCCGCAGCTTTGCCCGCACCTCCGGCCGGTAGCCAAAGCGGTCCAGGTCGATGGCGTTGCGCAGGGTCACGCCCCGGGCATCCCACGCGCTCTGTCCAAAGTAGTAGATGCCGGCCTCCCGCCCGCAGGCCCAGTAATCGGTGGCCGCGCCGGGAATGAACTGTTTGCAGAACCATTTGATCGGCAGCTTGGCGTCCTTGGGCAGACAGGTGTTGTGGGCGTGGGCGATGCGCACCGGCAGGCCCGCCTTTTTAGCGCCTTCCAGCGCAAAAAGCTGCATGGCCTCGTTGTGGGCGTGCAGCACCTTGATCTCCGGGTGCTGGGCCAGCAGCTGCTGCATAGAGCGCAGGTAGGCCGGGTAGCTCTGCGGGGCTACGCCCGGGCTCTGGAAGATGCGCCCGCCCAGTGCGCGGATCTCGTCATCAAAAAAGCCGGGCTTTTTCTTGTTGACCAGAAAATCGAACTGGAACCGCGTGCGGTCCAGATGCCGGTAATAGTTCATCAGCATCGACTCGATGCCGCCCCGGTCCATGTTGCTGACCGACTGCAGGATGTGGATCATGAAGAACTTCCTTTCTCCCGGTACTGTGCCCGGATGCGCCGCTGCACCTCCTGCGCCGAGGGCGGCTGCCATGTCTGTTTTTGGGCGGCAGGGTCCTTCGTCGGCTTTGCAAAGCAGCACACCGCCAGCGGGATCATGCGCAGGCCCATGGTGCACCAGAAATAAAAGGCCGTGTTGTCGGTGAGGTAGGTCATGGACAGCGGGTTGAGGATGGCAAAATACAGGATGCCGGCCTCGGGCCCGTAGCGTTTGGTCCAGTACCAGGGCAGGATCAGGTACAGGAACGCACACCAGAAGCACAGCCCCGGAAACCCCAGCTCCACGAACACCTTGAGGATGTCGTTGTGCAGTGGGTAGGCCACATCAATGAGGCCGATCTCATAAAAGCGGGTGACCATGGCGTCCACCGCCTCGAATCCCAGCCCGATGAAGGTAGGCGAAAACTGATAGTAGTCCTTGGCCAAGCTCCAGATGTAATCGCGGCCCATCATGTTGATGCCCACCGCGTTCAGCAGCCGGGAGATGGCACCGGTGTGCACCAGATACAGATACACCCAGAACAGGGTCACCCAGGCCACACCCGTGAGCATGATCAGCTTTTCCTTGGCATGGCTGCGGCGCAGCACCCAGATGTAAAAGGCCGAGACCACCAGCGCCGGCAGCAGGATGCGCTTCATGCCCGCCAGTACAAAAAAGAAGGAGCAGCCCGCCAGCACCCAGTTGCGGGTGCGCTGCTGCTTGGTTTCTTTTGGCGAAAAGAACAGGTAGTACAGCACAAAGATGCCCTCCAGAAAGGTCACCTCGTGGATCTCCAGCCGCTCGGCATAGCCATAGGTGTTGTTGCCCAGCGACAGGATGCTGGTGAGCAGGGAGCTCACGCTCTCGCCCACACCATAGGCGGGCACCTCGCTGAACAGGATGAAGAGGTTTGCGCAGCAGATGCCGATGGTGAACAGGTCGATGCTGAACCGCCCGTACAGGTACACGCAGCAGATGGCCACCACCGTGGCGATGCTCTGATACAGGATCTTTTCCACGCCGCGGGTGATGGAGGCAAAGGCCGTGAAGTTGCGCACCCAGATGAACATGGACCAGGCGGCAAGCACCGCCAGATACAGGATGTACAGCCCGGACGGCCCGGCCAGTTTTTTCAACCGGTCAAAATCGCCCCGGATAAAAAATTCCAGCCCGGCCAGCCCCACAAAGGCCAGCGTCACCGCCTTGGGCAGACCGCCCAGCACCGCATTGATGCTTTTGCCTTCGCCCAGCCCGGACACGGTGAACAGCAGCACCGCCAACAGTTCCATCCAGCGGGGCTGGCGGAACTCCCGGCTGCGGAAGGGGTCTTTTTTGCCGTAATATTTCCGGGTCAGGATCTTGGAAACATCCTGCACGCGGTCCACCTCGCTTTCCGTGCCGGTGTAAACCGGTCAGTTGATCAGCTGGAACAGTCTGCCCTGCAGCTGCCATAGCCCATAGTCCGCCTGTTCCAGCGCCCGCTGCGCCAGCCGCACGGCATAGGGCAGCGTCCGGGGGTCCGGCAGCTTCGCTGCCCACCGGCGGTACAGCAGGCAGCAGCAGGCAAAGGCCGTCTGCCGGTCCGCCTCCGGCAGACCGGCCACACACACATAGCAGTAATTGGCCAGCTGCAGGATCAGGTTGCAGGCAAACAGCGCATCCTGCGGCAGGCCCAGACGCACCGCACCGTCCAGCATTTCTTCAGCCACCCAGTAGGCCTGCAATGCTTTGGCCGTATTCTGGGAGGTCGCGGTGAGCCCCATTGTATTTTTGCACCACAAATATACCACAGGTTTTGTCGAAGCAATGCACTTCGCCCGCGGAAAGACCCAGAAATGGATCATGGCATCCTCAAAACAGGTGTACCCGGAGGGGAACCGTACCCGTTCAAACAGGGTCCGGCGGTACAGCTTGCCCCAGGGAGTGCCGGGCAGCTCCACCACATCCAGCCGCCGGGGGCCGGTGTAGCACGCTTCTGCGTACTGCTGCACCGCACCGCGGGTGTCGGCTTCGTCGCAATACTGCCAGCCGCCCTGCACGATATCCGCCCCGGTACGCGCCTGCGCCGCCAGCAGCGTCTCCACTGCGTCCGGCAGCAGGCAGTCATCGCAATCCACAAACAGGACCCAGCGGCCCACCGCCCGGGCCAGACCGGTGTTGCGGGCGCGGGCCGCGCTGCCGCCCTGCTCCGGGTGCAGCACGGTGACCCCTCCCTGCCGGGCGTACTCGGCCAGAATGGCCCCGCTGCCGTCGGTGGAGCCGTCCTCCACCGCCAGCACCTGCAGGCGGCGAGTGGTGTTCTGGTGCAGGATGCTGTCCAGACAGGCGCGCAAAAAGCGCTCCCCGTTGTGCACCGGCACGATCACCGACACATCCACCGCATCGTCCTGCGGCGGCAGCGGGCAGGGCTCCCCGGCATCGCACACCGGCTTCGGGCAGATGCCCGGCGCGCGGGCGGCAAAGGTCTCCAGCTGCTGGTCGGAAAAGCGCTGATGCTTCACGGCTCCCAGCACCCCGGCGGCACAACGGCCCGCCGTGCGGGCACCCCACGCCACGGCAAGTGCCAGCGGCTCACAGCCGGTTTGGGAACGAACGAGCTGGCAGGCCCGTTGATTCTGCAGCATGACTGCCGCCTCCTTATCTTTTTTACACCGTCTCGTGTGCGGTCTCCGGCTGCGGCTTATTGGCATCCCGCAGCTTCTTGAATGCGCAGCGCAGCAGATCCCGGATGTTGAATTCCTTTTCGTCATCCGAGGTGGCACTTGCTGCCTTGTACTCGATGGCGTAATCCGGGTTCAGGCTGTTGTACTCCTGGATCTGCTCGTCCAGCACTTCCAGAATGGCCTCCGCCTTGACGGCGTTGCATTCCCGGAAGAAGCCCATGATCTGGCCCGCACCGTTGGAACCGATGAAACTCTCCTCGGTGCCAAGGGCCGCCACCAGCCCGGCAAAGTCCCGCAGGACATGGTTGCCCACCGAGTAACCATACTCCCGCGAGAGATGGTTCAGGCTGGTAAACTGGAAGCACATGCAGGTAAAGTGGCTGGGCAGCAGGCCCTGCTTTTCCAGCCGTGCCACCATGGCATCCACACGGTCGCGGTTGGGCAGACCGGTCTTTTTGTCCACATACATAAAGTATTCCACAAAGTCGCGGGAACGGCCCACCACAACGGCCAGTGCGCAGCCCACGAGGAAGAAGAATACAAAGCCGATGGCCAGATACAGCTTGGTGTTGATGCTGGGCCACACTCTGGTGGAGCTGGTGGTCTGCAGATAGTCCGCGCTCAGGGAGCGGTTGTGCTCCATGCTGGTCTGGTTCACGATCTGATAGTAGTCCACCAGCGTCTGCTCGTACTTGTTGATCTCCGACTCGATCGCGGCATGGGAGGCCTCATCGCCGCCCACCCCGCCGGCTGCCTGGAAGGTGTCCAGCAGCTGCTGGGTGTAGGCCCGGCGGATGGCGCTGCTGCGCAGGGTCTTGTCGATCTCCACATACTCCAAAATCAGCGAATCGTAGGTGATCTGCTTGCTCTGGTTGTCATCGTAGGCCTCTACGTTCTTCAGGATGTAGTCGGTGCCGCTATCGTTGGCGTCGTTGTGGTAATGGTAGTTGATCAGGTCGCGGTTCTTCTCCGAGTAGTTCTGGATCAGGCCGCTGAGGTAGGCTTCCCGCTCCTGATACACCTGCTCGTTCTGCACGCTGCTCTCGATGCTCTGGGTCAGGTTGCGGCACAGCTTGTCGGCGTTGCGCACCTGCGGCCCGGTCATCACATTCGCGTACAGCGACGGGATCTCGTAGTCGTACAGCATCTTATAGATGTCGTACAGGTCCTCGTAGGAATAACCCGTGACCGAAGAGCGGAAGTTGGGATAGTTTGTCTTTTTATCCTCCAGATAGTTCAGCACTTCGGTGGTGTCGGACGACAGCACGTCCACGCACTCGTAATAGTCGTAGCCGCTGTTCAGCAGGCCGCTGGAGGGGTTCATGGTCAGGGGCAGCTCCACATATTCCTCCGTGTAGATGGTGGAATAGCTGCTGACGATGGCATCCAGCACCCGGCGGGCGTAGCTCGCACCCAGGCTGCCGTCCACCACCAGCGTCACCTTGTATTCGTCCGGGAAGTAGGTAGACTCTTCCCCCTTGTCGATGAGAGCTTCCTGCAGGGCCTTCTGGTCGTCCGGGATCAGCTCTTCCACCGTGCAGTGGGAGCGCACAAGGTTGATGCCGCTTTGCAGCCCAAGGCTCTCCATGGCCTGCGAGATGACCTTGGAAGAATAAATCTCGTCCACGTTCATGGCGGTGCCGTCCGGGGCAAAGCCGTCCTTGATGCCGTCGTGCAGGTACTTGATGTTCACACTGGCGGTGTAGGTCTGGTTGTTCTTGCAGTACCAGTACACCACCACTGTGCCCGCCATGGTCACGGCCAGCACCAGTGCAAAGAACCGCCGGAGGTAGCGCAGGATATCAAACTTTTTCAACGCTGTTCCTCCTTCCGGATCTGCCGGGCGGTGCGCACCATGCACAGGCCGAAGCACAGCACCACAAAGGCTGCCATTTCCACGATCACCCGCTTGAGGCCGATCTGTTGCACAAAGGAGCCGGCCGCATAGTTGAACACCAGGTAGTTCTGGGTCTTATAGATGATATAGGAGGCATCCGTCACCCGCAGTGCCTGCTGGATCTGATCCATGGTGGTTTCCAGTTCCTGCAGCATGGCGTTCACCGTGGTCAGGCCCGCCGGGTCGCTCATGGTCTGCATTTGCTGCACCACATACTGGGTGGTGGTGATCACATCCTGATGGGAGGTCGCCTCCGCCAGGGCACCGTCGGCGTCGCTGGCCATGGTGTCCAGCGCCGTTTTGGTGCGGGACATATAGAACTCGCGGTTCTCGTCCAGCGTGGGGATCATGACGATGGCGCTCATGCTCTCATCGTACAGGCCAATGCCCAGATTGTCGGAGTTGTAGTAGGCCATCTGCTCCTGATAGTCCAGCTGCTCGATCTGCAGCTTGTATTGCAGCATGGCCGTCAGGGAAGAAACGTCCGCCGACAGGCCGCCCCGCAGGATATAGGCCTGGATGCGCGGGATCTCGTAGTGGATCACGTTCTGGATCTGCTTGGACAAGCTCAGGAAGGTGTTGCCGGTGGTGGCGTCCTGATAGCTCTTGTTCTCGCTGACACGGGCCGTGAGGTAGCGGTCCAGCTGGTCGGCCCGCAGCGTCAGGCTCTTGAGGCGCAGATACGGCTCGGTGTCAAAGTAATCCGGCATGGTGCAGGAGAACACGCTCTGGTTCTCGCCGTAGTGCTCCATGAAATAATCCTTGTAGCTGCCGCAGAAGATCCGGAGCAGCGTGGCTGCGGTCAGGTGCTGGCAGGGTTCTTCCAGCTGCAGGCTGATGCTGCAGCTGGTGGTGATGTAGTTTTCCGAGCTGCTCACGTTGGTCACATCGGTGGGTTCCACCGTAATGGCCTTGCGCAGCTGTTCCACCGTCATCTGACCTTCCAGTCCGGCGTTGTACAGGGTGCTCTGCAGCACCTCGTCGGAGGTTAGGTCGGTAGTCGTAAACCGGGTGCGGTTGGGGTTGAGCCCCTGCGATGCCTCGGAGTAGTTCAGGGTCATCTGGGCCGAGGCCACCCGGCTGCTGTCCTGATATTGTGCGGTGCACAGCAGTGCCGCGAGCAGGATGCACACCACGATCAACGGCACCCGCAGGCTCCAGAAGCGCAGCACAGCCTGTTTGAAGATCTGCTTGATCTTTGTCGCCACGTCTCCGGGCCTCCTTTCAAGTTCGTTCATCTCAGTACCAGTTCACATCCACCAGAACCAGCTCCGGCGGATTGTATACGCGGGGGATCTGGTTGGAGTCGCCCAGGCCGCAGCCCACGATGAGGGGTGCCCCGCTGTCCAGCCGGTACATACCGCCCGCATACGCCGGGAACAGCCCCTCCTCTGCGGTGTACAGCCGCCCCAGCACCGGCAGGCGGATCAGGCCGCCGTGGGTGTGCCCGGCCAGCGCCAGGTCAAAGGGCGCATCCTGCATGTAGTCCACAAAGGCCATGGGCACATGGTTGATGCAGATGCGGAAGGTGTCGTACTGGCGGCTCAGGCTCTCCACACAGTCGCTGGCACCGTATTTGTAAAAGTCCTTCAGGGCACCTTCCAGCCCGATGAGCTCCACGTTGTTTTCCCCGATCTGGATGGTGCGGGTCTCATTGCGCAGCAGCTGCACCCCGGCCTCCGAAAATTTTTCGGCCAGCTGGTCATCCACCCCGCCGTAGATCATCTCGCTTTCGTGGTTGCCCAGCACCCCGTACAGCGGGGCCACATCGGCAAGGCTGCGGCACAGCGAAAGCATATTCTCATACTCCGGGTTCGGGAAGGTGACAAGGTCACCGCCCAGCAGGATCAGGTCCGGGTCCAGCTCCTGCACGGTCTGGATCAGCTCCTCGTTGTGCTCGCCGTATTCCCGCAGGTGCAGGTCCGACAAAAACAGGACCCGCAGCTTTTCCGACACATGGCTGGAGGTCACCCGGTAAAAGGTCACCTGAAAATGACTATTCGTATAATCTGTGTACAGTTTCAGTCCGGCGGCTGCCACGCCGCACAGCAGCACAAAAGCCGCCAGCAGCTGCAGCAGCCGGTTCTGCCACCATCGGCGGCGTGCGCCGTCCGGCGGGGGCGTTCGTTTTATTCTTGCATGTTGCGCCATGCTCTTCTGCCTTTCCTGGTCAATGGTTCAATGATTCATCACCCGCCGGAACAGCTCCGGCGAGAGGGCAAACAGCGCTGCCTTGGCCCGGCGGCGGGGCGTGCAGGCAAACTGCAGCATCCGCAGCCGCTGCGGGCGGTAGCCCGGCAGGGTCCTGCAATCGAACCGCGCCGCGCAGTCCAGATACTTCCAGCACAGGTCATCCTGCAGGCGGCGGCGCAGCGCCCGCGGGGTCACCGTACGGTAGATCTCCGCCAGACTGTCGTAGATGCGCAGCCGGTCCTGAACACGGCGGGTGCTCAACCCTTCCGCGTGCGTGATGGAACCGGCGCGGCAGTTATCGTAATAGTAGATCTCCTGCCCGGTCAGCACCACCCGCTGCGCCTGCAGCAGCACCCGCGGCGTGAACTCTTCGTCCTCGTGCAGGATACCCTTGCAGAACTGCAGGCCGTTTGTCCGCAAAAAATCGGTGCGGTACAGATGCCGCCCCACTTCCACCCGCAGGCCGCCGGTCTGCAGGCATTTCAAAAGATACTCCTTACCGGTGTAAACTGTGTGAAAGGTGAAGTTTTTTTCCACCGCTTCTTCCCAGCGGGTCATCACCGGTTCCTCGCGCAGAAAATGCGCCTTGCCGATGACCACATCGGCCCGGTCCTGCAGCGCCATCTGCAGCAGGCCGGGGCAAACGTTCTCTGCCAGCCAGTCGTCACCGTCCATGAACAGGATATACTCGCCCTGTGCATGGCACAGCCCGTAATTGCGGGCGTCCGACAGGCCGCCGTTGGGCTTGTGGAACACTGTGACCCGGCTGTCCTCCGCCGCCAGTGCGTCACACACCGCGCCGCTGTCATCGGTGCTGCCGTCATCCACGATGAGCACTTCCAGCGGCACATCCGGCTGCGCCAGCACCGAGCGGACACAGCGCTCCACATAGTCCCGGATGTTGTACACCGGGATCACGACCGAGAGCAGGCCCTCGCACATCGTTTCTTCATTCCGCATCGTGTTTTTCCTCCGTCGCTCCTTTTTTGATCGTAAGCGTGTGCAGCAGCCCGCGCAGGGTGTCCACATTGCGCCAGTCCAGCACCGCGTTCACCACAAGGAACAGCGGCAGCACCCACAGCCCGAACAACGCACCCTTCAGGCACACCATCAGGTAGCCGCCGCCATAGCAGCGGTCAAATCCCAGCAGGTACAGCAGCACAACGCAGAGCAGCCCGTTGACGCCCAGCCGCACAAAATCGCCCACCGGCGACTCTCCCAGCACTTTGGTCCGGGTAAAAAGGATCAACGCCGTATAGCGGTACAGGTGCGCCGCCAGTGTGCCGAACAGGCAGCCCGCGATGCCGAACCGCAGCACCGACATCACCGACACCAGCAGGTTGATGCCCATCTCGATCAGGGCCTGCTGCCGGGTCTCTTCAAAGCGGCCGCTGATGTTCAGCAGCATCCCCGACGGCTGCTTGGCGCTGAACAGCAGCTCCACCGCCGTGAACAGCACCAGCAGGCGGGTGTCAAGGTACTCGGCATCGGTCACACCGGACGTATACAGCGCGATGATGGGCATCAGGAACACAGCCACGGTCGTGAACAGTGCAAAGGCCGCGGAAAGGTAAAGGGCATCGTACAGCCGGTACAGCCGCTTGAACTTTTCCGGCTCCACATAGAACAGCTGCCCCAGCCGAAAGCTGATGCTGTTGACGATCGAGTAGAACAGCTTTTCGATGTTGGAGAAAAACAGCATATAAATGGTGTACACACTGGCCGACGCCAGACCGCACAGGCTGGAGATCAGGATCGTGTCGGTGTTGTTGAACACGATGCTCGTGAGCTGATGCACCAGCACCGAGCCGCGCTGGGCCAGCGCCTCCAGATTGGGGGTATCGTGCGCGTTGAGCCACGGATAGTTTTTGCGCATATAGGCCGTAAGCACCAGCACCTGGAACACCGAAGGCACGCAGTAGGTCACCTGCACCAACAGGATGCTGCGGGTAAACAGCAGCGCCAGCATGCGCAGCAGGTTGCCCGCCGCCATGGTGGCCGTGGTGATGTAGGTGATCACATAGTTTTTGCCTTCCACTTCCATAAAGGAGCGGTATTTGCCCTGCACCAGATAGCTCACGATGCCCGGGATGCCGTAGAACACCACGATCAGGCTCACAGTGCCGTAGGACAGCACTGTGTTGATGCACAGGGGGTACAGCAGCGCAAACACCACCGTGACCAGCAGATACACGATACCGGTGCGGCGGTAATAGTGATGCGTGGCCGAAAAAATGCCGTTGATGGCTTTCCGGTCGCCCACGGCCACCGGAAGGTAATAGGCCTGCTGCGAGGCCAGGCCCACGCCCGCTTCCAGCAGAGTCAGACAAGAAAAGATCTGCTTGATGGTGCTGTCCAGACCGTTGAGCTCCGAACCGAAGCTGGTGAGGTACAGCCGCGGCAGCAGCAGGCCGAACAGGATCACCGACAGGTTGTACAACAGCGACGAGCACATGTTGTGCAGCACCCGGCGGCGGCTTTCGGCCGCGGTCAGGACCGGACCGGCCGGGTTTTGTGCGTTGTCCATCACACCGCACCTCCATGCGAAGGCATCGCCTTGAGCGGATCTCCGGTCACATGATGGTACACTTCTTCATACCGGTCCAGCATGATGTCATAATCAAAATTGGCCCGCACATAGTCCAGCTGCGCTTTGCTCTGCTCCGGGGTCAGCGGCTGGGCGGTGTCCCGCTCCAGTGCCCGGGCCAGACTGTCGGTGTCCTCGGTGCGGAACGCGGTGCCGTAGTCGGCGGTCACAGTGGTGTTCTCCGGGATGTCGCTCACGAGGCACTTCACCCCCAGCGACAGTGCCTCCAGCAGCGAAAGCGAAAGGCCCTCGGTATGGCTGGGCAGCACAAACAGGGCGCAGTTGCTGTACAGCTCCAGCAGCGCGTCGCCCACCACATAGCCCGTCGTGATGATGTTGGGGTTGCCCGCGATCTTCTCCTGCACGGTGGTGCAATACTCGGTCTCCGCAAAGGGGCCGGCCAGCACCAGTTTTTTGTCCGTGTGGGCTTTCAGATAGCCCTCCACCAGGTCCAGCGGGCCCTTTTCCGGCGAGATGCGGCCCACATACAGAATGTAGCTCCCGGCTTCCAGCCCGTATTTTTCGCGAATCAGGTTGCAGGGCAGCGGCTGGCGCATCTGCACCGCATTGGGGATGAGAATGGCGGTACGATCGTACTTCTCCTGAAAATAGTTCCACTCGCTCTCCGACAGCACTACCAGATCATCCGCATACTTTGCGGCCACCCGCTCACCCAGCTTCAGGTAGGCGCTGGCAAAGCCGCCCCACTTGTCCACCTTCCAGTTCAGCCCGTGCACGGTGCACACCGTGTGCTTGCCGAACAGCTTGGCGATCACCAGCGGCACCGATGGGCCGATGGCGTGGTAGTGGATCACATCGCAGTCCCGCGTCAGGGCGTCAAAGGTGGCCAGGAACGAATAGACCATGGCATTCAGCGACGCCTTCTGAAAGGTAAAGATGCGGCGGGCCTGCACGCCCTCGGTCGTGTAAACATTGTGCCCCTTCTGCAGGCCGCGGTTGTACACCGTGACCTCATAACCGCGCCGGACCATGCTGACTGCCAGCCCGCCGACCATGACTTCCACACCACCCGAACGGGACGGGAAGTCCTTGTGCCCGATCATTGCCACCTTCATACCAAAATCTCCCTTTCCGTGACAGCGTTTGCTGCCGTTCTGCCGGTCGTGGCTGGCCGGCTTCTGTGTGCAACTCAATTGTAACATACCCGCAACACCTGCGCAACATTTCCGTGCATTGTTTTTGGCAAAAATCCCCGCAGAGCCTGCATTTTTCTCCATTGACCGGGCCGTACCTGCGCCAAATGTTTAACAAAGTTTAAGGCGTTCCGTGCCCCCAAATTGATTGACATACTTTTCACAGGTATGCTAAACTGTTTTTGTTGGTTCTGTGCAGATTTTTCCACAGAGCAGGGCCAAAAATCACGAAAAGACACAAGAAGAGAAAGAGAAGGAAACCACTATGAACAAGATCTCCCGCAAAGGCTTTCTGAAGATCGCCGCTGCCGCCGCCATGAGCGGTGTCACCGCCGGTGCTCTGGCTGCCTGCAATGCAGCCTCCGGCTCCACCTCCACCGCTGCTTCCGGCAGCGCTGCCGCTTCCGGTGCAACCGGCACCTACATCCCCGGCACCTATGAGGGCACTGCCGAGGGCATTTCCTCCACCGTCAAGGTCACCATGACCTTCTCCGACAGCGCCGTGACCGACGTGGTCGTGGACACCTCCGGCGAGACCGCTTCCATCGGTGCTGCTGCTGCCGACGAGCTGCGCGATCAGCTGCTGGCTGCCGGTTCTGCCGAGATCGACGGCGTGTCCGGCTCCACCATCACCTCCGAGGCCGTCATGAAGGCTGCCAAGAGCTGCTATGCACAGGCCAAGGGCGAGGCCGTTGTGTCCTCCGTTCAGCTGCCCACCGGCGACGAGAACGACTGGCTGGGCACCGAACCCGACATCGACGAGGCTGCCATCACCGAGACGGTGGACACCGACATCCTCATCGTGGGCGCCGGCAACGGCGGCATGTTTGCCGCTGCCTATGCAGCCGCCAACGGCCTGAACTTCCGCATCATCGAGCAGAACGGCAACGTGCAGGACACCCGCCACTGGTACGGTGCCATCGACTCCGCCGCAGCCAAGGCTGCCGGTGAGGAGCCCTTCGACCGCGCCAAGCTGCTGAGCGAGATCTCCCGCTACGCTTCCGGCAAGTGCGACCAGCGCGTGGTCAAGACCTGGATCAACGAGTCTGCCGCCATGCACGACTTTATGCGCAGCATTCTGGAAGACAAGTACGGCTGGGTCTGCGATTTCACCTCCGGCAGCGAGGCTGCATGGCCTGCTGAGAATGCAGAGCACAACACCGACTACCTGTTCCCCGTAGAGGAGCACAACTACATGGCCAGCGAGCGGGAATCCGGTCTGGCCCGCAACGAGCTGCTGCTGCAGTACATCCAGGAGCTGGGCTACGGCGTAGACTTCAAGACCAGCCTGGCTAAGCTGGAAAAGAACGCCGAGGGCCGCATCACCGGCGTTATCGCCCAGAACATGGATGACGACCACTTCATCCGCTACAACGCAGCCAGGGGCGTTCTGCTGGCCTGCGGCGGCTACGCCGGCAACCCGTACATGATGCAGCAGCTGGATCCTCTGGGCACCAGCGTCACCACCGCCTGCTCCTACTCCCCTGCCGACAAGGGCTACGGCATCCGTGCCGCTGTGTGGGCTGGTGCTAACCTGGACAAGGAAGCTGCTCCCATGCTGTTTGACCGCGGCATCGTGGCCCCCGGCGTGGATGGCGGCTATG
>ERZ834798.2267-NODE-2267-length-14358-cov-3.760330_pt1 | contig 14358 bp, 11 predicted proteins | sample MGYA00519689_ERZ834798 | MGnify/ENA primary metagenome ERZ834798 (study PRJEB31850, sample SAMEA3708761) | human gut metagenome | biome: human gut; feature: human-associated habitat; material: faeces | place: China | collected 2014 ...
CGGAGGAACAGGAAATTTTGCTGGATTCCCCGATTGTGGAGTCCGAGGACGAGCCCGGGGCGGTAGACGCTCCGGGCGTCTCCGGTTCGAAGGAGCCGGACGAAGCCGCCGTTGAATCCACGCCCGTGGTTGAAGAAGACGCCGTCGAACCGGTTCCTCCGGTTGAGGAAGCCATTGCCGGGAATCCGGAAGCGGCGGCCTCCGCCGATGCCGACGCTTCGGCGGGGCTGCCCGAAATCCCCGAGGGCGCGTCGTCGGCTTGGCCGCAAGAGGAAACATTGCCCGCGCCCGCCGCTGGCGGTGAGCCTCCGGCCCCCGTCGATCCTCCTTCCGGGGAGGAAGAAGAGCCGGAAGAAGAACGGCCCATGACCCTGCTGGAGCACCTCGGGGAGCTGCGCAAGCGCCTCGTGCGTGGTTTCTTGGCCATCCTGATCGGCTTTTTCGCCTGTTACGGCTTCGCCCAGCAGTTGTTCTATTATCTTTCCCTGCCGCTGTTGAAGGTCATGCCCGCCGACTCCAAGTTCATTTATACAGGGGTTGCGGAAGGCTTCTTCGTCGACATGAAGGTCGCGTTCGTGGCCGGCGTGTTCGTGGCGTGCCCGTTCCTGTTCTATCAGATCTGGGCGTTCATCGCGCCGGGCCTGTACGAGGAGGAAAAGAAGTACATCATCCCGTTGGCCCTGTCTTCGGCGCTGTTCTTCATTTTGGGCGGGGTGTTCTGTTATTTCGGGGTATTCCCGTTCGCTTTCGAGTTTTTCATGAGCTATTCGACCGACAATATCGTGGCGATGCTGTCGATCGACGAATACTTGAGCTTCGCGCTCAAGATGGTGCTTGCCTTCGGGCTTATTTTCGAAATGCCGCTGTTCAGCTTCTTCTTGGCGCGTATGGGTCTCATCACCGCGCAGAAGATGCGCGAGGTGCGCAAATACGCCATCTTGGCCATTTTTGTCGTCGCCGCCATCCTGACGCCGCCGGACGTGTTCTCGCAGCTTATGATGGCGGGCCCCATGATTGTGCTGTATGAAGTCAGCATCTGGGTGGCCGTGCTTGTGGGCAAGAAGAAGGCGGAGCGGGAAAAGGCGGCCGAGGAAGGTGGAGCATGATCCGTACCGGACACGTCGCCAGAACCACGGCGGAGACCAATATCGATTTGACCTTGTGCCTTGAAGGCAGCGGCAAGACGTCCGTCGCCACCGGTTTTGGCCTGCTTGATCACATGCTCACCCTGACGGCGTTCTGGGCCGGGTTTGATTTGTCCCTGACCTGCAAGGGCGATACGCATATCGATGCGCATCACTCCGCCGAAGACATCGCCCTCTGCCTTGGCCAGGCGTTCGCTCTGGCCGTGGGCGACCGGAAGGGCATTGCCCGCGTGGGGTTCGCCCGCGTGCCGATGGACGAGGCGCTTGCCGAAGTGACGCTCGATATTTCCGGGCGCCCGTGGCTGGAGTGGCGGGGTGACGAGTTGCTGCCGCCCGTGCTCGCGGGTGAGGAGCGTGACGTCTGGCGCGAGTTCTATAAGAGTTTTGCCGCCGCCGCCCGCATGAACGTGCATGTCGCGTTTCTGTATGGCCGGAACGGGCATCATTTGCTGGAATCCGCGGCTAAGGGGTTGGGGCTTGCCTTGGCTCAGGCCGCTTCTCTCACAGGTAACGTGGTGCGGAGCACCAAAGGGAGTCTCGACTGATGAGCAGACTGACCCGCCGTTTTTTCTGTCTCGCGGTTTTGGCCGTATCCATATCTCTGCTTGCGGCCTGTCAGAAGACGACGCCCAGCACTCCGGACCTCCCCGATTTGAAGGTCGGCGTCGTCGGCGTGGAACAGCCCAAGGGGACGACGGATTTGCTCGCGGGATTCATTCCTGAAGATCGCGTGTTGGCCTCGGATCAGGCTGTGGCCACGTTCAATGAAGAACTCATGAAGCTTTTGAAGACCACGACGCACCGCTCGTACGTGTTCATCCCCAAGGCCGGGGGCGCTGATCCTCGCGAACGCAATGGCGCGCTGGCCCATTGGGCCAAGATAGGGAAGGACATGGGCGTGGATCTGCTCATCGTCCCGCAAATCCTCGACTGGCGTGAACGGGCCGGGAGCAGCGCGGGTGTGACGACGTCCGCCGCCGTGAATATGGACTTCTATCTGATTGACGTGCGCGAACCCGGCGGCGCGCTGGTGTCCCGCTCCCACTTCAAGGAAAAGCAGGTCGGCCTGAGCGACAACCTGATGAACTTCGATACGTTCCTCAAGCGCGGCGCCAAGTGGCTCACGGCGCAGGAGCTGGCGATGGAAGGGATGCAGAAGATGATCAAGGAGTTCGGTTTATGATCCTTTTTCCCGCAGTGGATATCAAAGGGGGGCAGGCTGTGCGCCTCAGGCGCGGGCGTGCCGACGACTCCACGGTCTTTTCCGACGATCCGGTTGCGGCGGCGCTGCAATGGCAGGAGCAGGGCGCAAAGTTCCTGCATCTTGTGGATCTGGACGGCGCGTTTGAAGGTGTGTCGCCGAATACGGATCTGGTCCGCCGGATTTGTGAAGCCCTTTCCATCCCCGTACAGCTTGGCGGCGGTATCCGTGACGAGGAAACCGCCCATCGCTGGCTTGATGCGGGTGTGGCCCGTCTGATCATCGGTACGCTGGCTCTGGAAGATCCCGCCCGTTTCGCGGCGCTGTGCCATGCCTGCCCCGGTCGCATCGGCGTTTCGTTGGATGCGGAAAACGGACGCCTGAAGACCCGTGGCTGGGTGGGGGATACGCCGTATACGGTGGATGATGTGGTTCCCCGTCTGGCTGAAGACGGCGCGGCATTCCTCGTGTATACCGACATCGAGCGTGACGGTATGCAGACCGGCGTGAACGTGCCCTCCCTGACGCATCTGGCCCGGACGAGCAAGGTGCCGGTGATTGCCGCCGGCGGCGTTGCCACGTTGGATGACGTGAAGGCGTTGTATCCGCTGTCGGTATCCGCGAACCTTGAAGGCGCGATCAGCGGACGGGCTATTTACGAAGGCACGCTGGATCTGCGCGAGGCCATGAGCTGGATCGCCGCGCAGGAGCGGTAGTTTTGACGTGGGGGAAGGGTTCCCCCTCCCTTGCCCCACGCCCCCAACACTCCCTCTCCCAAGACTTTTGGCGTTATCGGATCCTTGTTCGGAAAGGTGCTGAAAGCGAAAGCGTGGGCGTGCCTTTCAGTTTTTGGGGAGAGGGGCTGTTTGGGAAGGGAAAACATTCCGTAAAAATGGCGGGGAAGAAGGCGTAGCTTTTAAAGATGGCTTTGGAGACTGTTTTTGGCGGGGCCATGAAAAAAACGGTTGACTTTCATTCCGGGGTTCGCTAAAAGCTTCCTCACGCATGGGGTTGTAGCTCAGTTGGGAGAGCGCTTGAATGGCATTCAAGAGGTCGTCAGTTCAATTCTGTCCAGCTCCACCAGATTTTTAAAGCTGATTCAATTTTGGATCAGCTTTTTTTATTGCATGAAGTTGCATAATAAAATGGTTGAGGAGCCTTTCCGACCGCCTTTGAGGCGGGATACGGAAGGCTCCTTATTTTTTTGCTCATACCCCGAAACGGAACACGCGGAGATGGCAGCCGCCTCTGCCCGTGCGGGCCGTAAAATCCTGATGGTACGCTTCGGCGGGGTAAAAGGTGGAGGCCGGGAGCAGTTCGGTGGCCACCGCATAGCCGTGTTCCCTGAGCTTTTCCATGAGGGAAAGGGCTGTGGCTTTCTGCCGCTCATCTTTGTAGAAAATCGCTGAACGGTATTGTGTGCCGATATCCGGGCCCTGTCTGTTGATCTGGGTAGGATCATGGATTTCAAAGAACAGGCGGGCGAGTTCCTCGAAAGAAACCTTTGCCGGATCGTAGGTTACGCGGACCGCTTCGGCGTGGCCGGTCCCGCCCGTGCAGACCTGTTCGTAGGTGGGGTTCGGCACCGTACCGCCCGTGTAGCCCGACTCCGCGTCACAGACACCGGGGACGGACTGGAAAGCGTCCTCCACTCCCCAGAAACAGCCGCCCGCGAAGATGGCCTCTTCCGTGCATTCGGATGTTTTTTCTGGTATGAATTCAAGCGACAAGGAATTGACGCAATGCCGCGTGTTTTTTGGGGTGAAGCGTTCGCCTTCGAAGACATGCCCCAGATGGGCCCCGCAGGCGGCGCAGACGATTTCCGTCCGGTGGCCGTCCGGATCGGGGCGGCGGAGCACGGAGCCGGGCACGGCGTCGTCAAAGGACGGCCAGCCGCATCCGGAGTCGAACTTGTCGCCCGAGCGGTAGAGCGTTGCGCCGCAACGCCGGCAGGCATAGGTTCCGTCGGCCTTATGGTTCCAGTAGCGCCCGCTGAACGGCGGTTCCGTCGCGCCGTGGGCGATGACCTGTTCTTCGTCGGGAGTGAGGGGTCGCATGGTGCCTCCTTGTGTTATCAGCGTATATGATACAAGTATGATCCCTGAGTAGAAAGACAATGATACCTTTTGCCGGGCCCGGTTAGGGATGGCACAACCTTTTATTTCGGAGAAAGTATGGTCTCAACTGCCGTTCGTACCTTTGCGAGGGGCATTCCCTGGAATCTCTTTTTGCTGACCCTCGGATGCGGCCTGTTCGCACTCGGCGTGAAAGCCGTCGCCATTCCCCATATGCTCATTTCCGGCGGCGTATTCGGGACGGCGCTTCTGATCAATTACATGACGGAAACCCTGAGCCCGGCCGTGTGGAATGTGCTGCTCAACATTCCTATCTTCATTGCGGGCTGGCTGTTCGTGGGGCGGCGTTTCGTCCTGTACAGTCTGTACGGGCTGGCCGTGGTCTCCGTGGCCACGCAATATTTGGACATGACCATCAACATCACCGATCCGATTCTCGCGAGCATCGCTGCGGGCTGCATCTGCGGGCTCGGGCTCGGCATCGTACTGCATTCCATCGGCTGCGATGGCGGGTTGACCATCATTTCCATCGCCCTGCACAAGCGGTATGGCATCAGCGTCGGGCAATTCAGTCTGCTGTACAACATCACGCTGTTTGTACTGGCCTTTTCCATGTATAATCCGGACAGCATGTTGTATTCGCTGATCATGATTTTTGTGTACTCCAAGGTGATGGACTACGTTTCGACCATCTTCAACCAGCGGAAAATGGTGTTGATCATTTCCACGCAGCACGCCGCAATCCGTGAAGACATCCTGATGCATCTGCACCGGGGGGCCACGCTTCTGTCCGGTTCCGGCGGTTTCACCGGCGAGCAGAGGCCCGTGCTGTTGACCGTCGTGCAAAACTATCAGATCCGGCTGTTGGAAGAGCTCATTTTCCGGCATGACAAGCAGGCGTTCGTCATCATCGAGAACACGCTGAACGTCCTCGGCAAGGGGTTCTCCTGTGTAAAGGAATATAAATGAAGAAATGCACCTTGCCGGTCGCGGCTCCGCTTTTGAAGGGGCTTTGTCGATTTCCTCCGGCAGGGTTTTCTGGTATCTGAGAGGCAGCGAGCCGGAATATCCGGCACGCGATCCGACACCTTCAACCGTGGAGAACCGTCATGTCCGAAGAACAACAGGTGCGCCTGAACGTGCATACCGAGAAAATGGGCACCTCCTACGCGAATGCCTTTCAGGTTCGTTACTCGCAGGATGACGTGCTGGTTTCCTTTGGCGTCAGCCTGACCGATCTCTCTGCCGAGCCGGGTGTGAAGGGCGTCGTCACCGCCGACATGCTGGAGCGTATCGCCATGACGCCCCGTACGGCCAAACGCCTGACGCTGACCCTTATCCAGAGCCTCCGCGAATACGAGGCCCGTTTCGGCGAAATCGCCGTCGAGGAGAAGGCCCCCGAAGAGGAATAGCCGCGCTTGGTGCGGAATGGTATCGAAAAGGAAAAAGGCCGGATGTGTCCGGTCTTTTTTTATGCTTTGCAAAGGAGGAGGCGCGGCGGCGGAGCTTGTGCGGGCATCCTTATGCCGAGCGAAAGGCGTATGCACGTGAACGGTGTTGCGCGCGGAGCCGGTGCTGGGCATTTGCAGTTATAAATCCTCATAAAGGAAAATGGATATGGTTTGTTCGCGTCGTCCGTATTGGAGGCCTTGCGTTTTGCAATCCATCCGGCGGATGACGCCTTTTTAGAGGGGGCAATCTGCCTGTATGGGGTGTTTCCGGGCTCTGAAAACGTTTTTTTGCTCCCTCCGTTCTCCCTTCTGAAGGAAAAGGGCGGGCCGGTTCTCATGCGTTTTGCAACGGTGGATTGCATTATGTAATGAACTTCTGTGTACTCATTTTTCTAATACTGTAAAATCATTGGCTATACATTTTGGCACGCACCTTGGATAGATGGCTGTTGAAATCCTGCGGGTCGGAAACACCGACGTCCGCGTTACGTTCAAGGAGCTTGTCATGGATTTGTTTGACCTTGTTGGCCTCGCCTGCGCGGCAGGTCTTTTTGTGTACATGCTGTACGCGCTGTTCAAGCCGGAACGGTTTTAGGAGGATGATATGATCCTGCGAGATCTGTTGCAGCTTGTCCTGTTCATCGGCCTTTTAGCGGCGCTCAGCCCGCTGTTGGGTCGGTATGTCCATCAGGTTTTTTCCGGCCGCCGCACCTTCCTGCATCCTGTCCTGGGGCCGGTGGAGCGGGGCGTGTACTCGCTGTCCGGCATTCATCCCGACGAAAACCAGACGTGGAGCCGGTACGCCGTCAGCCTCATCGGATTTTCCCTTGCGGGGTTCCTGCTCACGTTCGGGGTACTGCTTTTTCAGGATAAGCTGCCGCTGAATCCGCAAGGCTTCCCCGGCCTTTCGTGGGATTTGGCCCTGAATACGGCGGTCAGCTTCCTGACGAATACGAACTGGCAGTCCTACGGCGGCGAAACCACCATGAGCCATTTCTCGCAGATGGTGGCCCTGACCTATCAGAATTTCGTTTCCGCAGCCGTCGGCATCGCCGTGTGCGCCGCGGTCGTGCGTGGCATCGCCCGCAACGAATCCTCGTCCATCGGCAATTTCTGGTCCGATCTCGTGCGCATCACGCTGTACGTGTTGCTGCCTTTGAGCATCATCGGGGCGTTGATCATGCTCTGGCAGGGTATGGTCCAGAATTTCGACGCGGGCGTTACCGCGACCACGCTTGAGGGCGGGAAGCAGTTCATCGCCACCGGGCCCGTCGCTTCGCAGATTGCGATCAAGCTGCTCGGGACCAACGGCGGCGGCTTCTTCAACGTGAACGCCGCGCATCCTTTTGAGAACCCCACGGCGTTGGCCAGCTTCCTCCAATCTTTCTACATCCTGATCATCCCGAGCGCGCTGGTGTTCTTCCTCGGGGACGCCGTGGGCAGCCGCCGTCACGCGTGGACGGTCTGGGCCGTCATGCTGGCCCTGTTCATCGGCGGCGTGCTGTGGATCTACTTCAGCGAGCTGCACGGTACGCACCTCCTGCAGCAGATTGCGGGCGGGGCCGTACCCAACATGGAAGGCAAGGAAGTGCGTTTCGGCGTGTTCGGCACCTCGCTGTTCGCGACGGCGACCACGGACGCCTCCTGCGGCGCGGTCAACGCCATGCACGACAGCCTGACGCCGCTTGGCGGGATGCTGGTGCTGTTCAACATGCTGCTCGGCGAGATCATCTACGGCGGCGTCGGGTCCGGCCTGTACGGCATGATCCTGTTCATCCTGCTGACCGTGTTCATCGCCGGCCTGATGGTGGGCCGCACGCCCGACTATCTCGGCAAGCGTATCGAAGGCCGCGAGATTACGTGGTGCATGGTGGCCCTGCTGGCCTGCGCCACACCGATCCTGTGTTTCTCCGCCGTGGCGGCGGTGAGTTCGTGGGGAACGGGCGCACTGAATAATGCCGGGGCGCATGGCCTTTCCGAAATCCTTTACGCCTTCACGTCCGGCGCGCAGAACAACGGGAGCGCCTTTGCGGGGCTTTCCGCCAACGTGCCGGTATGGAACGTTTTGCTGGCCCTCGCCATGTTCATTGGGCGCTTCGGCGTGATGCTGTCCATGCTCGTGGTGGCGGGTTCCCTCGCCGCGCGCAAGAAGCGTCCGATTTCGGATTCTTCCTTCCCCGTGGAAGGGCCTACCTTCGGCCTCTTGCTGCTCGGGATCATCTTCATCGTGGGCGCGCTGACCTATCTGCCCGCCCTGTCCCTCGGTCCCATCGTGGAACAGTTCCAGATGATGCGGGGAATGATGTTTTAAGAGCGGCGAAGGGAACATCAACTGATTTATTCAATCCGAGCCTGTTGGGATAAGACAGGCATAGGACCGAGGGGGTCCGGGGGGAATCATTCCCCCCCGGCGGGTGCAGGGCGGAGCCCTGCCGGGGAATGGGGCGAGCCCCGCCTCCTCCCTCCGGTCCGCCAAGGAGATTTTTCATATGCGTCACCATTCTCAGGAAACCGCGCCTTCGCTGTACGTTCAGGCCGCCAAGGACGCCTTCCGCAAGCTCGATCCGCGCGTGCTCGTGCGCAATCCCGTCATGTTCGTGGTCGCCGTCGGCTGCGTGTTTACGACGGCCTCGTTCTTCTCCCGCGTGGTGACCGGCGCCGACGCCGGATTCAGCGGCCAGATTTCCCTGTGGCTGTGGTTCACCGTGCTGTTCGCCAACTTCGCCGAGGCGCTTGCCGAGGGGCGGGGCAAGGCGCAGGCCGACACGCTCCGCAGCGCCCGTACGGACACCGTCGCGCACCGGCTGCTTTCGGACGGAACCGTGGAAACCGTATCCGCTTCCGAGTTGGCCCCCGGCGACCGTGTGGTCGTGGAGGCGGGCGACATGATCCCCGCCGACGGCACGGTTGTCGAAGGTGTGGCCGCCGTGGACGAATCCGCCATCACCGGCGAGTCGGCTCCGGTCATCCGTGAATCCGGCGGCGACCGCAGCGCGGTTACCGGCGGGACCACGGTGCTTTCCGACCGCATCGTCGTGAACGTCACGCAGGAGCCGGGCAAGTCTTTCCTCGACCGCATGATCGCGCTTGTCGAAGGCGCGGAACGGCAGAAGACCCCCAACGAAATCGCTTTGAACATCCTGCTTGCCGGGCTGACCCTCATCTTCATGCTGGTGGTCGTCACCCTGAAGCCGCTGGGCCTTTACCACGGCATCAACATTGATATGGTCGTGCTGGTGGCGCTGCTGGTGTGCCTCATCCCGACCACGATCAGCGGCCTGCTCGCGGCCATCGGCATCGCCGGGATGGACCGCCTGCTCCAGCGCAATGTGCTGGCCCTGTCGGGCCGCGCGGTGGAGGCCGCCGGGGACGTGGATGTGCTGCTGCTCGACAAGACCGGGACGATCACGCTCGGCAACCGCATGGCCTCGGCGTTCCTGCCTCTGCCCGGCGTGAATATCGATGAAATGATGCAGGCCGCCTGCCTTGCCTCCTCCGGCGACGAAACTCCGGAAGGCCGTTCCATCGTCGAATTGGGGAACACCCTCGGCGTGTCCCTGAATGGGGTGCCGCAGGATGTGGTCAGCGTGCCGTTCACGGCGGAAACCCGCATGAGCGGCGTGGATGCCGCCGGAGAACAGCTCCGCAAGGGTGCGACAGATTCCGTGCTGCGGTGGGTGCACTCGCTCGGGCTTCCCGAACGCCGTGAGGAATTGAAGGCCCTCGTCGATCCCGTGGCCCGTGAGGGCGGTACGCCGCTGGTGGTGGCCTCCTCCACGCGGGGCGTGCTCGGCGTCATCCAGCTCAAGGACGTGGTCAAGCCCGGTATGCGCGATCGTTTCGACCGCATCAGGGCCATGGGCATCAAGACCGTGATGATCACGGGCGACAACCGCCTCACCGCGCAGGCCATCGCCGCGGAGGCGGGGGTGGACGACTTCCTTGCCGAAGCCAAGCCCGAGGACAAGCTGCAGCTCATTCTGGATCTCCAGAAGGAAGGCCGTCTTGTGGCCATGTCCGGCGACGGCACCAACGACGCTCCGGCGCTGGCCAAGTCCGACGTGGGGCTGGTCATGAACACCGGCACGCAGGCCGCCCGCGAGGCCGGGAACATGATCGACCTCGATTCCGACCCCACCAAGCTCATCGAGATCGTGGAGATCGGCAAGCAGCTTCTGATTACCCGGGGCGCGCTCACCACGTTCAGCCTCGCCAACGACGTGGCCAAGTACTTCGCCATCATCCCGGCGCTGTTCATGGCGGCCCTGCCGGAGCTCGGCGTGCTGAACGTCATGCACCTGTCCACGCCGCAGAGCGCCATCCTGTCCGCAGTGATCTTCAACGCCCTGATCATCATCCTGCTCATCCCGCTGGCGCTCAAGGGCGTGCGCTACCGTCCCCGTTCCACGGCTTCGGTCCTGCGCGGCAACCTGTTGGTCTACGGGCTCGGCGGCGTCATCGCCCCGTTCATCGGCATCAAGCTCATTGATATCGTGATTTCCGCCGTCGGCCTCGTCTAGCCGCGTCGGTACATATAACCTGAAGGGGCGTTCGTTCCTCTCCAACTCCGGAAGTCTCCTCCGCGTGCGTCCCTTCAGGTTTCTTTTTCACATAAGGATATACGTCATGTTCAAGCTCATTCGTCAGTCCGTTCTGTCCACGCTGTGCCTCGCCGTCCTTTTGTGCGCCGCTTACCCGATGCTCGTCACCGGGGCGGCCGACGCCTTCTTCCCTAAAGAAGCGGCGGGTTCGCTGATCCTGCGGGACGGCGCGATCGTCGGTTCCGCCCTCATCGGGCAGCCGTTCTCCAGCGCGAAGTATTTCCATCCCCGCCCCTCAGCAGCCGGGTACAATGCCGGTTCCTCCTCCGGTTCCAACTATGGCCCCACCAGCAAGGCTCTGGCCGAGCGCGTCCGGGCCTCGGAACAGGAGCTGCGCGCCGAGCGGCCCGAAGGCGTGTTGCCCGTGGATATGCTGACCGCTTCGGGAAGCGGCCTTGATCCTCATATTTCCCCGGATGCGGCCCTGATGCAGGTCCGGCGCGTGGCCGAAGCCCGCGGCCTGTCTCCGGAAGCGGTGGAAAAGCTCGTGCGCGGCCATGTGGAAGGCCCGGAATGGGGCGTGTGGGGCGAACCGAAGGTCAATGTGCTGCGCCTCAATCTGGCTCTTGACGAACTCCGGTAGCCGGGCGAGGAAAGAAGTACTTTCCGTGTCGGGAGGATGGTCATGGACGGTTTCGCGGAACTCATCGAACGCAAACGGCAGGGGTCCCTTAAAGTCTATCTGGGATACGCGGCCGGCGTGGGGAAAACCTACGCCATGCTGCAGGAGGGGCTGCGCCTGAAACAGCAGCACGTGGATGTGGTGATCGGGTACCTCGAACCCCACGACCGCCCCGAGACGATGGCGCTCGCCGAGCATCTGGAAACCGTCCCCCCCCGCGAATGGCGCGTGGGGGACGCCGTTTTCCATGAAATGGACGTCGAGGCCATCCTTGCCCGCAAACCGCAGGTCGTGCTGGTGGACGAGCTGGCCCACACCAACGCGGACGGTTCCAAGAACGACAAGCGCTACTCGGATGTGCTCGAAGTGCTGGCGCAGGGCATCAATGTCATTTCGACCATCAACGTGCAGCATCTGGAATCCGTGGCGGCGCGCGTCGAAGAGGCCACCGGCATCGCCGTGCGGGAACGCATCCCGGACACCGTGCTGCGGCGGGCCGATCAGGTCGTCAACGTGGACGTGACCAAAGAGGAACTCCGCGAGCGCCTCCGGCAAGGCAAGATTTACGCGCCGCAACAGGCCGAACGGGCGCTGTCGAGCTTCTTTACCTACGAGAACCTGTCCTTTCTCCGCGAGCTGTGCCTGCGCGAGGCATCAGGGGATCAGGTCCGCAAGATCGAGGCGCAGGAGCTCCTCAAGCCCGCCTTGGCCGGGTATGCGGTGGAGGCGGTCATGGTCGCCCTGAGCTCATGGCCCACCGATGCCGAATCGCTTATCCGCCGTGGCGTGCGTATGGCGAACCAGCTCGGATCGCCGTGTTACGTGGTTTATGTCCGCAGGCCGCAGGAAAGCCCGACCCGCATAGACGCGGGCATCCAGCGTCAGCTTCAGCACAACCTGCAGCTGGCGACGAGGCTCGGCGCGGAAGTGGTGCAGCTTGAAGGCGTGGATATCGCCGAAACGCTGGTGAATTTCGCCAGCGAGCGCAACGTGCGGCACGCGATCTTCGGCAAGTCGCGGCTGTCGCCCTTGCGGGAGCGGCTGCGCGGCTCGTTCCTGCTGGATTTCCTGTATGAGGCCGTGGGCGTGGATGTGCACGTCGCCAACGTCACCCCGAAGTATATCAAGTGAGCGCGTCATGATTGTTCTTCCCACCATGCACAAGCGGATACGCCGCTCCTTTCTGCGTCTCGTGCTGCTGTTCGGGGCGCTCGGGGTTTTGATGGTGACCGGCATCACCATTGCGGGGCGGGTTCCCTCGGAGCTCATCCGTATGAACTACGACTCCATCGCCTACGCGCAGGAGATGGTACGGGCCATGAACGGCATCCGGTTCCCCGAGCTGTACCGCGACACCGATACGCTCGGCTGGGAAAAACGGTTTGCCGACACGCTGGAACAGGCTTCCGGCAACATTACCGAAGAGGCCGAGCGGAAGGTCATTACGGATCTTCAAGCCTCATGGGATGCGTACCGCCAGACCCCGGACGACGCCAATTACCGGGGCCTGCACGCCCGCATCGACGCCCTGGTTCAGGTCAACGAGCGGGGGATGTTCCTGCGGCTCAGCAAGAACGCCCGGTTCCGCGACATCATGATGGCGGTGACGGCCGCGGCGTTCCTGCTCGGCACGTTTTGGGCCTTTCTCCTTGCGGACAGCGTGGCGGAGCGTCTGGCCCATCCGTTGCGGCGGGTGGCGGAACTGTTCCGCGATCGCCCGCAGCTTGGGCGGAAGCTCCATCTGCCGGACCCGCAGACGCTGGAAGTGCGGCTGTTGTTCGATGAGTTGTCCCGCCTGTGGGATCGCCTCGGGGAACTGGACGAGCTGAACGTGCACAAGCTGGTCGTGGAAAAGCGGAAGCTTGAAGTGATCCTCGAGTCGGTCGAGGACGGGGTCTTGGTGCTGAGCGCCGCAGGGGACGTCATGCTGGTCAGCCACCGTATGCTTTCGCTTCTTGGCTTGGCCAAAGATGATGTGCAGGGCAAGCCGTGGAGGGATTTGTCCACCAGCGCGCCCAACTACATGGCCCTGCGGGACGGACTCCGCGACGACATGCAGGGCAAGCAGGAGATCACCCTGCGCGTCGGCGGTGAGGAGCGCATTTATGCCGGGCGTCGGCGGAGCCTGCTCAGCGGCAAGGGCGCGGTGACGGGGCAGGTGTTTCTCCTGAGCGAGAAGCGGCGGCGCGACGGGTTGCGTTCGGAGATGATGGACTGGATATCCCACGAATTGAAGACGCCCATGCAGTCCCTTGGTTTGGCGGCGGATCTCATGGCCCGGCGTCCGGGGCTGGATGAGGAGATGTCCATGCTCGTTGAGACGGTGGGGCAGGATGCCGCCCGGCTGCGGACCGTGGCCCGGCAGTTTATGGAAATCGCCCGCATGAGCCCTTCGGCGCTCCAGCTTGTCCCCGATACGGTGGATCTTGTCGAGCGCGTGCGCGAGTGGCTGATCCCCTTCCAGCTGGTGGCCCGCGAGTCCGGCGAGCGCCTGCTTCTGAGTATGCCCGAAACCGATATCCCCGTGACCATTGATACTGAGCGGTTTGCGTGGGTGCTGTCGAATCTGGTGTCCAACGCTCTGCGTGTCGGTTCCGTCGGCTCCACGGTGCGGATCGTCATCACGCAGGAAGAGGACGATGCCGTTCTTCGGGTAGAAGACGATGGGCCGGGGATTCCGCCGGAGCTGGAGGCGCGTTTGTTCGAGCCGTTCTCGCACGGACGGACAGCCGGGACGCGTGAAGGGCTGGTCGGGCTTGGTCTGGCGATCACCCGCGATATCGTGGAAGCGCACGGCGGCGTGATCCGCTATGCGCGAAATCCCGGGGGGGGAGCCATTTTCACCGTATTGCTGCCGTTGGCGAAGTAGAGGAAGGCATTGGGAAGGGATGGAAAACTTTTCTGAAGAAAGAGGGGAATACCCCCACGCTTTTCCCTCACTTCCTCAAAAACATCCCTCCCCTTCCAAAGACTTTTACGCTTATCGAATTTCTGTTCAGGGGGAGGATTTGACGCGGGGGTCTGGTTTTGTAAAAAGACAATAGACCGACAGGTAACAATGAATGGAACGCATTTGAAGGCGGCCCGGTTTTACGGCAATCCCCTTGGGCTACGCCTAACCTGCGTCGAAAGCCGGTATTGCCGATTTGAGCCGACAGCCTTTTTGCGGTAACGAAAAGCGTACGGTCGGCCCGTTCCCGCATAAGGGAACAGGCTGATGCCCGCATAGGAAAGTCTTGGGAAGGAGAGAGGAGGGGACCGGG
>ERZ834798.2271-NODE-2271-length-14345-cov-3.141498_pt1 | contig 14345 bp, 18 predicted proteins | sample MGYA00519689_ERZ834798 | MGnify/ENA primary metagenome ERZ834798 (study PRJEB31850, sample SAMEA3708761) | human gut metagenome | biome: human gut; feature: human-associated habitat; material: faeces | place: China | collected 2014 ...
TCAAAGCTCCACCTGCTTTTACAAGGAAGAAACCGATCATCTCTACGATACCGGAAACATCGCCCCCCTGCATGGTAGATGGACATAGTGCATATCCAATACCCATTAAGATACCACAGATTGGAAGACACGCTACAGGAAGCATTAATGCTTTTCCCAATTTCTGTAAATACTTCATCATAATAAAAGCTCCTCCTTTTTTTTATCCCTTTTCGTTTTATTTTATGCCGTTATAAGTACGGCTAAAATACATTTTAATCTCCATTCTTGCGTGTGAAAAATCTTATTTTTCACACTAACAACTGTATATTGCGCTTTATTTATTTAGGATCAATACTGTGTCGCCAGGTTCTACTTCCTGATCTGTCACTGTTTCCACTGTCTGATAATCTGATGTATTGCACACAACCACAGGCGTGATCACGTCATAACCGGCTTTTTTTACTGCATCAAGATCAGCCTCTATCAACAGTTCTCCCTTTTTCACAGAATCACCATTGCCTTTATATGCAGTAAAATGTTCTCCCTTTAATGCAACCGTATCAAGTCCTATGTGTATGAGCAGTTCTACACCTTCTGAAGTCGTCATACTTACTGCATGCATCGTATCAAATAACATCTCAATCGTACCATCGGCCGGTGCATATATCCTGCCTTCCGCAGGAATAATTGCAACACCTTTTCCTAAAATCTCCTCTCCAAAAGTTGGATCACTTACATTACTGATCGCAACCGTTTTTCCTTTTACTGGTGAACCTATCTCAATCCCTTTTTCTTTTTTCTTAAAAAAATCAAACATTTCCACACCTCTTTTCTGCTGTATTATTGTCAGGTTTATCCTGCCATACACACACGTTTTATATGTATCGCCAGAAACATGATTTCCTCGCTGGCAATTCCGCTGCCATATTCCTTTTCAATATATTCAGCAATATGTTTACTGCATTCATATTCCTTCGGATACTTATTTTCCATCATCCTTGCAAATTCAATCTCCTCATCTTTCAACAATTCATGCCGGTAAAGGCGCTGTACCAAAAACTTAAGATGAGTGATAAATCTCTCATAATGCAGAGATTCCTCATCAAACTCAATTCCCATTTCCAGCCTGACCAGTTCTAAAATCTTCTGAATCATATTCGTCATTTCAAATGTATCATTGATCGTCGTGTTGTATTCTGCATTCACAAAATGCAGGGCTATAAATCCTGCTTCATCTTCCGTAAACTCTGTACCCAGCTTCTCATTCAAAAGATCAACTGCATATTTTCCCATCAGATATTCCTGATGGTAAAACTTCTTAGTCTCCCAAAGTAATGCATTCTTCAATTGAATCCCCTGCGACTGTCTCTGGATTGCAAAATTAATATGATCTGCCAAAGTAAAAATAACATTAGGATTTATTGTTTTTTTCAAATGGCTTCTACAATAATCAATTATTTTGATAGAAACATCTAAAATGTCTTGAGAAATATGAGCTATCATATCTACATATTCAGTTTTAACTTTATAGTAAGTCCTATCTATTTTTGATAATTCAATTATATCATTATTTTTTTTCTTAAATCCTATTCCTTTTCCAAAAGCAACTACTTCATTTTCATTGTTATCTAAACATATAACAACATTATTATTAATGGTTCTGAGTACTCTCATAATATTACCTCTTTTATTAATTCTTTGTACATTCCATTATTACTGAGTCAGTCGTCACATCTGTTATATTACTTTTGAAAACTTTATATTCTGAATTAGTAACAACTATTGGTGTTGTTAAATCTATATTCCTTTCTTTCATAAATTGTCTATTTATTTTTAAAACTGGTGTTCCATGTTTTACCCTATCGCCTTCTTTTATTAAAAGTTCAAATCCCTTTCCTTCAAGTGATACAGTATCTAATCCTATATGCATTAAAATTTCTGCTTTATTATTTGCTTCAAATCCAATCGCATGTTTAGTCGAAGCAACCAATTTAACTTTCCCATCTAATGGCGCAAACAAAGTATCTCCTTCAAATATTAATCCTACTCCTTCACCCATCATTTTCTTTGAAAAAACAGGATCTGGAACTTTTGATAAGTCTACAACTTTTCCATTTGCCGGTGCATATATTACACATTTTTTCTTTTTTAATACGTTAATCATATTCTTTCTCCTTATTATATAAATAAAAAACTCTTCAAAGGCAACATAATAAAGTATAAAAATACTTTTATTAGGTCAAGCCTCCAAAGAGTTACATTCCTAAATCACAAAGAAATACTAACATTCTATGATGTTTTTGTCAATATTTTGTTAAAATTTATATTAACTTTATATTTATATTATTCTCATTTTTTATTCAATATTTTAAATCATCACTAAATCTAATAAATGAATCTGCGTAAATGTTCCAAGTAAAATACCTTTTAAACAACGATTACATGTACATATTACTTGAATACCTTGAAACTGTTGTACATAATCATACATATATTTTTCTTGTATCTCTTTAGAATAATGAGATAAATGGTTATCTTTCAATTCTTTATTTTCATAGTGGAGCGTTCCACAATAGATAGAATTTTCTTTATTCTTTTCAATTTCAAGTACCTCAATATTCATTTTTTTTAAAAGACTTCTTACTGCTTGATGTATTTCTGGATGATTTCTATCTCTCCAACAATCTTGTAAATACATCTTTTGACCATGATAATCAGGAAATTTAAAATCATCTAATTGATCTAAATATTGCCATAAAGACATTGTATTAACTTGATTTTCTATTTGACCTCTACACGCTTGACAAACATAAATACCAATATCTTCTTCATTAAATTTTCTTTGATCAATTTTACAACATTTTGCAATATCCATCTTTTCTTTTAAATATTCTCTTACTTTTTTTGCTGTTTGTGGACTTGAAATAGCAAAATTACAACTTGGATAATAAATATACATTCTCTTTCCTCCTATATCATTTGAATAACAACCTCACTGATTCCTGCAAGAACCATAACTAAAATTGGATTCATTTTATATTTTCTAAGTAATATTAAACAAAGGATAAAAACAATAATTGCATGGTATCTTATATAAGAAATACCAATTAATGAATCTTTAAAAAATGAAGAAATCAAAATACTGATTCCACTAATCGCAATCATCGAAACAACCGCTGGTCTTAAATAAGAAAGAATTGTTTTCATTACTTTCATATCTTTATATTTTACATAAAAATAAGCAAGTAATGAAACAAGGATACATGAAGGTAAAATACAACCAAAAGTAGCAATAAGAGCACCAGGTAAATGAGCTACATATTGTCCAACAAATGTTGAAGAATTGACCGCAATGGGTCCTGGTGTCATTTGGGAAATCGTAATAAGATCCGTAAATGTATTCTGACTGATCCAATGATAGGTGGAGATTACTTGTTGACTAATAAGAGGTAATGCAGCATAACCACCCCCAAAGCTAAAGAGTCCTATTTGGAAAAATGCCCAAAATAATTGTAAATAAATCATGCTCTTTCCCTCCTTATAAATAGCTCAACAAATGCAAGTAAAATACATCCTAAAATAATGTACATAATATTCACATTTAAAAAGTAATTTAAAACAAAAGCACCTATCATAATTAAAATATTTCTTTCTTTATGTTCATCTATGACACTTAAAGCCATATCATAAACCACACTTACAATAATTGCTCCAATTCCTGCACGCATTCCAAGAAGAATTGCACTGATGATTTTATTGGTAATAAATATTTTATAAAAATAAGCTATCACACTAATAATCACAATAGGAGGAATAATTGTCCCTATCACACAAACAATAATCCCTAAAATTCCTGCCATTTTATATCCTAAAACAATCGCTCCATTAACAGCAATATTGCTGCATTTACCGCAATTGCTCCCGGAGAAGATTGGGCAAGTGCCGTAAAATCCAACATTTCTTTTTCATCAATATAATGAAGTTGATCCACAAATCTTTCTTTTAATAAAGAAACAATCACATAACCTCCACCAAAAGTAAATGCTGATAAATAAAGTGTAGAGGTAAACAATTCCATTAATAATTTTCTTTTTTCCTTCATTTCTATCACCTATTTCATCTTAATACACATTGATTCATCTGTAAAATATTATATAATAATATTATACATAGGTATTTACCTATATAAGGAGGCATTATGACATTTAGACATCTAGAAATCTTTATGAGTGTTTATCAAAATCGAAGTATTACTAAAGCATCCAAAGAATTACACATTAGCCAACCTTCTGTTTCATTAGCTATTAAAGAATTAGAAGAAAAATATCAAACACCCTTATTTGATCGTATGAACCGTCAAATTTATCCTACAAAAAAAGCTCATCTTTTATATAATCATTCATTACAGATTCTTTCATCTCTTGAAAATATGGAAAATGAAATGTATGAAGATCATGTAGAAAATATTTCTTTTGGTTGTAGTGTCACTATGGCACAAGTTTTTTTACCTCAATTATTAAAAAAATTAAAAATGATTTACCCAACTATTCATTTTCATATTATCGTTAATAATCTTGAATATATAGAAAATTTACTTTTAAAAAATGAACTTGATTTTGCTTTAATTGAAACAACACCGCTTCATCAATTAAAAAAAATAGCCTTCTATCAAGATGAACTTGTTATTATTGTTCATCCAAAACATCCTTTATTAAAAGTAAAAGATTTAAAAGAACTAGAACATTATGATTATTATTCACGTGAAAAAGGAAGTTCTATTTATGAACTTGTTCATAGTTATTTTATAAGTCATGATTTAGATATTGTGCCAACTATTGAATGTACAAATCCTCATGCTTTAATTGAACTCGTTAAACAAAATGATGGCTTTTCGATACTTCCTTATTCTTTAGTTAAAGAATCAAAAGAAATAACTTATTTAAAAAATAATGATTTTCAAATACAAAGAACGTATCATATTGTCATGCACAAAGACAAAAAACTCCTTCCTCTCTATCAAGAAATATTTGAGCTTATTAAAAAGGAATAATGACCAAAAATCATTATTCCTTTTATTATTTAGCTTTAATTGCCCAACGCATTTTTGTTGATTTAGCTCTTGAATTTCGATGACATTCTTCTTTAGTAGGTCGTATTACATTTCGACATACATCTTCATAAACACCACTATTTTTCATTTCTTTAAAAGTCTTTTTAACAATACGATCTTCACCTGAATGGAAAGTTAAAATAGCTACTCTTCCTCCTGGTTTTAAAATATGAGGTAGTTTTTCAACAAATTCATATAAAACTTCAAATTCTTGATTGACTTCTATTCTTAAAGCTTGAAAAACTCGAGCTGCTGTTTTATTAACAATATCTTTTCTATTTTTATCTTCAATAAAATTTAATGTCTTATCAATGATTTTATAAAGTTGACGTGTTGTTTCTACTTCCATTCCTGAACGAATAAAAGAATATATGTTTTTAGCTAAAATATCAGCATAAGGTTCATCAGAGTTTTCTAATAAAATATTTTCTAAATCTTCTCTAGATAACTCTTTTAATATCTGAGAAGCGGGTCTTCCAGCTTTAGGATTTAATCTTAAATCTAAAGGTCCATCTTTTTTATAAGAGAATCCTCTTTCAGGATTATCAATTTGCATTGATGATACACCTAAATCTGCTAAAACAAAATCAAATTGTCCATATTTTTCGCTTACTTCGTCAATATTTCTAAAGTTCGTTAAAATAGATGTAAAAAGATTTTCATCAAATCCTTTATTTCTAAGTCTTTGTGTTGTCTTTTCAATTTCAATCGAATCAATATCTAATCCATAAACATGACCTTGTCCATCTAATTTTTCTAACATTTTAGAAGTATGACCACCATAACCTAACGTACAATCTAAACCAACTTGTCCTGGTTGAATATCTAAAAACTCTAATATTTCATCTACCATAATAGAAATATGCATTCCTGCAGGTGTACTTCCTTTAGAAATTACTTTTTCAATCGTTTCAGGATACATTTCTGGATCTAATTCTTTATATTTTTCTTCAAAATTTCTAGGATGTGTTCCTTTATATCTTTTTCTTCTTTTATGTATTTGTTCACTCATAATTATTCCTCATCTCTTTACTCTTTATAATATAACGAATAATCTTTTAAGAAACAATAGAAAGATAACAGACTTATTATTAGCAGTAGTAAAAATATTTTTTCTATTTTGGATATATAAAAAATAAGTTTTTATTCTATTGGTTGTTGATAAAAACCACCATAAAAATTTTCAGTTTTTATAACATTAACTATCAAATCAGGATCCACATCTTTCATTAAGTCTATAATATCTTGGACTTCATAACTTGAAACCACTGTATGTAATAAATTCATTGGCTGTTTTGAATATCCTCCAATAGCCTCAACACAAGAAATACCATGACGATAATATTGGATATAGGCCTCTACAATTTCTTTTGATTTTTTTGTTGTTATTTGTAATGTTACACGTTCATAACGATGGTAAAAAGAATCGATTGTTTTTGTTGAAATAAATTGAAATAAAATAGAATATCCTGCATGGATCCAACCAAACATTGATCCAAATATCATAAGAATTAAAGTATTAAAAACAAAAACATATTCCCATATAGATTTACCCTTTTTATTAGAAATATAGAGAGCAATAAAATCTGTCCCTCCAGTGGAAGCATTTCCTCTAAGTACAAGAACTGCCATTAATCCATAGGAAACTCCCCCAAAAGTAATATTTAATAAAATATCATTAAATAAAGGTTGAAATTGACACACTTTTAAAAACAAACTCGCTAAAAATACTTGTAGTAATGAAAAAAGTGTAAATCTAGGGCTAATATTTTTATAGCATAAAATAGCAACCGGTACATTTAAAACAATCATGCCTAATGATGTTGAAAACGAAAAGCCAAAATAAGTAGAAGTAATTTTCTCAATAAGAATAGCTACCCCTGTAAATCCACTTGATAATAAATTTGCAGGTTGAATAAAGACTTGAATGACATACGCTTGACTTAACGCAGAAATCAAAACACAAAGAAACGTTACCAATGTTCTTGCTTTTTTATTTTTATTTAGTTTTTTTATCATATACTTTTCACAATTTTTTCAACTAATTCCTTAGAGACAACATCATAATCATTTTCATGAGGAACAGGGGCATAAGCATAAGAGACCTCATGTCTGTGTGTTGTTGCATCATTGATCCAGTCTTTACAAGAACTATGAACTTGATAAATTCCTGTATACTTCATCATTTCTTTGGCGTTACTTGCATTCATGCCACTTCCTGCAAGAATTTCAATTTGACTTCCATATTTTTCTTGTAAATTTTTAATTAGATCTTTTCCATCCATTGCTTTAGGTTTTAACCCACTTGTAAGAATACGATCCACTCCTAATTCAATTAATAATTCTATCGAAGTATAGGGATCTTCAACACAATCAAATGCACGATGAAAAACAACTTCTCCTTGATAACTTTTTATGATTTCTATCATTTCTTTTGTTTGTTTAATACAAATAGAACCATCTTTATTTAAACAACCAAAAGCTATTCCATCGGCTCCATTTTCTAATAAAGACTTTGCATCTTCTTTCATCACTTCAAATTCAATCTCGTTATAACAAAATCCTGCTCCTCTTGGTCTTACCATCGTAATTATTTTTAAGTTTGTATTCTTTTTTGTAAGTTTTAAAGTTGCTAGAGATGGTGTTAAACCGCCTAAATGTAAAGCATTATTAAGTTCAATGCGTTTTGCTCCACCATGATAAGCATTTAAAGCATCTTCATAACTTCCACAACATATTTCGATTATTCTTTCCATACTCTCTCCTATAACATTCCTAAATAATAAATTCCTAATGCATATATTTTTGCATTTGTATTCAAATCCTCAATTTTCATCCATTCATTTGGTTGATGTCCAATACCTTTTTGACCCGGAAAACTTGGACCAAAAGGAACAATATGAGGCATTAATTTAGCGTAAGTTCCTCCCGTAGTGGTAACAGGTGTTCCATCTAAATGCGTTATTTTTTCATAAGCCTTAGACAACAAAGAAACCATTGGGCAATCTTTTTCAAATTTTACAGGAAAATAATGTTGAACACATGTTACTTCCATGTTTTTTGCTTTTTCTCTAATTGCTTCAACAATTGTTTCTAGCGTCATATTTGCAGGATAAGAAAATGTGACCGAAAAAACAAGTTTACTTTTTTCATGTTTCAATACAAAATTACGCATTTCATTTATACCAAATTCTTCATCTTTAAAATCTAAACCGAGTTTTTCTGCATTCGTATTAGCATTTAAAAAATAGTTATTAATAAACAAAAAAAATTCATCAACTTGTTTTTCTTTAGCACTTATTTCAATAACAGCTCTTCCTCTTTCTGCATAAACCACAGGATACTTACAGTCCGGTGTCCACCCCATGACTGGCGGCTTTTCATGTTTTAAATAATACTCTAAATCTTTAAATCCAGTTTCTTCATCACAGCCAAAAATAATTCTTACAGGCTTATGAAGTTTAATATTTAGTTCTTTAATCGCATATAATGCATACAAGCATGTCATAATTGGACCCTTATTATCTAATATTCCTCGTGAATAAATATATCCATCTTCTTCATACGCACTAAATGGGGGATGTTTCCAACCTAAACCTGTAGGTACAACATCTAAATGTCCAATAATGCCAATATAATCTTCACCTTTACCATATTGTGCATATCCTATATAATGATCTAAATTTTTTGTTTCAAACCCTAAAGATTGAGCAATTTCTAAAACCTTGTCAAGTGTTAAAGCAATATCTTTACCAAAAGGTGCCCCTTGTTGAAAAGTTCCTTCAACACTCGGCATTTTTACAATCGTTTTAATATCCTCAATCATTCTTAAAGAAAGCATATCTATTTTTTTTATAATTTCTTCTTCCATACTATTTTTCCTCTAAAGGTGCCATCCTTGTTTTCATATAATGATCAAGCCATTCTTGACTTGCAACTTCATGAATACATTTTCCATCTTTATTTTTTGTAAGATAAACAATTGGTTCTTGATTTTCCGTTGCCACCGCAAATGAAAATCCTTCAATATTAGTTGCAACTCCCCATTCTCCTTTATTATTCATTGCAATTAACGATAGATCCCCTGCATGACCTCTTCTTTCTTTTAAACGATGATCAAGTTGATTAACTGCTTTTTCACAAGCTGCTTGAGGGTGCATACCTTCTGCCATTAAGCGAACGATTTCATAAGAAATACATCCTTTCATTAGATCTTCTCCCAATCCAGTTGCTGAAGCTCCACCTACACTTGAATCAACATAAAATCCTGAACCCGCTATTGGTGAATCTCCAACACGTCCTTTTTTCTTCATAAATAAACCACTTGTTGAAGTTGCTGATGTCATTTTCCCTTGTTGGTCAAGACATACCATACCAACTGTATCATGTCCTGCATAAGGTTTTATTTCTTGTTCACGGACTTCTTTCACTCTATTTCTATAATGAATTTTAGCGCGGTCTGTAAGCATATTTTTACGTTCAAAGCCTTCTTTATGAGCAAATTTTTCAGCCCCTTCTCCAACTAAAATATTATTTACTTTTTCTTTAGATAAGCGTCTAGCAATTGATACCGGATTTGCAAAATCTTTAATAGCCGCAACCGCTCCAATACTTAATGTATTTCCATCCATATAAGCTGCATCTAACTCTACTTCCATTTCTTCATTAGGAAGTCCTCCATAACCAACTGATTTATAATAAGGAAAATCTTCAACTGCTTTTATTGCTGTTTCTATTGCATCTCCTGCATCTCCTTTTTCTTGTAAAATATGGCTTGCTTCACTAATTCCTTCAACAGCCATACGCCATGTTGCTATTATTCCCCACATTTTCTTTCCTCCTAGTAGAAAGGATGCTAAACAGCATCCTAAAAACAAAATTTTTCTTTAATTTCTTCAATTTCTTTTTCTTGGTAAAGAGCCTTTGCAAGAACACACATTCCCTCTAAAGACTCATTTAAACCTATACCACCCTTTTTAGGTGTTTTAATAATACATAATTTATCTTTATATTCGTTAATCGTTTCTTGATTATCATCTGACATGGCCGCAATTGCTTTAGAAGATGTATTTTGATTAATATCGTAAGCAATTCTTGCTGCCATTTTTCCATAATTCAAATAATTAAAACAAGGACCACACATTACAACATCAGGTTTTAATTTATTCACCATTGCGCATAATTTTCGACTTACTTCGTCAGGATTTTTTAGATACGTCCCGTCTCCACAATAAAGACATGCCACGACTTTTCCATCTACTTTCTTTAAAAATGGTTCCATCATAACTGCCGGACCAACAGCTTCCTTTTTTGCTCCTAAAGGAATATCATGATCGTCTTTAATACCAGCACCTGATTGAATTTGGTCATAAATCATGATTATTTTCATAAATTTTCATCTCCTACAAATCATCAAATGAAAGATCATCTAATGAAATATCATCCTCTTCTTCTTCATCATTTTGCATATTATTTTCTTCTTCAAGATATTGTTTATCCATTATTTTAATAAATGGCATATAGATAAAGATTCCTAAAATTAATAACAACACTTGTAAAAGAGCTCCTGCCCAATTTGTTGCAAGGAAACCAGAAATAACAATTGGTGTTGTCCAAGGAATATTAATTCCAGAACAAATTGGTACTAAATTCATAGCCATTGCAAAATATGAAATAACAATATTCACTGTTGGAACTAATACAAAAGGTATTAATAATGTTGGATTCAATACAATTGGTAATCCAAAAACAATTGGTTCATTAATTCCAAAAATACCAGGAACAAAAGAGAGTTTACCTAAATTTGTAATACGTTTTGATTTACAGAATAAAAGCATCGCAATAACTAATGATAAAGTAGATCCTGCTCCACCAAAAGTAGCAAATAAATCTTGGAATTGTTGGCAAATAATATGATGTTCACCAGCAATATTTCCTGCTGATAATGTTTGTAAAATTGGATTGAATACGGCACCAACAACCGAACCACCATTTACTCCAAAGAACCAAAATAAATGTAAGAAAATATAAGCAACAACCATTGCTCCTAATGTATCTCCTAAATTTAATAATGGTGTTTGTAAAAATTCAAAAATAATTTGGAATACATTTGTACCTAAAAAACCAAATAACAAGTTAATTGTAAAGAATACGATCATTACCATCGCCGCTGGAATTAATGCAGCAAATGATTCTTCAACTGTAGGTGGAACACCTGCTGGCATTTTAATTGTCCAACCTTTACGTTCCACATATGTATAAATATGGACTGATAAAAAAGCACACATAATTCCGACAAAAATACCCTTTGATCCTACCCAACCTAAAGGAATACCACTTAAACTTACATCAACTGCTTTACCTGCCACATCAACACTACCGCTAACTGAATATGGCATAATTAAAAACCATGAAACAACGGCAACGGCTGCACCAAATATCTTATTTGTATTCATTTTTCCAGCAAAGGAATACGCTATACCAATTACAGCAAAGATTGCCATAATATCAAAAGTAGCCCCTGCTGGTTTTGAAATAAAAGATGCTAATGTCTGTCCTGTTGAAGAATTAACCACAGTTGTTTCTAAAAAATTAATCCAACCTTGAATTGGAAAGTTCGCTATCAATAAGAAGATAGAACCTCCAATTAATAATGGAGTTGAAACAAGAAAACCATCACGAATTGACATGAGGTACTTATTTCTCCCAATCGCCTCCGCTAGAGGCATTAGTATTTTTTCAAGTTTTTTCATCATAAGACTTGTCCTCTTTCTATTTTTTATTTGATTTAATCAGTTTAATTGCTGATTTTAACACTTTTTCACCATTCATCATACCGTAATCCGCTTGATCAATGACCGCAATAGGAATACCTGTATTTCCAAATTGTTCAACTGTTTCTTCATACATATATTTCACTTGTGGACCTAGTAAAATACAATCAGGGGTATCTTTTTCTATAATTTCTTCAAGTTTATTGTGTGAAAAAGCTGCCACTTTAATAGGCAAATTGTGTGCATTAGCGACACTTTGCATATTACTCGCTAACATACTTGTTGACATTCCTGCACTACAAAATAAATAAATTTTTTTCATTCTCCTTCTCCCTTCTTATTTTTCTAACGAATAAAGACGTTGGTTCAATTTTATAATTTCAAGAGCCATCATTTTAATTGTTTCAGCAGACATAAGTTGATCTTCTGCATGCATCAATAAAATATTTGGTACAACTTTTTCACCATTTGCTTCTTTTTGTATCAAACCTGCATGTGCTTCATGCCCTTTTACAAATTCCTGATCTCCCTCTTTTATTTTTGCTTTAGCTAAATCAAAATCACCTTTTTCAGCAATTTTCATTGCTTCAATATAAGATGATTTTGCTACACCTACCGCAGAAATAATTTGAAAACTAACTAACTCTAAATTGTCCATTTTTGTTCCTCCAATATCTTTACATCTATTATTATAAATATTTCTTTATCTTTAGGCTGATAGAGACGTTTCCTAGCAATAGGAAATCAAACACTTACAACCTTTGTATTTCCTATATAGTCATGTATTGCGCGATGTTCCTTGGTAAAAATAATCATCAACGTACTTATTCCTCCCACAACAAACCCAACATACATCATCATTGAAACAATATTTACGTGTATGCATAAAGAAACAAGTTGATGCCACAATGCACTTGCACTCACAAAAATACCTTCAATTACAATCATTCCTAAACCTTGTCTTAAAACCAATGATTTTAACGATACTTCTTGATTATTATTTTGAATAATTTTAACTTTACATATTCGTTTTCCTACAGTCTGTCCTTTATAAACAAAGAAAGGAATATAAATGTAGTAAAACAAAGCAAAAATTACTCCTATAATCCCCGCAATAAATCCATAAGGTTGTTGAATTTTTAATAAATTTTGTTTTAACATTGTTCCATACAATTTTTGTGAAACCACAGCAATTGGAAAAGCAGCACAAAGTGCTCCTAAATACCAATCAATAAAATAACTAAGCACTCTTCTTGTTAAAGGTGCATTTATATATATATTTCTTTTTGTCATCTTCATTAGCTCCTAAGCGATAATTTCTTTCATAAATTCTTCATAATTATTTACTTCTAATAATTGTTCAAATTTCTTTGAATTAGCGACAATACTTGATAACCAATCAAAAAATATTTTTAATAAATGATTATCTGTTTCTCTAATTCCCAATAAAATAATAAATTTCACATCAAATTCTCCCCATTTCACACTTCTATCTAAAATCAATACAGAAATACATGATTTTTTGGTAGATACTTCTATAGAATGTGGAACAGCAAAACCATACATAAATGAGGTTGCTGAGACTGCTTCTCTTTTAAAAACATCTTCTTTGTATGCTTTTGTAGCTAAATCATTATCTATCAATTCATCACATAAATAATTTAAAATTTCTGTTGTATCATGAAATGTTTGATGTACATGAAATAAATTTTCTTTAATAAGTTTTTTTAACATCTTCACTACATCATTGTGATAAAGCTTATTATCTAATTCATTAAGAAGCTGAAATACTTTACTTTCATCTTCGTTATTTACAAATAAAGTTATTTGAAGAGTTGGTATGTCAAGTTGATGTTTTAAGGGAACTGTTGTTAAAATGAAATCTGGTTGACATTGTTCAACCTGCAATTCTTCAAAAAAATGAAATATCTCAAGAATTTCCATTCTCTCCCCAAATCTATTTTTTAATTTTTCTACACAAGGAATAGATAACATTTGATTGTGAGGAATGATGACTATTCCCCGATGACGATACATACTTTGGCTTCTTTCATAAGCTGCTCCCAAATGCAAAGCAAGAAATGCCAGCTCGTTTTCGTTAATAGTGTATCCTGTGCATTCAGTAATAACCTCACCAGAATGTACTGCCATTTCAAAAACCAAAGGGTATTTTCTTTTAATTTCCTTTAAATAAAGGTTTGTAACTTTAACATTGTTCACTTGTCTTTCCAATAAAGACTGTAAATGTGTAATTAATCCAAGTTTTAAATCATAATCATTTGAAAGATCTATACCAAAATATTCCTTTATTTTATCTATAATTGTATAAAAAATATATTTCAAATTTTCACTTTCTTTTCTATTTCTATTATAGAATTTTCCACTTTTCCCCAATAAAAGATACGAAAATAAAACCACTTCATCTTCAATAACGGGTATATGTATCACTTGCGAAACTTTTGAAAAAAAATCTTTCGCCA
>ERZ834798.2272-NODE-2272-length-14345-cov-2.747376_pt1 | contig 14345 bp, 18 predicted proteins | sample MGYA00519689_ERZ834798 | MGnify/ENA primary metagenome ERZ834798 (study PRJEB31850, sample SAMEA3708761) | human gut metagenome | biome: human gut; feature: human-associated habitat; material: faeces | place: China | collected 2014 ...
AGCCCCTTAAGCCATCCCCCTATACTATTTCCTTGTTTCTCATCCCGATCGAAGAAGCTGCCAAGTATATCTTTCCCCTTTGCATATAGCTCTCCCGCTTTTTTCACGAGATTATCTATAATATCTTTTAGGGTTATAAATACCTCCTTTATAGGCCATATTGCTGCATCTATGCCAAACAATATACCCTTAATAATTTCTATACCATCCACATTATTTAATCTTTGCTTCAACTCATCCCAACCTGTACTTAGCTGGTTAAAAGTATCTAATAAGGCAAGCACCGTTTTCTTTAAATCCTCGAGTGCCTGGCTTTTAAAAGTAGTATTATCCAATCGTTCTTGGAAATCCACCAGCTGCTGCCACATATCGCCGAACATGGACTCCCCGCCGCGCTGCCAGGTGTAGAAATCGTCAAGCAGCAGTAAAACAGCCCCTATCGCCATGGCAACTCCAGCCCAAGGCATAGCAACAGCCAATCCAACTGCCATTAGTGCTGCTCCTACTGCTTTTACCTCATAGGGCAGCTTTTTTAATGCGCCAAACAGTGTTCCGAAAAGATCGCTTACTGCATGGGCACCAGATAAAGCCAAACGCACGATCCAGGACAGCACCTTAGCTACCTTATCGCCCCATACCTTGATCAGGCTCTCTCCCTCATCATTGATGGCCTTGAGCGTCTGCCTAACCTCTTCCATGGGCACGCCTAGATATTGCGTCAGGTAGTAAGCGATGTAGCGGCTGGCATAGGATAGCAGCAGCTTAAGCCGCTGCACCTCAAACTGCACGTTGCGTATCTTGACCATTGCCTCGTCTATCTCTGGCCCACCCTCTAATTTAGCAGCGTCTGCCCTTAATGCGAAAAAGCTGTTTCTCAGTTCGGCGTTAGCGGCTACGTCATAGATACTGTCCATGCTCTCGCCCATGGCACCCAGCACGTTTTGCAGACTGCGGGCGTTTGTCTCGGTCATCCACATTCGGCGGGCGAATTTCTCTGTGGCCATGTCGGCGTCGGCAACACTGCCGACATACTCCGTCACACCGACGGTGACAGAGGCCAGAGCGGCTACAGCAATAGCGGAGCCTTTAGCGACACTCTTGCCAACGTTGCCCGCCATTTTGCCTGCTACCTTTTCAAAGGTCTTCATCTTACCCATGGCCTGATCATACGTTTTATCATCGACACTAAAGCCTAAGCCAACCAGATATTCTTTAAGCATTCCTAGCTTCACCTGCCCACCTCCTGTCTACTTTTTACATAGTCCTGCACGATTTGCTCATTCTCGCTTTGCACTATCATGATCTCGTGGATGTCCGCCAGATCATCCAGCGTATAGGTACCATCCCATAGCTCATGCTGCCGCCAATGTCCGGCTAAGACTGGTGCAAATAGATACTCGCTTACATTGTCTGGCCTTCTGAGATAGTACCGAATTTCCTCAGCAAAGCTTCCGGATCGTCCAATGTCACCCCAATCTTGCTGAGAATTCCGGTAAAAAAATCTTTATACTGGAAACCTACGGCCTTAGCCAGCAGCTGGCCAAACAAGAGCATATCGTCTTCCAGATCGGGCACCTTGAAGTGACCTTGACTGTCGATGATCTTCGTTAGGCCAGCTGGCAGCACTTCTTCGACGCCTTGCAATAGCTTGAGTTGCAATGCCTCAATCTCTTCTGCTGTAACTGGTTGCTTACCAGCTGCAGAGAGTACGCCTGCTGGTACAAAATCCTCCAACGCTCCACTGATCAGCCCGATGGGCAGAGCTTTTGTCAGCATCTCCACCAATAGGGCATAGCTTTTAGCCGCGGGCAGCTTATGCAGGATAAACTGGCGGCCTTCTAGTTCTATTTGCTTTTGTCTCTCGATCATTTGTTAAACCTCCTAGATGGTGTTCTGCTGGCAATCGGCAATCATGAGATTCCAGGTCTGCAGCTGGCCTTGTGCTTGATAGCTGCGGTCGGGCAGCTTTTGGAAAGCTACCTCATTCATGATGAATTGTTCTCCCGTCTGCGGGGAGTTAAAGACACCGGAAGCCTGTGCCCACTCGGAAGCTGGCGCGCTTTCCAAGTAGTTGTACCACTTGAGCAGATCCTTGTTGGCCTCAGACGTCTGCTGGATCTGCACAGCTGCTGTCGCACGCCTGTCTTTGATCTTACTGGTCATGACTCGGCCGTCTGCGGCCACGTCCATGGTGGTGCGGTCACCGGTCATATTGATGCTGACACTGCCTAAGCCCTTGCCCGTCAAGGTGAGCATCCCTAAAGATGGGTGGCTCAATATTAAGCTGCAATCGGTGAAAGAATATGTTGGCATAGGTTACACCTCCTAACGATTGACCACGACGCCGATGGTCATGGACTCGATAGCACCTGCGGTCTTGATGCAGACGTAAATAGCTGGCGCTTTGCGGGCGTCTCGGTCAGCCTGCGACTGATCGGCAATACTTTCGCTTAAAATCAGATAGCCTTGTGTCAGCGTATCGCCCGGCTGCAGGTTTAACACTTTACGTCCTGTCCATTTGCCAGGGGCCAGATAGCCTTTGGTGACCATCTTCTGGCACGGTTCGGCTATTGCTGCCACTAAGATATCGACACCCTCGGTTGTCTGCGGGATCTTCGGCAGTGTGGTCAGCTGGTTCATGACACTGGTGGCGATGCCGTTGACGAGCATGTCTAAGTAGATCACGTCATCGAAGCTGTAGCCGTTAGCCATTTTGCCCGACCGAAACACGCTGTAATAAGTGCCCTGGTTGACATAGACATTGCCGTTGGCTGCCAGTATCTCCTTAAGCTCGCTGCTGGTCAGGTCTTCTGTGGTGATGCCGACGATGGTTTTGAGCGCCATGGTGTAGGCTGTGCTGTTCTCGTAGTTGGCGCCCATGGCATAGCCCATCACGCCAGCGGTAGCAGTGCCCTCAAAGGTGCTGTAGACTGTCATGGTACGGCTGTATTTTAGCTCCTTCAAGGCTTGCATAGTGGCCAAATAGGTATCTTTGTCCGTTACCAGGTTAAGCCACACAGTAGAGGTTTTCTCAGCCTCCACATAAGCGGCCACCTCTTTGATCTGCTCATTAGTGAGCGTGGCCGCCAGCTCCCTTGTAAAGGTAAACGTGTACCAATCCACCCCTGCGCCCCTACAAGCGGCCAGCGCCTGTACAGGCGTTTCGTCTGCGGCTTTTAAACCAATGGCTACTACATCCGGCGCAGGCGACTGGCTAAAATACAGCGTTGCGGCCTTGTACTCGGGGCTGTCCATGCTAAATCCTGCTTCGGCCATCTCGGCTACGGAGGCGTACGTCATCACTCGCTTGCCAAGTTCCGGCGTTGTACTGCTGCCGATGATCAGACCGATGTTAAACCCTTTGGAGGGCGCGGACATCTGACTGACCTCGACCTTGATATTGACAATATCGTCCAAACTCAAATTTGCCACTTCATTCACCTTCCTTTACTTCAATAACTCGTTCCGTTTGTTCGGATACCACGGCTATATCCGCGCTGCTTAAGTAGTTGACAGTGTGCCGCTCGTCAGTGACTAGGTTGTTGTAGCGCACCTGCATATCTACTCGCGGCCACCATTTGTTGTTGTAAGACTCCCACACCTGCTGCGGCTCGGCAATGTCTGGGATGATGTGCAAACCCTTGGCCGCCAGATCCCAATTTTGTGTTGGCTCTAAGAGATCCATCCTCAGCAATACCGCCTGATCATAGGCATCAGGACCGTAGAGGATAATATCTAAGGTGATCACTCGGTTGTAGCTATTGATTTGCTGGGTCTTGGTATCATCAATCGGGCTGTAAGTCGTATCGATCTGGCGGTTGATGGGATCGTCTGCCGCCTGGACAGAAAAGTAACAGACATTGCGGCGGTAATCGTGAAAAGGCTGGCTGTCCTCTTGGTAGGCCAGCCGCACTTGATCCTGCTGCTTTTTACTATCTGGATCGTGTCCCAGCAGGATCATCAGCTGCCGCCAGTAAATATCCTGCAGCTCCTTAAGCGTCAGTCTCATCTGGCTGCACCTCCGTTAGTGCCGCGATCACCTTGTAAAACCCGTGGCGGCTCCAATCCAGGATGTGCTGCGCTTTGTAGGTCTTCCCGCGCCAGATGATCTCGTCGGACTGGCGCTTATCCTGCGCCAGATAGACTGGCTGCTTGGTGTAAAAGGTCATCATGCCGCTTACTCGGTCACCCTCCGGCAGCTGCTCCAGGTCATCGCCGTTGGTTGGCTCTACAATGCCGGTGACTGCCGTGTCCTCGGGTGCAGCGATAAATCGGCCGGCTTCCCATTTGCCAACTCGGCGGCGGATCACAAAGGGCTCGCAGAAGTCTGGATCGGTAAGCAGTCTGCTCACATCAATCATGGCCGGACACCCCCTTGCGTCTGACCACATGGGTAATGGCCTTGCGCATCTGATCGGTATCGATCAAAGGCTTGCTGCTGCCTTTGTACTTGATTGTCTTGGGACTGTTGGGCGCCCAGCCGTTGGCGGGGTTCGTAAACCACTCCCTAGCGGCATTCTCGGCCACCTGTCCAGCCTTATGCAGGCCATCCTGTACGCCCTTGACATCACCATCCAGCGCCGCCTGGGCTGCCTTGCCTAATTGCTCGGCTATCCAATCCTTGCGGTGCTCAATAGCTGGCTCCAATACTGGTCGCGGCGGAGACTGCCATAGTGGTGAGCCATGTTCTTGGACATATAGTTGGTAAGCCTCACTGTAGGGGCTGCCCTGGTCCATCGTCTCCTGCATCTCCTGGCGCATAGATTTACGCCTGATGCCGTGAGTGTGGATGTACAGCAATTCCGCGTTGCGGATGATCTCCTTCTTGCGGGAGGAGCGATTCTCGGGGATACCGACCAGTACCTCGTTGTTCTTGAGCTCGTTTAGCGCTTGCAGTAATTCCGGTACTCCGTCAAAAATGGTCTCCACTGTGCAATTCATCACCATACCTGCATCGCCCCCTTGCCTACCAGCTTGACCAAGGTAGCCAGCTGCGTCCCGTATTGGGTCATATTCCAGGCGGCCCAATCATTTAACCCGCCAGTGATGGTGCTGTAATCCATGGAGATGGAGACGCCGCCAGCTGACTTGCTGGCTACTAGCCCTCTAGCTTCACCTGCGCTGACCACATCAGCCGCCGTGCTGGCTGCATCAGCTGTGCCCATGGCCCAAAGAGTAGCAAAATGGGCGATAAACAAGCCCATGGCCATCTTCCAGTAGCTGTGCCAGCGCGCTTCTTTGATAGCGTTATGCGCCAGCTCCATGTACATGATCAACACAGCCTCCGGCACGGCTTCCCCTTTGAACTGGGGATAGATCTCCTTGAAGTCTTCCAGCGTAAACGGCGGGTTGGCACCGTCCCTGATGTTGGCGGCATCAGCCATTAGGCCGTTCATTGCTCTGCACCATCTGGCTTGTTTGGTTCCTGACTCTTTTGCTGCTCACGCTCTTTTTCTGGATCCGTCTCTTTCTGAACAGCCTCACGCTTGACTTGACTCTTGCCTTTTGCTGCGGGCTTATCCTCACCCATGACTTCTAAGCTGCCTTCTGCTTTTGCCCACAAAAAAAGTGGGTCCTTGGCGGCCCACTCTGGCAAATTAGCAAATTCCATGGTTTTCAAGCGGACTTTTTCGCCGCTGCCTGGATTGCTGAATTCTAAGTTTTTCTTGCTGAATACTCTCATGGTTATCCCTCCTGATCAGATGCCGTCTACATAACGGGCTGTCTCATAATAAGCAAACTTGACCTCGCCATGCTGTCCTGCATAAGCGGTCAAATAGGCCATATCGCCGACGCTGGGCTGGGTCATAACGCGTGCCAGCGGCACAGTAATATCAAAGTAAAGCATATCTTCGTCGTTGACATAGACCACCATGCGGTCTTTGCCACTGGTGCCGGCGCCTACGCACCATCTGGACGGCTCGATGGCGATCTGCACGCCTTGATTCTTGGCAATGTTGTTTTCCAAAAGATAGTTGAGCACGGATACATTACCTGCCTCAGATACTTTGCGGCTGGTCAGCAGAGCATATTGCTGCGGCGGGATGAGAATATGGTTGGGCATACCCGCCAGATCATACTCGGCAGCTTCCCAAACATCGGTGATGGCTTTGTTGATGTCATCCAAAATCTGATCAGGCGTCTTGTCCTTCCACATAGTGCTGTTTCCTGTGCCGGTGGCAGCTGCAGAAGTAACGACCAGCTTAGAGTTGTTGACTAAGCCCTCGGTGCCCATCTCTTTGTAACCGGTATAGACGTTCTGGTCTAAGGATTTTTGGTAGTTCAGCTGAATGCCCTTTTCTAAAAGCTCTGGCAGGCTGCGGCCGATCTGCTGCAGTTTGGCCTGGTCGATGAAGGGTACCCGCAGGATGTGAGCAAAGGTGAAGACCCGGAACAGGTCCTTGCCCATGTCGGCCTGAATGGTAGGAATGGCGTTGGTCTGGCCGCCGATGATGCCATTGGCATTACCGCCGACAGAAGCAAAGCCCACGTTCATCATGGACGTAAACTCGACCCAGCCTCCGCCGGTCTTGCTGACGATGTCGCGGGGCCAAGTGATGGATTTTAATGGCTCACGGATCTTATTGTCCTGCTTCTCTAATTCGCCCAGCAAATAAGCCATACCGCTGTCCATAGCCGCATCGCCGGTATAGATAGCGCGCTTAGTGCCCATGGCGGGCAGGCCTTGAATATTAGTCATGGGCGTTACGCTCATGCCGTCTTTTGTTGCTACGATATTATTCATTAGTCTTTCCTCCTTATACGCGCTCTTTGATCAGCAGTTCGCAGCATTTATCTGCATCAATACGGCCGGTAGCCCAGACAACGCCAGAGAGCTCTACTGTATTGCTGCCGTCAGCCTCAGCTTCGAAGTCGCCTGCCTTGCTGCCAGGATAAGATGCATTCTCGGCAATGCGGATATAGACCTTGCCGCCTGCCGTCGGGGTGCCTTTGGGGCATTTGACCACGATGCTGCCACGCTCTAAGACGTCACACTGCTGTCCGGGCAGATACTCTACATCATTCTGATCATAGTAGTTGGTCGCCATCTTGACCTCGCGGATGGCTACGCCGCCAAATTGGTCTGCGGTGTTATCCACACCAAAGGCGCTGTAGGTGTTATCGCCGTTTAAAATAACGGGCTTGCCATAACCAATGTTGGCGCTGTCGGCTTTAACCAGTCGATTCATGATGATGGCATCCGGGGTTCTGGCAATAGTCCCTGGATAACCCAAGGGTAGTTCGATTCCAATAACTCTTCCTGGCATATTATTTTGCCTCCTTTTTGTAATGCGGGTTGTATTTGGCTGCGATCTCCTTGCCTAGGCTGCTTTCGTCTGCTGCCGCATCGGCAGCCTTGCGGACGGTCTGAGCATTCTGCCTAGCCGCCTGATAGAGATCAGCATAGGCTCCGCTGGTTGTAGGAGTGGTGTTGACGCCTTGACGCAGGATACCGGCTAAAGTGTCAGACGTCTTCTTGCGCTGGATGGGGTCTTTGATCTGCGCGACTACAGGCTTTAGAGCAGCGATCTGACCTAATAGCGCTGCGCTGTCCGCGGCCGCTCGGGTTTCCTCTACCTGCTCTGGCTCAACGGTGGCGCTTTCCTCGTCTGTTGCTGGGGCTTGAGGTGCGCCCGTCAATTCCTGTTCCAACGCATCTAAAGCGTCAGGCTCTTGCTTAGGCTGCATGGCTTGTACCAGCTGAGCAAGCATGGCTTCTACCTTAGCCAGCCGCTCTTCTAAGGGGTTGGGACCCTCGTCCTGCACCGGATCCTTAGGTGGCTCTACTGGTGCAGGCATTGGTACTGCTGGCTCTTCATCTCCGCAGGCCTTGGTCATCTCATCGACGGCCATTTCCATTTCTTCTGGGGTGGCGTCCTGTGCAAACGCCTGGATCATCTTGCCCCAAATTCCTTGCTTCGTGTGTTTTGACATGTTATCTCTCCTTTGTTTAGGTAAGGCATCTTTGATAGCAACTCTGGCGCCTGCCCTGCCTTTTTGGACTAAAGCGACATGGTTGCCCACAATATGCGTCTGTTTGTAACGATTATTCCCTTGCGGCTCATACTGACACTCATAGCCGCAGCTGACCTCGCGCTTGCCTTGCTCGATCTGCTCGATCACTTGTCGGTCGTAGACAATAATGTCCGCCAGCAGCAAATCTTCCTGCTCGCCCTGCCCGCGGTGCACATCCTTCACAGCGCCTTTGATATATCGGCTGGCATTGTCCGATGTGACCTCTTCCGGCGGGTGTTCATTGGTAAAGGGCTTGCCCTCGAAGGAGGCCATGGCGGCAGCGCTGAAGACCTCCGCCTCGGTGCGCTCCACCTCGTAACGCTGGCCGTACGTCAGACCGATCTCCTGCCCCAGATATTCCTGCACGCCGATACGGCCAATAGGGACGCTATGACAAATGAGGAAGTCATCGGGCGTTTTGGTCATGTGCTCCGATAGCTTGGAGCCGTAATACATTGTCTTGCGCGTCGTCCTCACCTCCTTTCAGGCAAGTGTGGTATCGTCTAGTTTCTTTCCCGAAAGTCCTTCACCGTATTTCTAATGACAAACTGCCTAAGCTCCATCATTTCGCTTTCAGATGGTGTAGGCAGTTCTTTTATAACCAGAGAGCTGAATAAGGCATAAAAGTCTAGCCGCCATCTCAAAGCACTCGCCGCTGTCAAAAACAACAGCGCTATTAGGCAAATACATAGCACCACCATCATGCTGAAACCCCTCCTGAAACTAAAAAAGACGCTTGAATTGCTCCAGCGTCATCATGGTTATTTGGTTGTTGTGATAGACCTTATGCGGCCATCTAATGTAGTGCAGCTCTATGAGCGGCTCAGGGTAGCAGCGGCAGTTGAACGTATTGCCTGCATGATACTTGCCATAGCTGCGCTCATGATTAAGCCCCTCGGGACTAGGCGGGTCACGCCAGCTGACCAGCACATCGTCCATCTTGCGGTGGCTGTCGCGGACTCGCTGATCTTCGGAGGTGCGCCAGACATACCAGTTGATGCCTAGATCATCACAGCGGGCACGCGTCAAGGCGGTGGATGCTTTGGACACCTCTGTGCGGGCGATCATCTGCGCGTTGGCCTTCGTGCGGCTCGGAAACATACGCTGTATGTCTTGGGCGATCTCCTCCGCCCGACGGCCCTTTTGCTGCTCACGGGCGGCGTATCGGGTCACCTGCTCGGCAATGTTGTCCGGCAGCGTCTTGATCAGGCTGGCGTTTTGGTAGATCAGGTCGTAATAGACCGCGCCGGTCGGGCCGATCAGCTCCTGCTTGAGGGCCTTGTAGATTTCCTTACTCATACTGCCCTCGCGTGCTGCTTCCCGCCAGGTCTTGTTTCCATCGGCAAACAGCTGGGTCACCATCTTCATAGCAATGTCCTCAGCAGCCCGTCTGAACGCTTCTGAGGCGGCGTAATCCCCCAAGGCAGCCAAGACGTCATCAGGGTTATCATAGGCCGCAAGCGTCGCTTCAAACGCTTCCATGATCTTGCGTATGGATCGTGCGTATCGTTTCTCAATCATCAGTCTGGGCGCCCATAGTAAAGCCATCGCGTCACCTTCTTTCGGGCATCAAAAAAGCACCCAGCGCGGGGTGCTTTTTGTATTTATTCTTCTACGATTTCAAATGCTCCTGGCGGATACAAATAATCTTCTTCTGTTTCGTCAACGATGCGGTACCAACCTCGTTCGACTGATATAACATCATAGACCTTGCCATTCATTAAAACGATAGGATCACTTTCACCCAGATATTTTACTCTCATTCTAACCATTCCTTTATCTTGAAATTAATGTACCCTACCTTGCTGTTCTCAAACCAATGAAGCTTTACCTTCACAGGCTCCCCATCTACATCGGCATATCCAATTCCCTCAGTATGCCTCCAATCGTGTGGATCGCCGCCATAATCCTCACTTAAAAACTTTGCAACTCTTACGTCTCCTTTACCAGCGAAGACCTTTATATTATCAATCTTAGTTCCTTTGCTCAGCAAAAACTTTTGATCACCAAATTTGGCAGTAATATCTTGTTCTATTTTTATTCTACCTCTTATTCTCTTTAACTGCAATGGCTTTTCTCGCCGTTTACCCTTTTTCTCTTCTCCACCTTCACCACTGCCGCCTACCTCTCCGGGCCGTCCTTCGTGTCCGAAGTTGCCACTGCCCGGTCCGCCATCGCTCATAAAGGATGTTTGAGGTTGGCTTGATTGCATTATATCACCAAAACCATCCAGTTCACCGCCCATATCTATTTCGGTATCAGCCTTGGCTATATCCTCGTCAGTGATGTTGCTCCACATGCCAGTGACCTCGCTTTGCTGTCTCAGCTCCTTAAGCGCTGTCTGCTGGCTGATCAGGCTGGCATTATACACCGAAATGACCGATTCACCCATGGACTTAGCCAAATCAGCGTTTTCCTTCGGGTCTGCCTTGCGCAGCGGATTATACTCGTAGTCCAAATCATCAGGTATCATGCCCCAGGTGGACAAAGCGATGATCGGCAGCAGTTTATCCAGTACCGGCGATAGATAGGCTTCCTGCTTTTCCTCGATTGAGTCGTAGTAGTTGGTCAAGTCGCTTTCGCCGGTGGCATTAAAGCCTGCGGGACTGCGGCCGAACAGTCGGGTAACTGGTATTTCGCAGGCGCCGGCCACATCTAGCATGAAACTCTCATACACATCATTTAGCCCGGTGAAGGTATACTGCTTGGTGTCAAAGCTGTCGTTTTGACCAATAATGGTCATGCCCTGATTGTTCATCATCATGTTGATGGCTTGCATGGCAGACCAAAAATCCTGCTGGATCTTCGGATCGCCTAAGCCCATCAGGTCAGCCATATCCGTTTGATAGATGCGCAGATTGGCCAGAAAGACCAGATTGGCAATGTTGTAGCTGGTGTTGTCTCTCTTTTTCAGCTCATCATAGACGGCCTCAACTACAGAAGCGCCCCATTGCTGCTCGGCCCAAGATTCCCAGAGAGGCAGAGCATTGCCAATAAAACGGACCAGCCGGCTATGATGCACCCGCAGCATACGGCCATTGGGCATAGTCATCTGGTAATAGGCTGGCAGGCCAAAGTCTGGGTCGTTGATATCGCTGATCACCTCGGCCTCTGGGCTGATGCCGCTCCACCGATCGAGTATCAGCAGCCCCTTGTAGCTCCCAGGCATGATCAAATCGTAATTGAGCGGCTGAGCTAGCATATCTTCCTGCCCTTCAATGAGGATCACACCCACTGCACCGCCGTACAGCCGTCCCCATTTGAGCCCTTCTAAGATGCGCTCCTTAGTCTTCGTTTTCTTGATGACCTTTTCTAGGCGTGTCATGCTGCCGGGATCGATCTGTGTGTTGAGCTTGATCCAGTTCTTGCACATATCCTCAGGGATCACGTCAACAATCTTGCGCACGATCCAGTGATTGCGATAGAGGCTGTTGAGCGTCTGGTAATCCTGGGTCAGCCTTGTCAGCGGATAAGTAGTAGCCTCCAACATATTGGGCATATTAAAACCCAGCCGCGCCATGGCGTTTTGAAAGCTGTCCATGGTCATGACTGGGTCATTTGGTTTGTCTGTTTGAGCCTGCACGTCTGCTGACTTTGTTCGTCGTTTGCTCACATTATAACCTCCTCGGATGCACGATGGTTTTGCAGAAATAGCGCAGGGCATCACAGGCGTGATCATTGACTTTGACCGGCTGCTCAACTCCGCGCTGCTGGGCTTTATCATCCCAGATGTAACCCTGCAGCTCTGCAATGAGATTGGTGCAGCGTTCGTGGATCAGAAGCTTGCCTGTAGCAAATAGGGTGGCCGTCATGCGGATACCATCCAGCACCTCGTTATCTGCATCCTTGACCCGCAGACCGCGCTTTCTGAGCTCAGTCTTGAAGGACAAAGCCGAAGGATCCAAGATATTAAAAATGACCCCATCACCACCAAAGGCGATCAGGTCATCGGCATATTCACTGTCTGTTTTCTGCCGCATTTTATCTCGGCCGCTGTAGTAATACTCCCGCAGCACCCAGATGTGCTGCCCATCATCGTAAATGTCCAGAAATGCCGTGGCATTGCTGGTACCATAGTCTATGGCGATATACCGCCTGGTCGCCGGATGATTGACTAGCCCCACCGGTACATCGGCGTCTTTGACGATATTGCCCTCTCCAAACATATCATAGATCAGACCGTCTGCTGCTACCCATTGGCCTAAGATATAGCGGCTGTAGAATACTCCAGTATATAAGCCCTTGTAACGCGTTTTGACCTTCTCGGTGAGCGATAGGTTATCATCCATCATGAAATGCAGGTAGAGGATATTCTTGCGCCGCTCCGGATCCTCCAGCTTGATGGCGTCGATCCACCCAACCTTGAACCAATGCATGGGGTTAGCCGGATTGCAGTTGAACCAGAACTTGGAGCCATCCACAGAGCAGCGTCCTGTAGCCTGATTGACAAAGCTCTCCGGCATCAGCGCCACCTCATCAAAAAAGGCCCCAGCCAGGGTAATGCCCTGTATGAGGTCCTGTGATGATTCGTCCTTGCCGCCGAAGAGATAAAATAAATTCTCAGCGCCTCCCCGTCTGACGATCAGAAGATTGTCTGCACGCTTATCCTGAACCTGATAGCCTCTTGACCGCAGCATCAGCTTGAGTGTAGTCACTACATTGCGTCTGATGGAGCCGATAGATTTGCCGCACATGGCGAAGTTGCAGCCATTGAAGGTGCACATGGCCCACATGACAAAGGACAGCGACATGGACAAGGTTTTGCCTGATCGGATTGCTCCATCTGCTATGATGCCGTCTTTATCGTGCACCGGTGACTCCGGACGCCACCAGGTGAGGATCTTCATCTGCTTTTTACTGAATGGCTGAAACTTAAATATCGCCTGACGCATCATCCCACACCTCCGCTAATTTGCTGTCCATGGCATCTAAGAAGCCATCATCCAGCAGATCATCATTGCCTGCATTGTCTCCCTTGAACATGCCAAAATGACGCCCCAGCTTGTCCAGCGCGTCTAATTTATTGTGCAGCTTGACCTCGATACCATTATTGCCCTGCTTGATGCTGGCAATGGCTGCCCGTTTATCTATGGGTATATCACTGGTCGGCGTGATCTCCACCATCGACAGGCCGCCATAATCTTTCACCTGTACATAGTCCGCGATGTCTGCGAACGCGATCGCTGCCAACTCCCGCACTACCTTGTCCTGCGTTATCTCTGTACGCTGCTGCAGTTCTCGCTGCCGCTCGCTTAAGTAAGCCGCAACGTTAGCATTAGTTAGCAGCCGACTACTGTTTACACGAGCGGTCTCGTCCTTCTTGCAGCTTTTGTACACTGCCTTATATGCTCTGGTGGCATTGAGATCAATAAGATACTCGTCCACAAAAGCACGCTGTTTATCTGTGACCATCAATGCCACCTCCTTTCACTTGCTCCTCCGCCAGTCCTCTATCTTTTTCGCTATGAGACCTATCGGCATAATTACTCCATATACCAGTGCTGACAATACCAATATGAACGCAATGAGGACTGCTATTGGTGCTGCTAATGCCGCAAATATGACGCCAAACACGGTTAATGCTAACTCCATAGCCTCACCTCCTTTTGCGCATGAAAAAAAGACAGGCTATTTCACCTGTCTAGTTAAACTCTTCAGTTATAGTTATTCTATCGCTTTGTATTCGGCCCTAGAGCCTCTTTCTTTACATTGTGATTCTGGTTCAGGTTATCTCCTGGAACAGATTCAACAGCATCTTTCAGCTTCTCTTGCTTATTACGTGATTTTTGTTTGGCCATAATTATCACCTCGGGATCAGTATCCCACTTACATAATCTTTTATTCTGTATCCTCTAGTAAAATAATATGGCAATCAGAAAAGGACCGCTGGGGAAACGGTCCTGGAAAGGGGGAAAGAAATGAAGAAAGCGACATGCTGGATTCGAACCAGCCACATGACAGGGCCGTGCTCTGCCATGCAGATGCCTGACTTGCCGCAAGGGGGTCTCTTCTGACCATGGGCTTATTATAGCAGGCCATGATCTGCCAATGGTCAAGAAAATGTCCAGATCTGCTCAGGTTTTGGTGAACGTGTGACTCATGACAGGCGAGGGTCTGCCTTTTTCGGTATAAAAAGGCAGACCCTCGCTTATCATGATATTATTCCAGCCACTGGCGGTACTCGTGCCACAATCGATCAAGGAGCTCCGCCTGCAGTGCCTGCCGCTTGGGACCTTGCGCCTGGATGAGCACGCGGTAGTGTTCCAGCTCACGGAGAGCCAAGGCGTTCATCTTTTGCTGCAGTACTTCATCGCCCAGCCAGATATCCT
>ERZ834798.2275-NODE-2275-length-14336-cov-9.515720_pt1 | contig 14336 bp, 20 predicted proteins | sample MGYA00519689_ERZ834798 | MGnify/ENA primary metagenome ERZ834798 (study PRJEB31850, sample SAMEA3708761) | human gut metagenome | biome: human gut; feature: human-associated habitat; material: faeces | place: China | collected 2014 ...
GTTTCTAAAAGTAAAAAAAATAATTTTTTTCGAATTGTTTGCCAAAAAGTTTGCCCAAACATGGTAAAATCGACTTTTTGACGACAAAAAAACTCTCAAATCCGCTTTATATAAAGTGTTTTTGAGAGTTTTAAGTTTCAAACTGGCAGGGGTAGTAGGAGAAATAAATAGAAATATAAGTGCATGAATAGTAGCGAATATACTTTAAGTAAAGCGTATTAAATTGTATATAAATTATTTTTAATAGATTTTTATGCATAAAAGTTTGCCAAAAGTTTGCCAAAAAATAGGCTCACTTTGATCATAAAAAAGCAAGTTGTGTAGCTTGCTTAAAATGGTTTTTTTATGTCTGTTCTGTTTAATAAATAATCAGTAGAAACTTTATAATAATCTGCGAGCATGCAAATTATATCGACAGAAATGGTACGTTCACCTTTTTCGATATTTGAATAATATTGTTGACTTATTCTCAAGTATTTTGCAACTGCCGTTTGAGTTAAATCGTTATCTTCTCTCAAGTCTCTAATTCTTTTTAAATACATATACAATCCTCAGATTGATTATATGAAAGAGAAATAAAAACCTTTTAAAATACTGCAAATAGCGGTAAAATGGTTATAAGTAGTTATAAACCTTATAAATTAAGTAGTTAATCTTGAAATGGGAATTTTATAAACCAAAAGTAAATGGAGGTGTACAAAGATGATAATACTGGAATTGATTGGAACATTTTTTAGATTACTAGTTTCATTCCTGTTTCAGATGCTTGCAGTTTTTTTGGAATTTATGCTAGGTATTAGCGCTATTATTACGAGACTATGGTTGTTCCTACTCTTTGCGACTGTTTGTTTTCATGCATGTGGTTTAGATCATGGGACAGTAAATATGTTTACAGATAAATTTACTTTGATCGCGTATATTGTGATTACCGTAATCGTCTTGTTTGCACAAACAATCTTAGGTTGGTTAATTAGTGTTTGTTATTACATATCAGATGCTGTTACGTCATTTTAAGGTTAAGATACATAAATATTCATAGTAAAAAATGTTCTTTTTGATTACAAATATGTTTAGTTTAATGTTAAAAATCAATTAAAAAAAACGTTTTGTTTATTTTAAAAACGAGTACTTTTATTATTTGTTGTAGGAGTGTATTTTGATGGTAAAAGATTTTTTAAGTCTTCCAAAAAAATATGAAATTAGGAAGATGGCAGTACTGCCACGCATAAGTATACAGAAGAAGAGCTTAAAGAAAAATTAGAGGCTTATAGAGCTACAAAAGAAACAAATCCAGATTTAGTTTTTTAAATGACAGATTCTAACTGGAAAAAATTGTCAATAAAATTATTGGAACATTCATAAGTTCCAAGAGGGGTAATCAGATGAAATCAAATCAAATTTTAATGGCAGGAGCATTAGCTCTAAGCATGATTCTTTCAGGATGTTCGGCATCGTCTACATCTGAAGATGTAAAGGATGACAAAATAACAGAAACTGCAAAAAAAGCAGATTCTAAAAAATCTACAAAGGAAAATTCTAAAAAACCTACAATGGATAAGAAAGAATCATCACAAACAGAAACAAACAAAAATACGGCTGAAGCCGTTGAAACTAAAGAAACCTCAAATTCAGAAAACAAGAAGGTAGAGGTTCAGACACAGAATACACAGCAACATACACATAACTGGATTGTTCAGACTCAAACGATTCATCATGAAGCAGTTTATGAGACGAAATATGTTGTAGATCAGCCAGCTTATGACGAACAGCCAGACTGGAAAGATGTTGATGGCTATATCTGTGACAACTGCCATCAGGAAATGTTCACGTTAGAAGAGGCTCAAATGCATGTACAGGTATCCGCTACAATGGGAAGTGGAAAGTGTAAATCTTATCACGCTGGTATTGTGAGAATACCGCCGGGAGCACAGAACCCAATCCATCATGACGAAGTTGGTCATTACGAGCAGGTACTTGTTCAGGATGCATGGGATGAAACAGTAAGTAATGGATATAAATGCTCTATCTGTGGAGCAACGAAATAGAAAGGATGTGTTGCTATGAAATCTAATAAAATTTTTATGGCAGGAGCACTAGCTTTTAGTATGGTGTTATCTGGTGGCATGTTGACTGGATGTTCAAATTCGTCAAATACAAAAGACACAAAGACATCCGAAGTCACTAAGAAAAAGGATGTAAAAACACTTGGCCAAAAATCCAAGGATTCAAAATCTTTGAAGATTACAAATAGTACAGGAAAGAAGATTACTGTATTCGAAACGAAGTCTAGTTCAGAAGAGAACTTCAGTGATAACTTGTTGGAAAATGGGGATGTTGTTAAAAATAAAGAAGAACGTACTTTATACTATGAGGTAAAAGAAAGCGATAAACTGGATGTAAAGATTGGGTTACAGGATGAAGATAAAACATTTGTATTCAAAGATGTAGATACAGAAGATACAAAGAAAGTTGATGTTTCTTTAAAAGAAGATAAAGTCAATTTAGATGTAACGAAAAAAGATGGCAGTACTGCCACATTGACGCCATCTGAGGATTCTGTAAAGACAGAAGAAGAAAAAAAGGATGAGTCTGAAGTGAAACAGGAAGAAAAGAAAGAAGAAACAGCAAAAGCAGATACTTCTAATAAGTCAAATGCTTCAGAATCGAAGAAGGAGAATACTACGGCTACTACAAATACAAGTTCAAACAAGAACAACTCAAATGCCAGCAGTTCAAAGCCTTCAAACGGCAGTAGTAACAACTCTAGCTCATCAAAGCCATCGAATAACAGCGGTTCAAGCTCAAGTAGTTCTAAACCAGCTGAACATACACATGACTGGGTTGCTGTGACTGAAACTCGTACAGTTGTAGATCAGCCGGCTTATGACGAACAGGTACCGGTAACAGAGATGAAAGAACATGAAATCTGTAATCAATGCGGTGCAGACTTAACAGCTTTAGATATTGATGCACATTTTAAAAACAGTTATTTTAACGGAGGCAATTGTGGTGGATTCCATTCTGAATGGCGTGAAGAAGTCACTGGCTATCAGACAGTACACCATGATGCGGTGACTCATACTGAAACTGTGACAACAGGATACAGATGCTCGACTTGTGGAGCTACAAAATAGTTTAACTGAAAAATATGTATTAAACTTTTAGGTCACTCAATTGAGTGATCTTTTTTGAATGCCTACGAAATGTATTAAAACTTGATAGTTGTTTGTGAAATTAAAAGATGGCAGTAATGCCACCTTAATGGGAAAAGCATTAGTTTAAACAATTCTCTTTGATATATTGTTCAACTTCCTCAACCGAAATTTCTGCAAATGATGCAATCTCTTCTAAAGAAAGATTTTGTTTTAAGTCATAAGATATAATTTTTATTATCCATCTTTTGTTTTCTTTCTCTTTTCCTTGGTTTTCACCTTTAAGGAAGATGCTATTGTATTTTGGTTCCATAGGGATTTTGCCTCCTTGTATCTTTTGCGTTCAAATTAAACATGATGGCAGTACTGCCACCTTTTTGAAAAGCGTACTAGTTTAAATGGTTTTCTTTGATATATTGTTCAACTTCTTCAATTGAGATATCTGCAATTGATGAAATCTCTTCCAAAGAAAAATTTTGTTTTAAACAATTAGATACGATTTTAATCTTCCATCTTTCTCTCTCTTCCTCTACGCCTTGATAGTAGCCTTCAATAAATCCTTCAATAAATCCTTCGATATAGCCTCGATAGCCTCGATAAAAGGGGTCAGAAAAGATTTCACTATATTCTTCAATTTCAGTATTGATAAAAATTTTGTTGTAATCTAGTTGCATAGATTTTTTCCTCCTTGTATCTTTGTGTTCAAATTAAACATGATGGCAGTACTGCCACCTTAATGAAAAGTATTAGTTTAAACAATTCTCATTGATGTATTGTTCAACTTCCTCAACTGAGATATCTGCAATTGATGCAATCTCATCTAAAGAAAGATTCTGTTTTAAGCCGTAAGATATAATTTTTATTATCCATCTTTTGTTCTCTTCCTCTTTCCCTTTAAGGTAAATGTCATTGTATTTTAATTCCATAAGGAATTAGCCTCCTTGTATTTATTTAATTTAAATGTGATGGCAGTACTGCCACCTTTTTGAAAAACATACTAGTTTAAATGATTCTCTTTAATACACTGTTTAACTTCCTCGACTGAGATATTCACAATTGATGCAGTTACATCTAAAGAAAGGTCTAGTGCTAAACAGTTAGATATTACTTCGATTGTTCGTCTTTTTCTCTCTTCCTTTACACCTTGGTAGAAGCCTTGATAAAATGGTTCAGAAAAGATTTCACTAAATTCTTCAATTTCAGTATTGATAAAAATTTTGTTGTAATCTAGTTGCATAGATTTTTTCCTCCTTGTATCTTTGTGTTCAAATTAAACATGATGGCAGTACTGCCACTAGATGCTATAGGAAATTTTGATGAATTTTTGGAATGTCATACCTATATTGAATGTATGATTCGTAATATTTTTAAATTTATATGGTATTAAACAAAAAATAGAAATGATAAATAGATAATACATAAATAGTATAAAATACTGTTTCACAAAATACAACAAATAGCGGTATAATGTAATGGGGAGTGATAAATTTGTATGATTAAAAAATTATTAAGTGGCTTTATAGCTGTTGTATTATCCTTTTCGCTATTTGGATGTGGATCTAATAAAAATGAAGTGGATTTAATGCAAAATGTGAGTTTGAAAAGTATAGGTGGTTTTAGTGGTTCTGGAATACTTCGTATAAACCATAATGAGACTGATGATTGGGCATTGATAGATCGAAATGACCAAAACAATTATGCATTCTTTCAATCTATTAAATATGAATTGAAAGGAGATAGAAATCAAGATCATAAGTATACAAACGGAGACGAAGTTACTGTTGTAGCAAATTATAATGAGAATTATGCTAAACAGGCAGGAATTACGGTAACCAATAGTGAGAAAAAGTTCAAAATTGATTTTTTACCAGAGGTATTTACAAAGGCCAAACAAATAAAAAAATTTAGTAAGGAATTGGAACAGGGTAACAAAAAGGTATTGGATTATATTTTAAATGAGGATATGCATCATTATGGTAGAAATATAACGGTAGATAATACTCTTATTGGTTCTTATTTAGTAAGTTCAGTTCAAAGTCAGGTGGCTGTTTATGTTGATTTATATTTGATTCATAGACATTCGGATGAAGCTGATCTAATAAAAGGATTTGATACGGTATCTGATTTGTATAGTCTATGTGCTATTGGGCCATGGGAAACAACGGATGAAACGTTTGAATATAATGATGGATATATGCCTAATAATTATTCAGACACATATTTGGATGGCTCAGAATATACAGAGGATGACATTAATGAAATTTTGTTATTTAGAATGAATGATTGTACACCATATAATGTTGATGCAGAAAATAAAGATGAATACACAATAGTTAAAATTAAATAAAAAAGAGATGACAGTTGATTGGTTTCAATCAGTTGTCATCTTTTTTCTGTTCTTGTAATTGGTTAGTTGTATTTACTTTATCTAATGTACTGTTAAGGAATTCTTCTTTTTCTTCCTCATCAACATTTGGACTAAATAGTTTATCAAGCGCTACTCGAGCTTTAGCTATGTCTCTTTCGTTGAGTGTGAAAGATTTTTTTAATAAAGAGTCATCAGATAAAAGTGAAGACCAAAATGTTTTATTAGGATTCTTTTCATCATAGGCTGTAGTATAAACTTCAGTTGATAGAAAGATAAATAATTTTTTAACCAGTAATTTTCTTCCTTCATCAGTTAATGAATTAAATACTTGGTTTAACATCTTAACCATTGATTTAAAGGCTTTTCTGTTGTCGCTATCACTGTTTTCGTCAATATGTAGAAGCAAATCATAACTTAGAATTGAGGCTCTCATGTCTCCATTTTCGAAATAAAAGTCTTTTGTGAAATATTCAACATCTTTATCTAAAGCATTTGCAATCTTCTGAATATTTGTTAGGGATGGACATTGTTCATTAATTAAATATTTACTTAAAAGTCGAATATTAATGCCTGTGCAATCAGATAACTGTTTAACAGACATGTTTTTTTCACTTAATGCTTTTTCTAAATATATTCCAATTTGATAATTGTTTCGTTCGGTTCTCATATATTACTCCTAATTAATGATATATATGTATTATATCAAAAATAACATAAAAATTTCTTTATTTTATGAATAAAGCATGTTACTATATATACAGTAATGTACCAATGGTATAATACTGAAAGGAGGAAAAATATGAATTATAGTGAAAAATATAAAATTTCTATGAAACCATTTTTGAAATACACTGACTGTTTGAATCTTATAGGTACTAATACTAAGATTTTTACAAAAACATATTTTAACGACATGGTTAAGGTTCTAGAAAAAAAGTATGATTCAAGATTTGGACCGTGGGGAATTCCAAATAGATATGCGATGGATTACCTTGGTTTAGATGTTGAATTGCTTCGCCTCAACGCGGAACGTGAAGAAAAAGAACAAAAAAAAGAACATGTATGTTAGTCGGCAAACCAGGATACATGTTCCTATGCAAAGTGTTCGATGACACTTCGAAAAGATTTTAACATTAAATTGTTACATAATCAACATGTGTACATCGAACACTCTTTTCCATATGTGTGAAAGGAGTGTTTTTATTATGGAAAATTTCAATATTTTAAATATTGAAGATATCAAAAATCTAAACCATGAAGATCAAAATGAATTTATTGAACAAATACTTAAAGGGGAAGGGAAAATAAGCCTTTTATCTGGTGCTCCTAAATCAGGAAAGTCTACTTTGGCTCTAAATTTCGCAAAATGCATTGCTTCTGGAACACCTTTTTTAGGTTTTAATTCGATGAAATCTAGTGTACTGTATATCAGTTTGGATTCCGAAGCAGACACAATATCTCAGAAAATTAACGTTATGAATGTTCAAACAGATTTGAATTTATTTTTTATTACCGATGTTTATATTCAATTAGGGAATGATGTTGAATTAAGCGCAAATGAAGATATACCAACCTTGTTTGAGGTTTTACAGGAAGCTATGGTTAAAATCAAAGAATTAAAAGTAGTGGTTGTCGATATGTTTGACAATATAAGAACATTAAATGATTATAACCAATACAGTAATGAAAAATTAAGGGCGGATCTAGATTATGTTAAAGGTATTGCAAAAAACCTGGATTTACATATTTTGTTGCTTAATCACGATAGAAAACAAGGCGCAACAAACGCCTATAATGTCTCGATTGGAGGAACAAAACTGGTAGGATTGTTGAATGGAAGCTTCATTCATCTAAGTCGAGCTAGATTGGGTGAAAGAGTTGCGAAAATCGAAATAGGTGGAAGAAATGTAGAGGAACAAGTGCTGAATGTGTATTTTGATTCAAAAACATGTAAATTTGAAAAAATACCAGATGAAGAATATGAAGACATTGATCCAGATATTGCGAAAGTAAGAAACTATATACAGATTAGAAAAGAATTCAGTGGAACCATGTCAGAATTATGTGCCCAAATAGGTTTATCTATTTCAGCTGTTTCATTGGGAATGAAAATTAAAAGTAATTTGGAATTGCTGAAAAGCGAAGGAATTAAATGCGAAAAAGTTTTAGGACGAACAAATGGTAGATATTATTCATTAACATTGATTGATGAAAATTTAAAGGAATAAAAATACGAAAAGGACAGGTAGGACGGCTAGGACGGGTGTATTAATATATAGAAAAAAGGTGTCCTACTTGTCCTACCCGTCCTCATATCTAGAAAAATGATAAAAAGGAGCACATATAATGGCGGTTTATAAGAATGAAAATGGAAGAGGATATCGGATTGTATATCGAAATCCGAAGACAAAAAAAGTAACTACAATTCGTACGAATGATAGTGGAAAACCATTTCTATTGAAGAAAGATGCTAAAGAGTTTGAATTGATATATTTAAATAAATACAAGAATATCAATAGAAATGTAACCATGGACGAATTGTTTGAGAAGTATGTTGAATATTTATCGGTACAACCGAGTAATTCAACGAAAAAGTTAAGATCGTGGTATACGAATCATATAAAGAAATCACTTGGAAAGCGAAAAATATCAACAATATCAACATCGGATTTAGAAAAATTGAGTAGAGAAATGGTTGAAAAAAATTATTCAATTAACTACATAAACAAGAATTGTGCAAACATAAAAACAATGTTGAATTATGCAGTCAGTCATGACATGCTGGTTCGAAATAATGCAGCGAATTTTAAACCTTTGAAGAAAATTAAAAGCAGTAATGAAGTGAGATATTGGGAACCATATCAATTTAAAATGGTGATTGATAGTATTCCTGAGGTGTATTCTAAATCTCATACAGATCCTATGTATATAAAATACTTTTTAATGTTTGGTTACCTTACAGGATGTAGAAAAGGGGAACAAAGAGCATTAAAATGGACGGATATTGAATATCAAGGAGATACAGTAATCATCCATATCAATCATCATATAAATGAAGAAAATAAATATGTATATGGTAGAAAGAATGGGAACGGTTATTCGATTTATATGGATGAGGCGTTGTTAAAACTTGTAAAAGAAATGAGAAGCTATTTTTCTGGGGTTGAAGGCTTCAAAAGAAACGGATATATATTTCCATCGTTATCAAAAGGTTTTGATTATCCAATAGGTGGACATACACCAGTTCGATGGATGGAAGAATTAGCAGAGTATAATGGGTTGCCACATATTACCTATCATGGCTTAAGACATAGTTATGTTTGTTATCTGAGTTCAAAATTAGGTTTAACAGTATATGAGGTGGCAGATCGTATTGGAGATACAGTAGCAGTTGTTTTAGAACATTACTACCAATTTTTTAATCAATCAAAAATTGATGTTGCGAATAAAATTACTGATAAAACGGACGAAAACATTATTTCGTTATTTGAAGATGATGATTAACCAAGGATAGGAAACATTTCCACGTTCGGAAATGTTTGCGTAAGGACAACGTCCTTATCGTTTCGGAGAAACGAAGCCCTGCAAGTGCAACTTGCGAAAAGCACGCACGAATATCTTGGAATTGATGAGATATGAATGGCGTGCTTAGTGGGATAGATAGTTGGTTGGAATACATTTTCGAAAGAAAATGGTATTCCAGGAAGACTATCGTAAGGGAGCGTGCTCCCTTGTAGCTTTCAATTGTATTGAAAGCTATGCCTCCTGCAGGGACAAGATAAGCGCAGCGGTGGGAGTTTTAACAAAACTGCCATATCTTGTATGGCAGTTTAAAAAAGAAATAAAAGACAAAATAAAGAAAGAAGAAAATAAAAATGGCAAGTGTAAAAAAATTCACTCAATCTGCAGTCGTAAATATGCTACGCCACAATGCTCGTACAATTGAGAATCCATCTAACGGAGATATTGATGCGGATAAATCGAATTTAAATTATTCTCTATCCCCGTATCGTGGGCAATCGGACTATGACTACTTCATGGAAAGAAAATCTCAATTGTATTGTTATGGTAGAAATGACGTAAAGGTAATGGCTGGATGGATTATTACAGCGCCTAAGGATCTAGAAAAAGATCAATACGAAACATTCTTCAAGTTGTCGTATGACTTTTTAGAGGATCGATATGGTAGAGAAAATGTAATCCAAGCAGTTGTACACAATGATGAATCAGGACAGCCACATTTACATTTTAACTTTATACCAGTTGTTGTAGATAAGAAACATGGTGGGGAAAAGATATGTTGTAATGATGTTTTAAATCGGAAAGAACTTCGTTCATTTCATCCGGATTTGAATAATTATTTGAAAGAAAGAGGAGTTGATTGTTCTATTATGTCTGGTATTACAAGAGAACAGGGTGGAAATAAAACAGTGTTTCAATTGAAGCAGGAGCGAGAACTAGAAATGGAAAGGAAAATAGAAATTGAACACCAATATTCTAGAGGAAGATGGCAATGACGGATATAAATGATATTTTAGAGAATTTGAACAATATAATTCTTATTGTGTTAGCACTGGCAATTGTTTATTTGGTATTTACAATAATTAAGAATTATATAAAAAAAGACAATAAAACAAATGTAATATTGAAAGAAAGCTCAAGAGATTCAGCTGAGGGTATTATATTTGGAATAGAAAAACGTAATTTAGTATTTTCTCCAACGAATGCAGAAGGACATATTAGTGTTTTTGGAGGTTCTGGGGTAGGGAAGACATCAGCTATATTGATTCCAACCTTGTTGAAATGGAAAGGTACAAGTTTAACCATAGATATTTCTGGTGATATTTCAAAAAATGTAAATATGGAAAATAAATTAGTGTATCAGCCTGGTAATGGTTCCCTTCCGTACAATGTTTTTTATCAAATTGATTTGGTTGATGAGAAATCAAAGAAGAATGAATTATTAGAACAGTTAGCATTTCTAATGATGCCTGATAATGATGATTTTAGTGATGCCAGCCAGTTCTACAATACAGAAGGTCGAAAGATTCTAACGGCATCATTCATAGCGTTCTATTTTGCGGGATATGATTTTATAGATACTTGTAAAATGGTATTCCAAAGTAGCTGGAAGGATTTATTCTCAAGGATTGATGAAACAAAAAATCAGGATGCGATTCAGTATATCAATTCGTTTGAAGGAGCATCTGAACAGAATACATCTGGTTGTAAACAAGCATGTGATGCAGTAATAAAACTATTCGCAACAAATGAAACGATTCAAAAAAGTATAGGTAGACCGTTGAATGGTTCTGAAGGTTTTGATCCAAGTAAACTAGAAACAAAGAATGTATTTGTCGTAATTGATGATAGTAAGCTTAAACTATATGCACCTTTACTACACTTAATTACTGCCCAATGTTTAGAATTTTTCTCGGAAAGATCAAATGATAGTAAGACTAATATTCTGCTTTGTTTAGACGAATTTGTTTCGCTAGGGAAGCTTGAAATAACAGATGCTTTAAGAAAATTAAGAAAAAAACATGTACGAATTATGGTTTTAACGCAGTCCATGGCTGATATTGATTTGTTGTATGGTAAAGCTGAGAGAATGGCTATGATGAACAACTTCTCATTTAAAGTCATTTTAGAAGCATCAGATACAGAAACACAGGATTATTTTGCAAAATTGATCGGATATAAACCAACCAAAAAGAAAAGTGTATCAACAAGTAATGTTAATACAACGAAAACATTGGCAGATGATAAAGAATGGATCATAGAACCGGCGAAATTAGCACGATTAGGAGATAGTTTGATTCTGCTTTATCGAGAAGGTTATAAGTTACTGAAGAAGAATTTTTATTTTAAACATTAGGAGGACTGAAAATGGCTATATATTTATCGAATTTACGTTATCTGGTATCGGATATGCGAGAGAAAAAAATTGATTTAAACGAATTTGAAGTGCAATACCAGCGTTATAAATTCAGATGCATACTAGATATAGGTGCATCTCCGTATGAGTTGTTGATTGGAGCAATTGATACAAATTGGGCAGCTGTCATATATTTGAAAAAAGGATATGAGGCTGAAATGGCGGATAAAGATTTTTATAAATTATGCGATTTGTTAGAGTTAAAACCAGGTGGAGGAGTTTTTACCTCATACATGTTTCTAAAATACATTTCAAATCATGCGCCTCACAAGTGCAAAAGACGTATTGTTAATCCAATGTATTTGGTTCGTTATCGCCAACATAAGATTAAAGACAGTGATGAACCATGGAAAATATATTTTAAAGGATGGAATAATCACATACTGGATAAAAAAACAGCTCGAAATTTTGATAAAACAGAAAAGTTACTAGGGAAAAGAGTGGCTGATTATTGTAGAGAGCATAATATCAGCTCTATGTGGTCCGATAAAACTAGTGAAAAAAAGAAAGTAACGTATCCATGGTAAAATAAATAAAAAACAAGGTGTTGTAACGAAATGGGTTTCGAACAACACCTTTATTACTGTTGAATGCTTAGTATGACAATTATAAGAAGAGCCTTATGTATAACGAATAGTTATAGCTGCTAGCGAATATTATTCTAAAAATATTTTTAAAGCATCTAAAGATAAATCATCTATATAATGGTCTTCTAATAATTCTATAGATATGTATTTGAAAGGTTTATCTATATCGTTTATTAAACGTTGTTTAAAGATGACTTTGGATTTATCAATTAAATAGGTGAATTTTGCACGGTCATAAACATAATAGTTCTCAATGTCATGTAGAGTATAGAAATATGAATAATCGTTTAAATCTGTGTAAGTGGATCCAATTTGTATGTTTGTATAAGATCCAAGTGTTTTAAGTCTAATCACAATAATTCTGTTTGCATCTGGTTCTTCTCTTTTATAATTTGTGAATGAAGTTTCAAAATGCCGAAGGTGGAGAACGGCAATGGTACTTAATCTCGGATATAGAAAAAGCACACCTGTTTTCGCTGTTTGTTGCAAAAACAAGTACGCCTGCAAAATGTCGTAAAATCAAAGATACTTCCGTCAGCTATTAGTTGAACAGGCATTTGTAGTTGCTCTGTCAACATAGACGACGAAGGTATTACGACTGGTTCGTTGTCGGTTTCATTCAGTTTTTCACGGTATTACGGTGGTGTTATAAAGCAATATAGGTTTTTACAAGTTTTATTGGTAATATGATGGTGTTACAAATTTTTTGTATGAAAATTAAACACGATATGTTTCCTCTCTACAAACCACTTATATTTTGTGTTAAAATGAATCAAAAAATCGGAATTTGTATCAACGTAAAAAGGAGAGCAATATCATGTTTAGAACAATTCGTAAAAAGAAAAATGAAATCAGCATTGACACGGCAAAGGCTCTTTTGCAGTCCAGCCGACGTGGCGTTCTTGCCGTAAATGGAGATGACGGATATCCCTATGCAATTCCTATCAACTATGTCTACGATGGCGATGCGCAGAAAATTTATTTTCATGGAGCACGTGTAGGTCATAAAGTAGATGCACTGCGTGCCTGTGACAAAGTATGCTTCACGGTATATGGAAATGAAACCATCAAAGAAGAAGATTGGGCACCGTTTGTGCAGAGCGTTGTGGTATTCGGCAGATGCCACCTCATAGAATCCGGTGCAAGAGCAACAACTCTGTTAAAACGATTTGCAATGAAATACTATCCCAGCGAACAGTTAGTTGATGAGGAAATTGCCCATGCAGGAAAGGCTGTGCAAATTTTTGAAATAGACGTGGAGTACCTCAGCGGCAAGGAAATACAGGAACGATAAATTAGAATTTGCGGAGGAGAAATACTATATGACCACAGATGTTATTAGTGAAAAAGATGGTTTTGTAATACGTCTAGCCAAAGCAGATGACGCAGTTAATTATTATGAACAGAATTATTGTCCTTTAGATAAGGAAGTGGCACGTTTGACTGGCTGTAAAGAAGAATTTTCAAAAGAAGAAGTAGTATCCTTTTTTCTGAAATCGCTTGAGGAAAATGATAGGTATTTCTTTTTGATTATAGCACCTGACGGAGATATTATAGGTGAAAGTGTAATTAATGAAATTGATTGGGATTTGAGGTGTGCTAATTTCCGAATAGGTCTTTATCGTCAAGCGGAAAGAGGAAAAGGTATTGGCACATGGGCAACGGAAATTACTCGTGATTTTGCTTTTGAGAAACTAAAATTACATCGTTTAGAATTAGATGTGTATTCATTCAATTCCAGAGCCGAAACAGTATATTTAAAAGCAGGATTTAAGCGGGAAGGTGTTTTAAGAGATGTTATTATGGATGGCGCTAAGTATGCAGATGATATATTGATGTCGATTTTAGAAGATGAATGGAGAACATTAAAAACGCAACGATAACTTACAATTTATTGATTTGTTAGATAAATAGTAATTTTTTGAGGAGATTAAGTTATGGAAGATAAACAAATATTACTTGATAATATAAGTAAAGTGCATACTACTGAAATGGGGATTGATAGAATTAAGAAGAATCTAAAATTGAATACTAATGATGTAGTTGAATTTTGTAAAAATAAAATTTTAGATAAGAATTGTAATATTTATAAGCAGGGTAAAAATTGGTATTGTGAAATTCATAATATTAAAATAACTATTAACTCTTATAGTTATACAATTATTACAGCACATCTAATCAAATAAATTCAAGTTTAGTTTTCTCAGTTTCCGTGAGGATGGCTTGTCCAAGTTGTAAAAAAGAAGACCTTCATCGAAAGCACCTGCATCTAAGAACATCTGTGATTACAT
>ERZ834798.2280-NODE-2280-length-14320-cov-2.538661_pt1 | contig 14320 bp, 10 predicted proteins | sample MGYA00519689_ERZ834798 | MGnify/ENA primary metagenome ERZ834798 (study PRJEB31850, sample SAMEA3708761) | human gut metagenome | biome: human gut; feature: human-associated habitat; material: faeces | place: China | collected 2014 ...
AAACTAATAAGAAACCGGAGGTGTTTTATATGCTGTTTGACAAGAACGGAGAAGTGGTGAGCTACGACGAGTCGGATATCTTCTGCGACGATCTTATGCGTGCAGATGAGCATATCTACCCATCTTATTATATAAATTATGTCGGAGCGCAAAGCGGAAAATCAAAGAAAACACGAGATAGACTCAGTAAATCAAAGCATGAGCGAGATAATTAAAAATATTTTGCCCGATGGGTGGTTTTTGACCTTTTCTGACTTTTGACCGAAGTTTGCATCGGGGTTATAATAAGGTCAAAGGTCAAAGAAAGTCAAAGATAAAAAGAGGTGACGGCAATGAGCCTTAGCAGTCAGATAACAGGCATGATACTCGAAATGCTCGGCAGCAGCGGAACCATCGAGATACAGCGCAACGAGCTTGCGCAGACGATAGGCTGTGTCCCGAGCCAGATAAACTATGTTATCGCTTCGCGTTTCACGCCGGAACAGGGCTATATTGTCGAGAGTCGCAGAGGCGGCGGAGGATATATCAGAATAAGGCGTGCGGCGATGGAGCCGGATCAGAAGGTCATGCACGCAGTCAACGCCGTAGGCGATAAGCTCGACGAGCGAACTGCCCGCGCGCATCTGGCGGAGCTAGTCAGCACGGGTGTTATAGATAAACACGCCGCCATGCTGATGCTAAGCGCAGTGTCGGACAACGCTCTGCGACCTGCCGCCGCCGGGGACAGGGACGCCGTCAGGGCGTCGGTATTCAAACAACTGCTGCTCGTTGAAATGGGCAGAAACGGATAAAGGAGGAACACATATGCTTTGTCAGAACTGTGGAAAAAATGAGGCGACAACTCACATAAAGCAGGTCATAAACGGCGACACGGCTGAGCGCCATCTCTGCTCCGAATGTGCCGAGCATCTCGGCTACGGCGACGCGTTCTCGGGCTTCGGCTTCGATGTTGCCGGACTTTTCGGGAACTTCTTCGGCGATGCAGTCCATTCGCTCGGCGCGCCGAGAAAGGTGGTTCGCTGCCCGAAATGCGGCTCTTCGTTCAATGATATCGTCCGCGAGGGCAGAGTCGGCTGCGCAGAGTGCTACAAAGTTTTTTATAACGAGCTCAAACCCTCGCTCCAGCGCATTCACGGTCAGATTCACCACAGCGGCAAGATAGCTTCGACCGCCGAGCCTGTCAGCGAGGAAGAGGCAAAAATCGACGAAAAAGAGGAGCTCAAAAAGCAGATGGACGAAGCGGTTGCCGCGCAGAACTTTGAGCTTGCGGCGCAGCTTCGCGACAGGATAAAAGAGCTTGAGGGAGGGAACGAAAATGAGTAAATGGTATGTCGACAAGGGCGAACAGGGCGATATAGTCCTGAGCACCCGCGTGCGTCTTGCGCGCAACTTAGAAGAGTTCCCGTTCCCGTGCCGCCTCGACACGGCGAGCAGAATAAAGGTCAACGAAAAAGTCCGTGACACTCTGCTCGCCTGCGTGCCCGAGCTGGGGCTCCACTATGTCACAATGGATTCGCTCAGCCGCGAGCAGGCGATATCTCTCGCCGAGCGCCATCTGATAAGCCCGGAGTTTGCCTCCGTCCGCGAGGGCAGAGCGCTCATGCTCACTGAAGATGAGACGGTCGGCATCATGCTCTGTGAGGAGGATCATATCCGCGTCCAGGTCATGAAAGCGGGTCTCGCGCTCATGGACTGCTATGTCCTCGCAGATAAAATTGACTCCGCGCTCGATAAGAAGCTGAATTTCGCGTTTGACGAGAGTCTCGGCTATCTGACCCAGTGCCCGACGAATCTCGGCACAGCCATGCGCGCGTCCGTCATGCTGCATCTGCCCGCGCTCAGAAGAAGCGGTCAGCTCGCAGTCCTCAGCTCTACTATATCCAAGCTCGGTCTGACCCTTCGCGGCGCATACGGCGAGGGCAGGGAGTCGCGCGGCGATATCTATCAGCTGAGCAATCAGATAACCCTCGGCATAACCGAGCAGGCGGCGATAGAGAACCTCCAGTCGATAACCCGTCAGCTCGTCACCCAGGAGCGCGCGGCGGCGGAGCGTATGTGCGCCGATGTCGCGATGCAGGACAAAATATACAGAGCTCTCGGAATTTTGCAGAGCGCGCGTGTGCTGTCCTGCGATGAGATGATGGATCTTATATCCCTTGTGCGCCTCGGCTCGGCAAGGGGAATACTTGATATACCGATAGAAAAACTTAACGAACTGCTCGTCAATATGCAGCCCGCCACCATAAGCGCTGCGAACGGCAAGCATATCGATGCGCGGCAGAGGGACTGCCTCAGAGCGGACGCGGTGCGCGAGGCATTGTCCTAAAATACCGCCGATAAACATATATAAAAACATATATCTTTCGATTCGGCGGCAATTTTCCGGCAATAATCTCTATTGTACGGTTCGCCGCGGAAAGGAATGATGATATGTATAAGTTTACCGGCTTCACCCAGAAAGCCAACGACGTGCTCAACGCCGCCATTGAATATGCGGAGAATATGGGGCACACATATATCGGCAGCGAGCATCTTCTGCTCGGTCTGCTGACCCAGAACGGCGGGATAGCCTATACCGTTCTGATAAATAAAAAGCTTACCGCCGGCAAGGTCGAGGACGCTGTCAGAAACAGCATCGGCTTTGGCGTGCCGACGGTGCTGACTCCGGGCGATTTCACGCCCAGATGCAAAAATATTATTGAGAGCGCAATGATTCAGGCGCGGGATATGGGTCACAACTATGTCGGCACGGAGCATCTGCTTATCGCCATGATAAAAGAGGGCTCGAGCGCGGCAACCGCCGTTATGACCCGCCTCGGCGTGTCACCGCAGGAGATTTTGCAGGAGCTTTTGAAAGCGTTCGGCTCGGCGTCGGGTAAAGATTCCGGAAAGCCGGAGACGGTCAAAAAGCCCAGCGGCAGAACGGATACCCCGACCCTCAATCAATATGGGCGCGACCTGACTTCGTTTGCCGCGGCGGGCAGAATTGACCCTGTTATCGGCAGGCAGAAGGAGATAGAGCGCGTCATTCAGATTCTCTCACGCAGAACGAAGAACAACCCCTGTCTGATAGGTGAGCCTGGAGTCGGCAAGACGGCAATCGCCGAGGGGCTCGCGCTGAAAATCGCCACGGGCGAAGTGCCCGAACTGCTCAAGGGCAAGCGCATAGTCTCGCTCGACCTCACGGGCATGGTTGCCGGCACAAAGTACAGGGGCGATTTCGAAGAGCGCGTCAAATCCGCCATTGAAGAAGTTTCAAAGGCGGGGGATGTCATTCTCTTTATAGACGAATTGCATACGCTTATAGGTGCAGGTTCGGCGGAAGGTGCGGTCGATGCCGCGAATATTTTGAAGCCCGCGCTTGCCCGCGGCGAGATACAGGTCATCGGTGCAACCACGCTCGAAGAATACCGCAAGCATATCGAAAAGGATGCCGCGCTCGAGCGCCGCTTTCAGCCCGTCACGGTCGGCGAGCCGAGCGAGGACGAGGCGGTCGCGATACTCATGGGCATCCGCGACAAATACGAGGCGCACCATAAAGTCAGAATAACCGACGACGCGATAAAGGCGGCGGTGAAAATGTCGGTGCGCTATATCGGCGACAGATATCTGCCCGATAAGGCGATAGATTTAATAGACGAGGCAGCGTCGCGCGTCAGGCTCGGTGCATTCACAGCGCCGCCGGATCTCAAAGATATGGAGGACAGACTCCGCGCCCTCGCCGAAGAAAAAGATTCGGCGGTGAATTCTCAGGAGTTCGAGCACGCCGCGCAGATACGCGACGAGCAGAAGAAGCTGAGCGACGAACTCGAGCGCGCAAAGCACAGCTGGCGCGAGGAATCGAGCAAGAAAATAGGTGAGGTCACGGCTGATAATATAGCCGAAATAGTCTGCGCGTGGACTGGAATACCCGTCTCGCAGCTGACTCAGGCGGAGAGCGAACGCCTGCTTCATCTTGAAGATGAGCTGCACCGCAGAATAGTCGGCCAGGATGAGGCGGTCAGCGCGGTCGCGCGGGCAATAAGGCGCGGCAGAGTCGGGCTCAAAGACCCCAAACGCCCGACCGGTTCGTTTATTTTCCTCGGCCCTACAGGTGTAGGCAAAACGGAGCTTTGCAAAGCACTTGCCGACTCGCTTTTCGGCGACGAGAACGCGATGATAAGGCTCGATATGTCCGAATATATGGAGAAGCACACGGTCTCGAGACTCGTCGGTTCGCCGCCCGGATATATCGGCTATGACGAGGGCGGTCAGCTGACCGAAAAAGTCCGCCGCAGACCGTACAGCGTCATTCTCTTTGATGAAATAGAAAAAGCGCATCCCGATGTCTTCAATATGCTGCTCCAGATACTTGATGACGGCATCTTGACCGACTCGCAGGGGCGCAGGGTCGACTTCAAAAACTGCATTATTATAATGACCTCGAATGTCGGCGCGAAGCTCATTTCGGGCAGCGGAAAGGCTCTCGGCTTCTCGACCGAGCGCGGCAATGTCCCGAGTTATGACCGCGTGCGCGAGCTTGTGATGAAAGAGCTCAAGAACACATTCAGACCGGAATTTTTGAACCGCGTTGACGATATAATCGTCTTCCACTCGCTCGAAAAGCAGGATATATCCGAAATTGCGCGCAGAATGCTCGAAACGCTCTCAAAGCGCGTGGCGCAGCTGGATATAACTTTAATTTTTGACGAATCGGCTGTTCAAAAGACGGCGGATGCGGGCTTCGACCCGGTCTACGGAGCGAGACCGCTCAAGCGTGTTATCCAGCAGCAGATCGAGGATAAGCTCTCGGAGCAGATGCTCGAGGGAAAAGTAACAACCGGCAAAAAGTATATCTGCAAAGCTGAAAACGGCGAATTTATTTTTGTGGAGCAGACTGAGCCCGAATCGGATGAAAATGAATAAAAGTGCACCCGAAGGCGTCTTGCTTTCGGGTGCGTTTTTTGGACTCTTTTAACTTTTTACTCAGCCTCGGCTATGAATCTCTTGAGATTCTCAAGCCCGATTTCGATGCCCGTGAGCGTCTGTTCGATACCCTCAAACTCGATGCTGACATATTTGTCGTAGCCCGCGCGCTTGAGGATGCCTATGCACTGCGCCACGGGGATGTTGCCGTGACCTATCACTGCGCCGCGCAGGTAGTTGCCGGCTCTGCTGCGGAAGAATCCGCGCCCGGGATCGGGCTCTGAGCCGCTCTTGATGTGGAAATCCTTGGCGTGGACATGCTTTGCGTATTTTGCGACTCTGCCGACCGCCTTGTCCGAAGGGTCGTCGGCGCAGGCGAAGTTGCCCATGTCAACGAGCAGACCGAAATTGGGATTTGCAACTCCTGTGACGAGCTTTTCGACCCGGTCACTGTCCTGCGCAAAATAGCCGTGGTTCTCGACCATTGTAGATATGCCTTTCTCTGCGGCGTATTCGGTCACTCTGCGGCAGCCCTCGATGAGCGTGGGCAGAGCCTGATCGAAGCCGCAGTATGCGCTCTGCGGCGCGTTGAAGCCGCCTGTCGCGTCGTGGCGCATACCCGACGCGCCGAGTATCTCCGCGATATCGACCTGCCTGAACAGGCGCTCGCACTCCTCGTCGAGCGGGCGGTTGAGAAGCTCCGCGCCGATGGTGTAGTTGACTATCGGCAGGTTTTTCTTTTCGCTCTCGTCGCGCAGACGCTTGGCATATTCTTCGACTGACATTCCGTCTTCGGGCATGAGGTCGATAAATTCAATTCCGTCAAAGCCTATCTCTTTGACCTTGCCTATGAGCTGAAGCTGGGTCAGCTCTCCGCTCGAAAGCATCGGCTGAAAGCTGTAGCTGCTGACGCAGGTTTTCATATTTTTTCACCTCAGTCCATGTATCCTTTGAGGAAGTTTACGGCGTTGCCGATATCCTTTTCGGGGTCGTCGCCGACTTCGCGCTCTATCGTCAGGAAGCCCTTGTAGCCGATATCATTGAGCGCGGCGAGATATTCGTCCCACTTGACGCTGCCCTCGCCGAGCGGCACTTCTTTAAACGAGCTGCCTGTGACGAGCGGGTCTTTTTTTATGCCGTAAACTATCTCGGGATCCCTGTAGAAAATCTGAACGCCGTCTTTGGCGTGGGTGTGGACTATGTAGTCGCGAAGGTTATAGACCGCCTTTGCGGGGTCGTCGCCCGTGACCATGACAAGGTTAGCGGGGTCGAGATTGACTGCGACGCCGGTCGAGCCGAGCGAGTCGAGGAACTTCTTGAGCGTCGCCGAAGTCTCGGGACCTGTCTCGATCGCAAAGTGCGCGTCGAGGCTGTCCGCGAAGCGGGAGAGCTCGAAGCATGCCTCCTGCATGATTTTATATCTCTCGTGGCTGCTGTCCTCGGGCACAACGCCGATGTGGGTCGTGACGATATCCGTGCCGAGCTCCTTTGCAAGCTCGATTATTCTCTTTGACTTCTCGACTCTCCAGGGGTTCTCCTCTTTGTTGCCGAAGCCGCCGCCGAGATCGCCGCAGAGAGCGGAGATGACGAGCCCGTTGTCCTCAACGAGCTTGCGGAAATCCGTGCGCTTGGAGCCGACAAGCTCCTCGGGCGACATTTCTCCGCTGGTGGCATAGACCTGGATGCCCTGCGCACCGACCTTGGCAGCCTTTTTGATCGCCGTCGGGATATCCGTGCGGAAGCTGTCAATAATAACGCCTATTGGAAATTTCATGGTAGCACCGTCCTTAAAACGTATTTTTTACAAGGCAATGATAACAAATAAGTGGGGGATATTCAAGAGAAAAAAGCCTTTTCCCCGAATAAAATAAAAAACGGCTCGGCACGGGGAAATTCCCGAACCGAGCCATGATTTTTTATCAGCCGACGACTGACATAATAAAGACGATTATAACGATTATCGGCAGAACATATGTGAAATAAGGTCTTATCCAGCCGGGCATTTTTGCGCCCTTTTCGCCGCAGTTGACTTCGCCGATGTAGTTCTTCCAGCCCCAGCCGTATTTCCTGCTGCAGAAGAGAACATAGACGAGACTGCCGAGCGGGAGCAGGACGTTTGAAACGAGGAAGTCTTCGATATCCATGATGCCCTTGCCGGCTATCTGTATCTTTTCGAGCACATTGAAGCCGAGCACGCAGGGGAGGGAGAGCACGAGCATGAGCGCGATGTTTATCAGCGCCACTTTGCGGCGGCTGAGCTTCGTCAACTCAAGCCAGAAGGACATGATGTTTTCAAAAACGGCAATGACCGTCGAGAACGCTGCGAATATCATGAACACGAAGAACAGCGCACCGACTATGCGCCCGCCGGGCATGCTGTTGAAGATGCTCGAAAGCGTCGTGAACAGGAAGCTCGCGCCGACCGTGCCCGCGTCTGCGGTGACGCCGCCGTTATAGGTGAAGCATGCGGGGAAGATGATAACGCCGGACATGAGTGCAACGAAAGTGTCAAGCCCGACTATTGTCACAGCCTCGCCGAGGAGCCTGCGCTCCTTGCCGATGTAGCTGCCGAATATCGCTATAGAGCCGATACCGATGCTCAGAGTAAAGAACGCCTGCCCCATTGCGGACGAGATTACCGTCCATACGCCCGAATTTTCAAGGGACTTGAGCGAGGGGACGAGATAGAATTTCAGTCCCTCTGCGGCGTTCGAGAGCGTGCAGGAATAGATTGCGAGCCCCACCATGAGAAGCAGGAGAGCCACCATCATCCATTTTGTTATCCTCTCGACGCCCTTTTGCAGACCGAACGAGCAGATGCTGAAGCAGACAAGAATGACTGCGAATGTGGCGCAGACCATGAGTACGGGGTTGCTTATCATCGTGCCGAACACCGCTCCGAGTTCTTCCGCGCTCTTGTACGCGAGGATCGAGCCGTCCGCATACTTTATAAAGTATATCAGCATCCAGCCGGAGATAGTCGTGTAGAACATCATGAGCAAATAGTTTCCGGCGATGCCGAGATACTTGGCGAGATGCCACTTCTGCCCCTTTTTTTCGAGCACGTCGTATGACGAGGCGATGCTGCGCTGGCTTGCGCGGCCGACTGCGAGCTCCGCCGTCATGACCGGTATGCCGAGCAGAACAAGAAACGCGATGTAAATCAGCACGAAAAACGCGCCGCCGTATGCGCCGGTCGTTATCGGGAATCTGTAGACATTTCCCAGTCCGATGGCGCAGCCTGCCGAGATCAGAATGAATCCGAGTCTCGACGAAAATTTTTCCCTGTTTTCCATTGAATCTTCCTTTCAAAAGCCGTAAAAAATGAGCCGATGATAATTCTATCACCGACTCAATAAAATTTCAATATTTTTAAAAAATAAGTTGAAAAGACTGACTCAGTCGAGTACGATTTCCATCTCGCGCTTCTGTATCTTCATGCCGTGCTTCTCATAGAAACGCAGCGCACCGTCGTTGCCCTCCCAGACGTTGAGCGTCAGGTCGTGGCAGCCGAGCTCTTTTGCCGTCTCAAGAGCCTTTTTGAACAGTGCGTCGCCGATGCCCTCGTGCCTGCACTTTTCGTCGACGCACAGGTCGTCGATATAGAGCTCCTTGTTCGGGTAGCGTGCGGAGTCAACGGAGTGGTCGATGAGAATGCAGAAAATATATCCGAGCACCTCGTCGTTTTCGTCCGCCGCAACAAAAGTTATGCGGTTCTCGTCGGCTAAGAGCTTCGCGAGGCTTTCACTGTCGTATTTCGACTTTCCCGCCTTGAACAGGTCGGGTCTTATCCCGCTGTGAAGATTGCAGATATATTCAAGCAGTTCGAGCATTTTAGGGCAGTCTTTTTCTTTTGCGATTCTTATTTCTTTGAGCATTTTTATTTTCTCACCTTACACAGATTCTTTCAATACTTCTCGACTTTCCGGTTTTTTCATCAACATCGATTATAACGCCGCACATCATGCACGCGCCGCCGCTTATCTCAAATCGCGTCGGAAGTCCCGTCTTGAGCCACGATATCGAAGCCTCGGGGCGGACTCCGAGCACCGAGAGCTCGGGTCCCGTCATGCCGAGGTCGGTTATATAAGCCGTGCCGCCGGGCAGGACTTTTTCGTCGGCAGTCTGAACATGGGTGTGCGTGCCGACAACGGCAGTCGCCTTGCCGTCGAGATAGAAGCCCATGGCGAGCTTCTCGGCGGTGGCTTCGGCGTGGATATCAACTATTTTTATCCGGCAGTCGCTTATCTCTTCCATGAGAGAGTCGATGCAGGAGAACGGATTGTCCGAGCCGTTTATATATGCGCGCCCGAGCAGGTTTATAACGCCGATGCGGACTCTGCCCATGTCTATAACACCGAAGCCCTTGCCGGGGCAGGCTGCGCCGACATTCGCCGGGCGGATTATATCGCTGCGCTCGTCGAAAAAATGATATACCTCGCTGCGCCGAAAAGCGTGGTTGCCGGTCGTTATAAAATCAACGCCGCTTGAAAATATGTGCTCGGCGGCGGACGAAGTTATCCCGTTGCCGGGCGCGGCATTCTCGCCGTTGGCTATCACGACATCTATGGCCTTGAGCTTCTTGAAGCCGGGGAGCACAGAGCGCAGGAAGTCGCAACCCTGCGTGCCGACGATGTCGCCTATAAGAAGTATATTCATTCCGATTTTCCTTTCAAAAAATCCCACCGCGTTTGACGGTGGGATTTGTTTTTATTTTGCGTAGTCGCTGACTCTGCTCTCCCTGATAATGTTGACCTTTATCTGACCGGGATATTCAAGCTCGTCTTCAATCTTCTTGACGATGTCGCGGGCGATGAGAACCATCTTCTCGTCGCTGACGACTTCGGGCTTGACCATTATGCGCACTTCACGGCCTGCTTGAATGGCGAACGAACGCTCAACGCCCTCGAACGAGGATGCGATGCTTTCGAGCTTTTCAAGGCGCTTGATGTAGTTCTGAACATTCTCGCGTCTTGCGCCGGGGCGGGAAGCCGAAACGGCATCGGCGGCCTGAACGAGGCAGGCGACAAGTGTCTTTGCCTCAACGTCTCCGTGGTGAGCCTGGATGGCGTGAATGACGCCCTCGCTCTCGCGGTATTTCTTCGCGGCCTCAACACCCAGCTCAACATGCGAGCCGTCCATCTCGTGGTCGAGTGCCTTGCCGATATCGTGAAGAAGACCGGCTCTCTTTGCAAGCTTGACGTCGGCGCCAAGTTCCGCCGCCATGAGACCTGCGATATAAGAAACTTCGAGTGAATGATTGAGCACGTTCTGACCGTAGCTCGTTCTGTATCTGAGCTTGCCGAGGAGCTTGACGAGCTCGGGATGCACTCCGTTGACTCCTGCGTCGATGAGTGCGCGCTCGCCGGTCTGCTTGATAGTTGCATCGACCTCGCGGCGGGCTTTCTCGTACATCTCTTCGATGCGGGCGGGATGAATTCTGCCGTCCGATATAAGCTTTTCGAGCGTCAAACGCGCGACCTCGCGGCGAACCGGATCGAAGCTCGAAACGGTGATAGCCTCGGGCGTGTCGTCGATTATCAGATCGACGCCGGTTATGGTTTCGAGCGTGCGGACATTTCTGCCCTCGCGTCCGATTATGCGTCCCTTCATCTCGTCGTTGGGCAGGGCGACAACGGATACCGTGGTCTCTGCCGTGTGATCTGCGGCGCAGCGCTGGATAGCGGTGCCGATTATCTCTCTTGCAATTGTATCAGCTTCGTCCTTTGTGCGCTGCTGATATTCGAGAACCTTGACCGCCTTCTCGTGAACAAGGTCGTCTTCAAGGTTCTTGAGCAGGTATTCCTTAGCCTGCTCCTTGCTGTAGCCCGAGATTTTTTCGAGCATATCGAGCTGGCTTCTCTTGAGGCTCTCCGCCTCGGCGAGTCTGTCATCCGCATCCTTTATCTTGCGGTTGAGGGTCTCGTCCTTCTTTTCGAGATTCTCGATCTTCTTGTCGAGACTCTCTTCTTTCTGAATGACTCTGCGCTCCTGGCGCTGAACTTCATTGCGCCTTTCGCGCAGTTCTTTTTCGTTTTCGCTTCTCTGCTTGTGGATCTCATCCTTGGCTTCAAGGATAGCTTCCTTCTTCTTGGCCTCTGCCTGGTCATAGCCTCGCTGACTATGCGGTTCGCTTCTTTTGTGGCGGAACCTATTGCGGCTTCGGCAACTCTCTTCCTATGTAAACCGCCGAGAATGAAACCGATGATGCCGAATGCAACTCCGACAGCGGCGGCTATAAGAATAATTTTCCAAACGTCCAAACGAATAACACCTCCCGAATAAAAATTTTGATTATTGTAAAACTCAGTAAAATAACAATATGGAGTATAGCTTGGCACATAATACTACCATTATTATGTATAATAACCTTAAACGGGAGAAATGTCAAGGTGTTATTGCAACACATGGTACAAAAATTTATGGAAGTTGAACAAAATCCCGCGCGAAATAAAGTGTTGACTTTTTCGCGTTTGGTGATAAAATGATAATGTTAAAAGCTGTGAAGCAGAAGACGTGTTCCGAACGTCCTCAAAGAGAGCCGCGCGCCGTTGGCTGAGAGCGCCGGTGTTGATACGGGATATGTTACCGCTGCCGAGCGCGCACCGAAGCCCCCGCGGGATAGGCTGCGACGTATGACCGCGTTAAGGTCGCATGAGTGGCGGCGCGAGCCGCAAACCGGGTGGAACCGTGGAGCATTTGCTTCACCCCTGTAATTTTTACGGGGGTGGAGCTTTTTTCATCCCTGAGACGGGCATCAGCCCGAAGCTGAAAGGAGAAATTTTTATGGTAAACATTGAACTCAAGGGCGGAGTCGTCAAGGAGTTTGACGACGGAATAACCGCCATGGAAGTGGCGAAGAGCCTCGGCATGGGACTCTATAAGGCGGCGTGCGTCTGCCGTATCGACGGCGAGGTCAAGGATCTTCGCACCCAGATAAATAAAGACTGCAAGCTCGAAATTCTTACTTTTGACGATGACGACGGAAAGCGCGCGTTCAGACATACCGCTTCGCACGTCCTCGCTCAGGCTGTCAAGCGCCTTTATCCCGAGGCGAAGCTCGCGATAGGCCCCGCTATAGACAACGGCTTCTATTATGACTTCGATGTCGATGTGCCGTTCACTCCTGAGGTTCTCGAGAAGATCGAGGCGGAGATGAAGAAGATAGTCAAAGAGGCTCTGCCGCTCGAGAGATACGAGCTCGACCCCGACGAGGCTATTGCTATGATGGAGAAGAAGGGCGAGCCCTACAAAGTCGAGCTTATTCAGGAGCACGCAGGCAAGGGCGAGAAGATATCGTTCTTCCGCCAGGGCGAGTTCGATGAGCTCTGCGCAGGCCCCCACGTCCCCGACACTTCGCGCGTCAAGGCATTCAAGCTGACCTCCTGCACCGGCGCATACTGGCGCGGTGACTCGGACAACAAGATGCTCCAGAGAATCTACGGAACCGCTTTCACGAAGAAAGAGGATCTTGACAATTATCTTCATATGCTCGAAGAGGCGAAGAAGCGCGACCACAGAAAGCTCGGCAAGGAACTCGGCCTGTTCACCATCATGGACGAGGGCCCCGGATTCCCGTTCTTCCTGCCCAACGGCATGGTTCTCAGAAATACCCTTATCGACTATTGGCGCGAAGTGCATAAGCGCTACGGCTATGTCGAGATATCCACTCCGATGATGCTCAACCGTTCGCTCTGGGAGCGCAGCGGTCATTGGGATCACTACAAGGAGAATATGTACACCACGGTTATAGACGACACCGACTTTGCGATAAAGCCGATGAACTGCCCCGGCGGAATGCTCGTCTATAAGCTTCAGCCCCATTCATACCGCGACCTGCCCCTGAGAATGGGCGAGCTCGGACTGGTTCACCGCCACGAGCTGTCCGGCGCGCTCCACGGCCTGTTCCGCGTGCGCTGCTTCACTCAGGATGATGCGCATATCTTCATGACATGGGATCAGATGAAGGACGAGATAAAGGGCGTTGTCCGCCTGTTTGATGAGGTCTATTCCGTGTTCGGTCTGACCTATCAGATTGAAGTCTCGACCATGCCCGAGGATCACATGGGCGACGAGAAAGACTGGGATTTCGCGACCGAGACTCTCAAAGCGGCGGTCACCGAGATGGGCAAGGACTTTGTCATCAACGAGGGCGACGGCGCATTCTACGGACCGAAGCTCGACTTCCATCTGTCCGATTCTCTCGGCAGAACATGGCAGTGCGGCACCATCCAGCTCGATATGCAGCTGCCCGAGCGCTTCGAGCTTGAATACACCGGTGCGGACGGCGAGAAGCATCGCCCGGTCATGATTCACCGCGTTGTTCTCGGTTCTATCGAGCGCTTCATCGGCGTTATCACCGAGCACTTTGCCGGCGCGTTCCCGCTGTGGCTCGCTCCCGAGCAGGTCAAGATTCTGCCGATATCCGATAAGTTCCACGGCTATGCCGAGGAAGTCCGCCAGCAGCTCGATATGGCGGGACTCAGAGTCAGCGTTGACACCCGCAGCGAGAAGATAGGCTACAAAATCCGTGAGGCTCAGCTCCACAAGATTCCCTACATGCTCGTCATCGGCGAGAAAGAGGTCGAGAGCGGCACGGTCAGCGTCAGAAAGCGCGGTGAGGGCGATATCGGCGCGATGAGCATCTCCGATTTCATCGACAGCGCAAAGACCGATGTAGCTGAAAAGGCTATCTGGTAAATTTTTACAATAAAAAATACTAATAATATTGATCTATATCATAACAAATCATTGTTTATTAGTTGCATTTATCTAATATTTATCTTATATTTGCAATAAAACGAATAATTATCATTACATTTAGTTAATTAAACAAAGACTACTAATAAACTATTTTAATTCATACAATTATGAAAAGAAACAAATTGACTATGGCTGTAGTCGTATTACTTTGCGGCAGCCTGATGTTTTCCTCTTGTATAGGATCTTTCGGATTGACAAACAAGCTCCTCGGATGGAATAAAGGTGTAGGAGGAAATAAATTTGTAAGTGAACTTGTGTTTTTTGCATTCTGGGTTCTTCCGGTATATGAAATTTCGCTATTGGCCGATGTCGTAGTATTGAACTCTGTCGAATTCTGGTCAGGTTCTAATCCCATCGCAGATAATACTCAACAGATCAAAGGAGAAAACGGTCATGAATATTTAGTAAAAACACACGAAAACGGGTACACCATTACTGATGAAACCGCGAACAAAACTTTTGAACTTGTATTCGATGATAGCGACAAATCTTGGTCGGTAGAAGCAAACGGTCAGAGTACAAAATTTATGACATTCATCGACGATAACCATGTAAATATGTATAATGCAAACGGGGAGACTATGACTGTAGAACTTTCTAAAGCAGGAGTTATGGCTTATCAAGATATGATAAAAAACAATACTGCAGTTTT
>ERZ834798.2290-NODE-2290-length-14276-cov-3.584417_pt1 | contig 14276 bp, 10 predicted proteins | sample MGYA00519689_ERZ834798 | MGnify/ENA primary metagenome ERZ834798 (study PRJEB31850, sample SAMEA3708761) | human gut metagenome | biome: human gut; feature: human-associated habitat; material: faeces | place: China | collected 2014 ...
TTCCACACTCATCTGGCGAAATACAGATGCTTCCTGCGCCAAATATCCGATACCGATTTGCGCCCGTTTATAAACCGGATAATCTGTAATGTCGAGATCATTCAGATAAATATGCCCCTGATTGGGGGTTATCAATCCGGTCGTCATATAGAAAGTCGTTGTCTTCCCTGCACCATTCGGGCCCAATAATCCCACGATTTCCCCCTGTGTAACATCTATCGACACATGGTTCACAACCGTCCGCTGACGATATTTCTTTACCAAATCTTCGGTTCGCAGCACCATATTATTTTCCGAAGATTCCAAATCCGATTGAACATTCACATGAACCTTCTCTTCGGTATTGGCAGCCACCGGTTGATGCTTAAAAAATTTGGAAAACATATTTCTACCTTTAAAATTATCTGCAAAAATAGTGAAAGGTAAGCGCAGAGGCAAGCGAAAATTGCATTTTCGACTTGACTATGCCAAACCGCATTCTATCTTCACAGAGACAAAGATATTGAAAATAGACAATCCCATCAGCCGTTTTAACGAAATAAAATGATTAAGAACTTAATTCTACTATAAAAGATAATGGCTCATCGATTCTTTTTCATTACTTTTGTTCTTCAATAATCCAATTAGCGGATATGATTATACAAGATTCATTAAAAAAGTTCGGAGATTACGTCTTGTTAATGAGACGCGTATTTACAATACCGGACCGATGGAGAGAGTTTTTCAAAAGATATATTTCCGAAATATACAAATTAGGAATAGACTCTATTCCCATCGTCATTACTATTTCCGTTTTCATCGGAGCCGTGATTGCCATACAAATGCAAAAGAATGTGGTATCGCCCATGATACCGGCCTACGCCGTAGGATTGGCTACCCGAGATGTCATCTTATTGGAATTTTCCTCTTCCATATTATGTCTGATCTTGGCCGGTAAAGTCGGGTCAAACATAGCCTCCGAAATAGGAACCATGCGGGTAACCGAGCAAATAGACGCACTTGAAATTATGGGCGTCAACTCTGCCAACCTGTTGATATTACCCAAAATCGCGGCAATGGTCTCTTTCATTCCGGTATTGGTCGTGTTCAGTATGGCGAGTGGTATTACAGGCGGATTCCTGATAGCCCAATTCACCGACATAATTTCCGTGTCAAAATACATCTATGGACTACAAAGTTTTTTTAATGAATATTACATTTGGCAAGCCATATTCAAAGCTCTCTTCTTCGCCTTTGTCATCAGTAGCGTAGCCTCGTACTATGGATACAAAGTGAAAGGCGGAGCACTCGAAGTCGGGCAAGCCAGTACCGACTCTGTCGTCGTAAGCAGCGTTATCGTTCTACTTCTCGACGTGGTTCTCACTCAAATTTTATTTTGATGATAGAAGTTAATAATATATCCAAATCATTCGACGGGAAAGTCATTCTACACAATGTCTCCGCCAAATTCTACTCTGGAAAGACAAACTTAATTATCGGGCAAAGTGGATCGGGCAAAACGGTATTGATGAAATGTATCGTTGGTCTCATGCAACCCGATAAAGGACAAGTTATTTATGACGGTAGAGACATCACTTCGATGTCGGCTTCACAAATTAAAGAACTTCGGAACGAAATAGGCATGCTATTTCAAGGCTCGGCTCTATTCGATTCAGAGACGGTATTGGGCAACGTCATGTTTCCGCTAAGAATGTTCACACGAGACACCTATGCCGCTTGTAAAAAAAGAGCAGAATTTTGTTTAGAGCGTGTTAATCTAAAAGGAGTTAACGATTTGTATCCGTCGGAGATCAGCGGAGGTATGCAAAAACGCGTAGCGATAGCTCGTGCCATCGCATTGAATCCCAAGTACTTATTTTGTGACGAGCCTAACTCGGGACTCGATCCGAAAACGTCATTGGTGATTGATGATCTGATCCATGATATTACGCAGGAATATAACATGACGACCATTATCAATACGCATGATATGAACTCTGTATTGGGAATTGGCGAGAAGGTGATTTATATTTATGAAGGACATAAAGAGTGGGAAGGGACAAAAGATGATATCTTTACCTCTACCAACGAACGACTGAATAACTTTATCTTTGCTTCAGACTTGCTCCGTAAGGTGAAGGACGTGGAAGTGCAAGGAATGGAAGGGTAATAAAAAAACTTCTGTCATCGGGGTGACAGAAGTTTCTTTTTTTCTTAGCTATATTAGCGTCGGCAATTAAGCTCTAGGTCTAGCTTCTTTAACTACCATTGTACGGCCCATGTATTCAGCTCCGTTCAATTCAGCAATAGCTTTTGCAGCTGCAGCGTCGTCTTCCATTTCGATGAAAGCGAATCCTTTGGATTTACCGGTTTCACGGTCCATAACAACTTTAACTGATGATACTGCTCCGTAATCTTCCATCACTTGTTGCAGATCTCCTTCCTTAACACGGTAGTTAAGGTTTCCAACATAAATGTTCATAATGAAAATGATAAAAAATAAATAAATGAATAAAACTCTCTGGATAGATGGTTACTAATAAAAAGATTAAAACGACAGAGAGTTTACAAATGCGTTTCGTAACGGAAGTAAAAACCTTGTAATCAAATCGAGAAACTAATGGTCCATCAATCCGCAGCAAAGAAAAGAATAATTTTTGGATTAACCATCTTTTTGGAAGGTTAATTTGCGGATTATCAGAAAAAAAGTTCTTTCCTTTTCTCTTGAAAGAAAAGAAAGAACCAAAGAAAAGTTGGAGAAAGCCCTCACGCTCGGTATCCTCAAGCGAGCTTGTGGCTACACTCACTAAATCGGGCTTTTCAAGGCTGACTTTTTTCTCCTACTCGCTTCCTTCACTACGCTAAAGGGCAGAAACTCGCTACGCTCAAACAGTCTGCCCTTCTTAACGCTTCGTTACGGGCGCTCGCTTGACGGAGAAAAAAGTAGGCCGGGGGACCTGCGGCGTGGTCGTTGCTGATGGTTTATTGTTGTTTATATATGAGGAATTGATGAAATAATTAATAAAAGATGTGTGAAAGATGGGTGGCGTTACTGAAATAAATCTGCAATGTCTTTTGAAATTTGAAAGATTAGCACTAATTTTGCACCCTCTTTGAGTATAGAACAAAGTATAAATCAAATAAATAATTGTCAGAATGAACGTTTCATTACAAAACATTGACAAAGTAAGCGCAGAGCTTACTGTAAAGCTTGAGAAAGCAGATTATCAGGAGAAAGTAGACAAAGAGTTGAAATCACTCCGTCAGAAGGCACAGATTCCGGGATTCCGTAAAGGTATGGTGCCGACAAGTCTTATTAAAAAGATGTATGGTAAATCGGTGATTGCAGAGGTTGTGAATAAGGCATTGCAAGAAGCTGTTTACAATTATATTAAAGATAATAAGGTGAATATGTTGGGCGAGCCGTTGCCTAATGAAGAAAAGCAGCAGAATATTGATTTCGATACAATGGAAGAGTTCGATTTCGTGTTCGATATCGCTTTGGCACCTGAATTTAAAGCAGAAGTAAGCGCTAAAGATAAAGTAGATTATTATTCTATCGAAGTTTCTGAAGAAATGATCGACAACCAGGTGAAGATGTACACTCAACGCACTGGTAAGTATGATAAGGTAGACGCTTACGAAGATAATGATATGTTGAAAGGTCTGCTGGCACAGTTGGACGAAGAAGGCAATACAAAAGAAGGTGGTATTCAGGTAGAAGCTGCTGTGTTGATGCCTGCTTATATGAAGAATGACGATCAGAAAGCTATTTTTGCTAACGCAAAAGTAAATGATGTATTGGTGTTCAATCCGAATGTTGCTTATGACGGACATGCTGCTGAACTGGGTTCTTTGTTGAAGATCGACAAGGAAATCGCGAAAGACGTTAAGTCTGACTTCAGCTTCCAGGTAGAAGAAATCACTCGTTTTGTTCCGGGTGAATTGACACAGGAAGTGTTCGACCAGGCATTCGGCGAAGGTGTTGTGAAGACTGAAGAGGAATTCCGCGCTAAGATTAAAGAAGAAATTGCAGCAAGATTTGTTGCTGACAGCGATTATAAGTTCCTGATCGATATTCGCAAAGTGATGATGGAAAAAGTAGGTAAGTTGGAATTCTCTGACGCTCTGCTGAAACGTATCATGTTGCTGAACAACGAAGAAAAGGGCGAAGAATATGTTGCTGAAAACTATGATAAGAGCATCGAGGAACTGACTTGGCACCTGATTAAGGAACAGTTGGTTGAAGCAAACGATATCAAAGTAGAACAGGAAGATGTTCTGAAGATGGCTAGAGAAACAACGAAGGCACAGTTTGCTCAATACGGTATGTTGTCTATCCCTGATGATGTGCTTGACAACTATGCACAGGAGATGTTGAAGAAGAAAGAAACTATCAATAATTTGGTAAGTCGTGTTGTAGAAGTGAAGCTGGCTGCTGCTCTGAAAGCGCAGGTTACTTTGGAAAACAAGAACGTTTCAATCGAAGAATTCAATAAGATGTTTGAATAATCATTCGGTTGAATAGAATATAAAGTCACAGAAACACAGAGTTTTTATAAAATTATAACTCTGTGTTTTTTTGTGTCTCTGTATTCTTTTTCGTTTCTTTGTACTTACGTTTATTTTTAATTTATAAGAAAGGAACAATTAACATGGATGATTTTAGAAAATACGCAACCAAGCATTTAGGAATGAATGGCATGGTGCTGGACGATGTGATTAAATCGCAAGCCGGGTATTTGAATCCCTATATTCTCGAAGAGAGACAGCTGAATGTAACTCAGCTCGATGTATTCTCCCGACTGATGATGGATCGCATTATTTTTCTGGGTACACAAGTAGATGACTATACGGCAAACACGCTTCAGGCGCAGTTGCTCTATTTGGACTCTGTAGACCCGGGTAAGGATATCTCTATCTATATCAATTCTCCGGGTGGTAGTGTATATGCCGGACTGGGTATTTACGATACCATGCAGTTTATTTCAAGTGATGTTGCTACTATCTGTACAGGTATGGCTGCTTCGATGGCTGCTGTATTACTGGTAGCCGGTGCCGAAGGCAAACGTTCTGCATTGCCGCATTCACGTGTGATGATTCACCAGCCGATGGGCGGTGCGCAGGGACAGGCTTCAGATATTGAAATCACAGCCCGTGAAATTCAGAAATTGAAGAAAGAACTTTATACGATCATCGCCGATCATTCGCACACTGACTTTGATAAGGTATGGGCCGATTCGGACCGTGATTACTGGATGACAGCTCAGGAAGCGAAAGAATACGGAATGATTGATGAAGTATTGATTAAAAAATAAAAATGGCTGATTCAAAGACAAAGAAAAAGTGTAGCTTCTGTGGTCGGTCGGAGAATGAAGTCGGATTCCTGATCACAGGAATGAACGGCTATATCTGCGACAGCTGCGCTACCCAGGCTTATGAGATTACTCAGGAAGCACTGGGCGAAGGCAGAAAAAGGGCCGGAGCTACCAAACTCAACTTAAAAGAACTGCCCAAACCGGTAGAAATAAAGAAATTCCTCGATCAGTACGTAATCGGACAGGATGATGCGAAGCGCTTTCTTTCCGTATCGGTTTACAACCATTATAAGCGTCTTTTGCAGAAAGACAGCGGTGATGATGTAGAGATTGAAAAATCAAACATTATCATGGTGGGTAGTACCGGAACCGGGAAAACATTGCTGGCACGTACTATTGCCAAGTTGCTTCATGTTCCGTTTACGATTGTAGACGCTACGGTATTGACGGAAGCCGGTTATGTCGGTGAAGATATTGAAAGCATTCTGACCCGTTTGCTTCAGGTGGCAGACTATAATGTGCCGGAGGCTGAGCAAGGAATTGTGTTTATCGATGAGATAGACAAGATCGCCCGCAAAGGAGACAATCCTTCTATCACTCGCGACGTAAGTGGAGAAGGGGTGCAGCAAGGTTTGCTGAAATTGCTTGAGGGATCGGTGGTGAACGTTCCTCCCCAGGGAGGCCGTAAGCATCCCGACCAGAAAATGATTCCGGTGAATACCAAGAACATTCTCTTTATCTGTGGTGGTGCTTTCGATGGTATTGAAAAGAAAATCGCCCAACGGCTGAATACGCATGTGGTAGGATATACCGCATCGCAAAAAACGGCAGTGATCGATAAGAATAATATGATGCAGTACATTGCTCCTCAGGATTTGAAGTCATTCGGACTGATTCCCGAAATTATCGGACGTCTTCCGGTACTGACTTATTTGAATCCGCTGGATCGGAATGCGCTTCGTGCTATCCTCACCGAACCGAAAAACTCTATCATCAAGCAGTACATCAAACTGTTTGAAATGGATGGTATCAAGCTCACATTTGAAGATGCTGTCTTCGAATATATCGTCGATAAGGCGGTGGAATATAAGCTGGGTGCCCGTGGATTGCGCTCTATTGTGGAAACAATCATGATGGATGTCATGTTTGAAATCCCTTCAGAGGACAAAAAAGAGTATAAGGTGACGCTGGATTATGCAAAGATGCAACTGGAAAAAGCGAATATGGCACGACTGCAAACTGCTTAAAATCAGAGAGTAAGACTATAAAAGATGATCGTAACTGTATTTTCTTAAAAATATTAGTCGCATTTTGCTTGGTAATTACGAAGTTGTTTATAACTTTGTTTGGCTCTCTTGAAGGAGGGAGCCTACTAAAGTTAAACCATGAACTGAATAAAACAACCTAAGTTAAGATGGCAAGGAAGATTAATTTAACAGATGAACTGAAGAAGTGTTTCGGATTTAATAAGTTCAAGGGAAACCAGGAAGCGATCATTAACAACTTGCTCGATGGTAAAGATACCTTTGTACTGATGCCTACCGGTGGCGGGAAATCTTTATGCTATCAGCTACCTTCGCTCTTGATGGAAGGTACGGCAATTGTAATTTCTCCGCTTATTGCGTTGATGAAGAATCAAGTGGATGCAATGCGCAATTTCAGTGAAGAAGATGGCGTCGCCCATTTTATCAATTCTTCATTAAACAAAGGCGCGATAGACCAAGTGAGGTCGGACATCCTTGCCGGAAAGACAAAATTGCTATATGTGGCGCCGGAATCGCTGACGAAAGAAGAAAATGTAGAATTTTTGCGTTCGGTGAAAATTTCGTTCTATGCAGTGGACGAAGCTCACTGTATTTCTGAATGGGGACATGACTTCCGACCGGAATACCGGCGGATTCGCCCTATTATCAACGAAATAGGAAAGGCTCCGTTGATTGCGTTGACCGCAACAGCGACACCAAAGGTGCAGCATGATATCCAGAAAAATCTGGGAATGGTAGATGCTCAAGTTTTCAAATCGTCGTTCAACCGTCCGAACCTTTATTATGAGGTACGCGCGAAGACCGCTAATATTGACAGGGATATTATCAAGTTTATCAAAAACAATCCGGAAAAATCGGGCATTATCTATTGCCTTAGCCGGAAAAAAGTAGAGGAACTTGCTGAAATCCTTCAGGCAAACGGCATCAATGCGCGTCCTTATCATGCTGGAATGGATTCGTTGACCAGGACCAAGAATCAGGATGATTTCCTGATGGAAAAAGTGGACGTTATTGTAGCGACTATCGCTTTCGGTATGGGAATCGACAAGCCGGATGTAAGGTTTGTGATTCACTACGATATTCCAAAGAGTCTGGAAGGGTATTACCAGGAGACCGGACGTGCCGGTAGAGATGGCGGTGAAGGTCAGTGCATAACCTTTTATACAAACAAAGACTTGCAGAAACTGGAGAAGTTTATGCAAGGAAAACCTGTGGCAGAGCAGGAAATTGGCAAGCAGCTTCTGTTGGAAACCGCTGCTTATGCCGAATCTTCCGTATGCCGGCGCAAGACGTTGCTGCATTATTTCGGTGAAGAATATACGGAAGAAAATTGTGGAAATTGTGACAACTGTTTAAACCCTAAAAAACAAGTGGAGGCTCAAGAGTTATTGTGTGCCGTGATTGAAGCGATTATCGCGGTGAAAGAAAATTTTAAGGCAGATTATATCATAGACATACTACAAGGTAGAGAAACGTCGGAAGTACAGGCTCACCTACACGAAGACCTCGAAGTGTTCGGTTCGGGTATGGGCGAAGAAGACAAAACATGGAATGCAGTGATCCGGCAAGCTTTGATTGGCGGTTACTTGAGCAAAGATGTGGAGAATTATGGTCTCTTGAAAGTGACGGAAGAGGGGCATAAGTTCCTGAAGAAGCCAAAATCATTCAAGATTACTGAAGATAATGATTTTGAAGAAACGGAAGAAGAAGTACCTGCACGTGGCGGTGGCTCTTGTGCGGTAGACCCGGCTCTTTATTCAATGCTGAAGGATCTACGGAAGAAGCTGTCCAAGAAACTGGAAGTTCCTCCTTATGTCATTTTCCAGGATCCGTCTTTGGAAGCAATGGCTACCATCTACCCGGTGACATTGGATGAACTGCAGAATATTCCGGGCGTAGGTGCCGGAAAGGCGAAACGCTATGGTGAAGAGTTCTGTAAACTGATCAAACGTCATTGCGAAGAGAATGAAATCGAACGTCCGGAAGATTTACGTGTACGTACGGTTGCCAATAAGTCAAAGATGAAGGTGGCTATCATTCAGGCTATCGACCGTAAAGTGGCGCTGGACGATATCGCTCTTTCCAAAGGAATCGAGTTTGGTGAACTGCTGGATGAAGTGGAAGCAATCGTTTACTCCGGAACTAAACTGAATATTGACTACTTCCTGGAAGAAATTATGGATGAAGATCATATGCTCGATATCTATGATTACTTCAAGGAATCTACGACAGACAAGATTGATGATGCTCTTGACGAACTGGGCGATGAATTTACCGAAGAGGAAGTCCGACTGGTGAGAATCAAGTTCATCTCTGAAATGGCTAATTAAAAAAGCGAAAAAAATAGGCGTGCAGGTATGCTGTTTTGAATAAAAACCGTATATTTGCACGCAATAAATTTTTAAACGCACAGCCCTATGTCATTTATTGCTGATAAGATTGTAATGGATGGGTTAACTTACGATGACGTATTGTTGATCCCCGCTTATTCTGAAGTTTTACCGCGCACTGTCGATCTCTCGACAAAGTTTTCAAGAAACATTGAGTTAAAAATACCTTTTGTGACGGCTGCCATGGATACGGTTACCGAAGCGAAAATGGCTATTGCCATTGCCCGTGAAGGTGGTATCGGTGTGATTCACAAAAATATGTCTATTGAGGAGCAGGCAAGACAAGTTGCCATTGTAAAGCGTGCTGAAAATGGTATGATTTACGATCCTGTTACTATCAAGAGAGGTTCTACTGTCAGTGACGCTTTGGGAATTATGGCTGAATATAAAATCGGTGGTATTCCTGTAGTGGATGATGAAGGTTATCTGGTAGGTATCGTTACTAACAGAGATTTGCGTTTCGAAAGAGACATGACAAAGCATATTGATCTTGTTATGACTCCTAAAGAAAGATTGGTTACTACCAATCAGTCTACCGATCTGGAATCTGCTGCACAGATTCTTCAAAAACATAAGATTGAAAAGTTGCCGATTGTAGGAATGGATGGCAAACTGATCGGTCTTGTTACATATAAAGATATTACAAAGGCAAAAGATAAACCGATGGCTTGTAAAGATGCCAAAGGTCGTCTGCGGGTAGCTGCAGGTGTCGGCGTTACTGCTGATACGCTGGATCGTATGCAGGCATTGGTGGATGCCGGTGCAGATGCTATCGTAATCGATACGGCTCACGGACATTCTATGTACGTTATTGAGAAACTGAAAGAAGCAAAGAAACGCTTCCCGAATATTGATATCGTGGTAGGTAACATTGCTACCGGAGAAGCTGCGAAGGCTTTGGCAGAAGCTGGTGCTGATGCTGTGAAAGTAGGTATCGGTCCGGGGTCTATCTGTACGACTCGTGTTGTTGCAGGTGTAGGTGTTCCTCAGTTGTCGGCTGTATATGATGTAGCCAAGGCACTGAAAGGTACAGGTGTTCCTCTGATTGCTGATGGTGGTTTGCGCTATTCCGGTGATGTGGTAAAAGCATTGGCTGCCGGCGGATACTGTGTGATGATCGGATCATTGGTTGCCGGAACAGAAGAGTCTCCGGGTGATACTATCATCTTTAACGGACGTAAATTCAAATCATATCGCGGTATGGGTTCATTGGAAGCAATGGAGAATGGCTCTAAAGACCGTTATTTCCAGAGTGGAACTGCCGACGTGAAGAAATTGGTTCCGGAAGGTATTGCTGCTCGTGTTCCTTATAAAGGTACACTTTATGAAGTAGTTTATCAGTTGTCTGGTGGTCTTCGTGCAGGTATGGGATATTGCGGTGCTGCTAATATTGAAAAACTTCATGATGCGAAGTTTACTCGTATTACAAATGCCGGAGTGATGGAAAGTCACCCGCATGACGTGACGATTACCAGTGAATCGCCTAACTATAGCCGTCCGGAATAATTTATATAAACGGTAAACGATTAACGGTGAACGGTGAACAGGCTGTATGGCATATGTTCGTTGTTCACCGTTTGTCGTTTTTAAATAAAAATCAATGATGAAAAGAAATCTGCTTTTAGGATGGATAAGTCTCTTCGGAGTATTAGCTTTCGCTCAGGAAGATTCCGTAGTGATGCGGATTAATGGGAAAGAAATACCTCGTTCGGAGTTTGAATGCTCCTATCGCCGGCATACGGACGGTAATGGTACGAAATTGTCTCCTAGAGAATATGCGGAGCTTTTCATTCTGTCTAAGTTGAAAGTGGAAGCGGCCAGAGCGGCCGGACTCGACACTACTTCGGCTTTTCGCAAGCAACAGCAGGCTTATCGGACAAATTTGCTGAGGTCATACCTTCTGGATGATCAGGAAATGGATGGCAATGCCCGTATTCTATATCAGAAGATGAAGGAAAATGTACGTGGCGGACAAGTGCAGATACGGCAAATTTACAAATATCTGCCTCAGACCATTACATCCCGGCATTTACAGGAGGAACAGGCTCGCATGGACTCTATTTATCAGGTGATACAAAATCAGCCGAGTGTGAATTTTGCCCGTTTGGTAGATCGGTTTTCGGATGATAAACGTTGTCGGTGGATAGAAAGTTTACAGACAACATCGGAGTTTGAGGAGGCTGCTTTCTCTTTAGCAAAAGGTGAAATATCCAAACCTTTTTTTACTCCGGAGGGGATTCATATTCTGAAAGTCATAGATCGAAAGGAAGTGCCTGCATATGAAGTCGTTAGTGACAGTCTTCTGAATCGTTTAAGGCGTCAGCCGTTGGATAAAGGAACGGAAGCCATCGTAGAGCAATTGAAAAAGGAATACCAGTATATTCCCAATATGGAGTCTTTGGAAGAAGTATTGCAGAAAGGTGGAACGGAACGGGCTTTGTTTACCATCAACGGGCAGGCATATACAGGAGAAATGTTTAAGCGGTTTGCTTCATCCCATCCTCAGGCTGTAAAACGGCAGTTGAATGGCTTTATAGCAAAATCTCTGCTGGATTATGAGAGTCAGCATATGGAAAGAAAACATCCGGAACTTCGTTATACTTTGCAGGAATATGCTGAGAAATGTCTGGCTGAGGAAATCGTGCATCAGAAAGTAGATTTACCGGCTGTTAACGACCGGGCGGGATTGGCTACTTATTTTAAGTTTCATTCATCGGATTACCGATGGGAGCATCCCCGATACAAAGGAGTAGTGTTGCATTGTGCAGATAAAAAGACTGCTAAACAGGCTAAAAAGCTACTGAAAAAAGTTCCGGAGAATGAATGGGAGGATATGCTTCGCAAAACATTTAATACATCCGGTGCTGAAACAATTAAAATTGAACAGGGTGTTTTTGCCGACGGAGATAATAAATATATAGATAAATTGGTCTTTAAGAAGGGCACTTTTGACCCTGTAGTGTCTTATCCTTTTACTATTGCTGTAGGCAAAAAACAGAAGGGACCGGAGGATTACAGAGAGGTAATTGATCAGGTGAGAAAAGATTATAGAAGCTATCTTAACGCATATTGGGAGCAAGAATTGAGGGAGTCTGGTAAGGTTGAAATAAACCAAGAGGTTTTAAAAACAGTTAATAATAACTGATGTAACCGATTATTCACTATCTTCGTACCTTAAATAAGTAGATTTGAATTGACAATGCGAATATTAGTCCTCTTACTAATTACCCTTCTCTGTTGTGGAGCGTGCAAAGAGCAGTACGACCACAAAGGCAAGACTGCATTGGTGGAGGTAGATGGTAACTTTTTGTATAAAGAAGATTTGATGTCTGTACTACCGGTCGGATTGTCAAAAGATGATAGCATTCTTTTCGCCGAGCATTACATTCGTAGCTGGGCGGAGGAGATTTTGTTGTATGAAAAAGCTGCGAATAATATTCCGGATAATGTGGATGTAGATAAGCTGGTGGAGAATTACCGGAAAGCTTTGATTATGCATACCTATCAGCAGGAATTGATAAACCAAAAACTGACGAATGATATTTCGGAACAGGAAATAGCGGATTATTATGAGAAAAACAAGGAATTGTTTAAACTGGAATCTCCGCTGATCAAGGGATTGTTTATTAAAGTACCGTTGACGGCACCTCAGCTGAACAATGTTCGCAGATGGTACAAGACGGAAAAACAGGATGCTGTGGAAAGTCTGGAAAAATATAGTTTGCAGAATGCGGTGAAGTATGAATACTTTTACAATAAATGGGTTCCGGTTACGGATGTTCTGGACCTGATTCCATTGAAAGAGGCGTCACCGGAGCAATATGTAGACAAGCACCGACATGTGGAACTGAAAGATACGGCATTTTACTATTTCCTCAATGTGAGCGATTATCGCGGGGCAGGTGAAGAGAAACCGTATGAGTTTGCCCGGTCGGAAGTGAAGGATTTACTGGTCAATCAGAAACGGGTGAACTTTATGGAACAAGTGAAGAATGATCTGTATCAGCAGGCTGTAAACAAGAAGAAGATTATATACAATTATTAAATACAAAGAATGAAGAAGTTTGTGAACTTTAGATTTATTGTTACCCTTGTCCTGGCAGTATTTGCCAACGTGGTAACTTATGCACAGGACAATGTAATTGATGAGGTAGTTTGGGTAGTAGGTGACGAAGCTATTTTGAAATCAGATGTAGAAGAGGCCCGTATGGATGCCTTGTACAATGGACGCAGATTTGAAGGCGATCCTTATTGTGTAATACCCGAAGAAATCGCTGTGCAGAAGTTATTCCTGCACCAGGCAAAGTTGGATAGTATCGAAGTTTCCGAAGCGGAAATCATTCAGCGTGTAGATATGATGACCAATATGTATATCCAGCAGATTGGTTCTAAGGAGAAAATGGAGGAATACTTCAATAAGACTGCTACTCAAATTCGTGAAACGTTGCGCGAAAATGCCCGTGATGGACTGACAGTACAGAAGATGCAGCAGAAACTGGTAGGAGATATCAAGGTAACTCCGGCAGAAGTACGCCGATATTTCAAGGATCTTCCTCAGGACAGTATCCCTTATATTCCGACTCAGGTAGAGGTGCAGATTATTACACTGCAACCTAAAATTCCTATTGCGGAAATTGAAGATGTAAAGAGACGTCTGCGCGATTATACAGACCGTGTGACAAAGGGTGAAATTGATTTTTCTACACTGGCACGTCTGTATTCCGAAGATAAGGCTTCTGCTATCAAAGGTGGTGAACTTGATTTTATGGGACGTGGTATGCTGGATCCGGCTTATGCCAATGTAGCATTCAGTCTTCAGGACCCGAAGAAAGTATCCAAGATTGTAGAATCTGAATTTGGTTATCATATTATCCAGCTTATCGAGAAACGTGGCGACCGTGTGAATACCCGTCACATTCTGTTGCGTCCGAGAGTATCTGAAAAGGAGTTGACTGAGGCTTGTGCCCGTCTGGATTCTATTGGCGATGATATCCGTCAGAATAAGTTTACATTTGATGAGGCTGCCTCTGTGATTTCACAGGATAAGGATACTCGTAATAATCACGGTCTTATGGTGAATACGAATGAGCGTACAGGTATCACTACTTCTAAGTTCCAGATGCAGGATTTGCCTCAGGATGTTGCGAAAGTGGTGGATAAGATGAATGTAGGCGAAATTTCCAGAGCCTTTACGATGATTAACGAGAAGGATGGAAAAGAAGTTTGTGCCATTGTAAAACTGAAAGCAAAGATCAACGGTCATAAAGCTACCATTGCAGAAGACTATCAGGACCTGAAAGAAATTGTGATGGAGAAACGCCGTG
>ERZ834798.2308-NODE-2308-length-14165-cov-3.794189_pt1 | contig 14165 bp, 10 predicted proteins | sample MGYA00519689_ERZ834798 | MGnify/ENA primary metagenome ERZ834798 (study PRJEB31850, sample SAMEA3708761) | human gut metagenome | biome: human gut; feature: human-associated habitat; material: faeces | place: China | collected 2014 ...
AATCCACACCTAAGAAAGCCCCGTTCTCCATTCGCTTATGATCAAGCACATATCCGCGAATAGCAAACTGACGGAGTACAAACGTACACCACTGACGGAACTGAGTGGCACGAACAGAATTAACACGATAACCGACACTGATAATCGCATCAAGATTATAGAATGTCGTATCGTAATTCTTGCCATCCGAAGCAGTTGTTTCCATTTTGGAAATAACTGAATGTTCGTCCAACTCACCACTCTCAAATATATTTTTAAGATGCTTGCTGATTGCAGGCACTCCCACATCAAAAAGCTGCGATATAGCCTTTTGTGTAGCCCAAATTGTCTCACCTTTATACATCACCTGAATCCCATCCTCTTTGCCTTCAAGCATGAAGATGAGAAACTCAGCCGTGCTATTTCGTATCACTATATTTTGCGCCATAATTTTAAGATATTCCTGTCCATAACTTAATAATGTTCAGTTGTTATCTATTGCGTACCACCTTTCTTACCCAAGTCCTCGATAGCTTTTATAGACAACAGATAATCGTGTTCCACATCGCTGATGGTGCGTTGCTTATATTTGCGGTACTCATTGGTGGCGTGTTCCATCGCATCTTCATGAGAAACACTTCCAGAACCTTGCAAAAGTTTTTCTCCAGACATTGTCAGAATCCTATCCAAATAGACAGCCCAATCGTTCATAGTCATCGGTTGTTCACGCTCTGCCTGACGCTCGGCAAAATCCAAATATCCTGAAACCAATTGTCCCATGGCACGAAGTTCTTTGTCGTCCAGATAGTTCTTTGCGATCTTTGCCTCCATCAATGTAGGATGATTACCCTTGAATGTCAACAACCCCATAAAATCTTTCTCTGCATCAGCTCGTTCAACAATAAGCTCCGCTGCCGTATGACCGTGAATCGCATAATGTATCTTGTTCTGAACTTTCTTGAAAAACTCCTGTGACACGGAAGCCCTTGGGTCATAATCGATACTGGTGGCATATATTTCAAGCACCTGACGATACATAACCTTTTCTGTGGCACGGATATCCCTGATTCTTTCCAAAAGTTCCTTCCAATAGCCGCCACCACCCAGTTTCTTCAACCGTTCGTCATCAAGCGTAAAGCCCTTTACCATATACTCCTTTAACCGCAGAGTAGCCCATTGGCGGAAACGTGTTGCAATGATGGAGCGGACACGATAACCAAGAGCTATTATCATGTCTAAATTGTAAAAGGTGGTCAGATACGATTTCCCGTCGGCGGCAGTTGTTCGGAATTTCCGAACAACTGAATCTTCCTGCAATTCACCTTCTTCAAAAATATGTTTTATGTGCTCACTTATGTTTGATTTACTTGTCTGATAAAGTTCACACATCTGAGCCTGCGTAAGCCACAGCGTCTCATCTTCTAGCTTCACATCTATCTTTGTCTGCCCGTCACTCGCGGTGTATATGATTACTTTGTTCTGTTCGTCCATGTGCTTTATTATTTAATCGTTTTACCTATTGAGGTTATTAAAAACAGATTCAATTTGGGTTCTTAAACTCTATTAAAAAAAACAAAGCAGGAATGTCTTTAAACTTTGCAAGATATGCCTCTGCATCATTAAAATCCACTCCTCTTCTCCAATTTTCTGACCTTATTTGCTCCCAATCAGTTTCTTTGTCAAACAATTTGATTTCAGCTCCCATACTGTTAAAGATGCGAGTAATTCTATTTACTATAATTTCTACTTCATGTACATAAATTGAATTTTTAATATTTATGTTTTTATGAAGCATAATCACTGTTCCATCTTTAGATTCTCTTTCAAATATGTGATTAAAATATCCAAAGTATTTGTGTGCTGCTTTTAACTGTGTAATTGTATATTCAGAGTGATTTTCTGTATGAAGCACTTCTTTTTGTTCGTAATCATTACGAATTTCATCAAAATACTCTCTTGCTGTTTTTCTATTATCATTTATTGCCTTGTCAAATTGCCCTATAAACTCATCTATTGAATACACCTGAGTTTCAACATTAAAAAGACGATATAAAATTTTGCTCTTATCACGCACTCCTTCATCATCGCTAACAATGCAATCACAATATGTTCCAAAGAAACTATGAAAACTATCAGTTTGCATGTTTCGTATTTTAACTTTCTTCCGTGGCTCCCTACAAATCCCTAATAAATCAAGGAGAGTATAAGATAAAAAATATGCCATGCCAAAACCTAAAGATGACATTCCTAACTGATTTGATACAGCCTTAATGAGATTAATGAATGACAAACCTAATGGAGATGATGACAACTGGTCATTAAAAACCCTGTCACCATCCGCTGTAATCTTTGTAGGATTATAATTTTCCATAGCAACATCTCTCATTGCTTTATACGTATCCTTTTTATCATAAAGATTGGCCATGATAAATTTAAGGAATGAAGAAAACTCATCTTTATTCACATTAAGTTCATTCGTATGTATAGGAGTTCTCTTTGTTATCCAATCTAATTCAAGTTCTCCTTTCAAGTCTTTAATGGACAAATCAATAGCATTATTAATGAAATCATATTGCTCTTTGGGTATTTGTGACAAATCAAAATTATCCAGCCAAGACAATTGTTGTGTATTTGCAAAATGACTGAAAGCCGAGCGAGGGGATTCGTTCGCTACAACAATATTCGAATCTTTGCATATCAAACAATTTTCCCCTACAATGGATTGCATGAAATCCATTTCTTTGTATTTTATATCAGTACTGTCTTGTTGAAGATCCAATAGATGAGCATCTGAAAATAAAAAAACGAAATCGTCTTTATGAGACAGTATTTTATCTCGCAAAATGATATATTTTTCCTCTTTGGCATTGAATAGATAACTAAAAAGCTGTTTGTCAAAATATATGGTTACCATAATAAAGCATCGATTTTGTGGATTATTAATAATGCTATCATTTTGAATTAGTCCGTCACTTTCCTATACTATTTCGTATTTCTATATTCTTTGCCATAATTTAAATTATCACCTTCACAATTATTCATTTCGATTTGCCATAACTTTCAACGGGTTCTGCCACCATGCTATATTCTTCTTCAGTTGTCTCATATGATTTGATTCTTCTATCCTCAAGATAGATATGGTATAGCGTGTATTCTAAAGCCTCTAAAGTCTGTTGGCGGACTTTCGGTTTCAACTGACATTCCCAAATGGTAATACAATGCCACCCCATCGAAGTTAGCTGTTGCCGTTCCTCTATATCTCTGCTCGTATTGCGTTTAATCTTATTCTGCCAAAATTCGACATTTGTCTTCGGAAGAACATAATATTTGCATCCTTCATGACCATGCCAGAAACAGCCATTTACGAAAATAACAGTTCTGTATTTGCGTAAAACCAAATCGGGATGTCCGGGAAGCCATGGGTGATTCAGCCTATACCGAAAACCACGGCAGAACAAGAACTTCCTCACTACTAATTCCGGCTTTGTGTTCTTGCCCTTTATTGCAGACATGCAACGATGACGCTGTTCTTTGGTCAGTTTGTCCATTTATTAATTTCCATCTATTCCTATCCAACGTTTACATGTTTCGTCATAGATTTGTGACGGATTAATTCTATCATTAATGCTAATCCAATTATTCACAAATTCCGGATTGTGACTATTGGGGGTTGGTGAAACATCATCAATTCTCACTTGAATAGGTGTCCGAACACAATCTCCTGTTATAATTGCATGTTGTTGTGGAATAATTGGTAATTGATCTAACAAGTCGGCATTAGCACTAGAGATTAAACCTCGAGCATATTTTTGATCGTCCGGGTTCTGCAAACGATGAATAATAAATGAATTACACTGTGAAAGAACGGTCTTCGATAGTTCCGATGGTCTTTGACTAGACACAATCAAGGAAATACCATATTTTCTACCTTCACGAGCGATTCTTTCAAATACTGTTTTCGCAATAGAGTCTTTATTTTCTGCAATGTAATTTTGAGCCTCTTCAAGTACTATTACAATGGGATATTTTCCTCTCTGTTCAGGAATAAAATTAGCAACAAATTCAAGAATTATCCTTCCCAATAATCCTGCAAATGTTTCTAATACCTCGTATGGAAGTTGAGACACATCAACGATTGTTATTTGATTGGTTCGGCTAGAATCTGCAATTCTAATATCATTGTTGTATTGATTTATGAAGTGATCGTCCTCACTTTTATATACTTTATTAAAATCACCTAAAATTAAAGATAAGAATTGAGGTAAAATATTCTTGTTTGCTTCTTCTGAGTCCTTCAGCATTAAAGGAACAGCGATCCTTTTATCATTTAAAAAACTATTCATTCTTAATCTTAATGTTGATAAATACTCAGCGATTCTATTATTGTTTGTGCTATCTTGATTTATTGCAGCATCTATATATTTTTTACACAACTCTTGATATGAAAACCAAGTGGGCAAATCTATATTTTGTTCATTCGTAATCTGAATTTCCATATTCTTATCCTCCATACCACGAATAAATGTTTCAAGACTTTTTGTTACATTTGATATTTGACTCGCAGCAGGCTTGTTATAAGTTGTCGCATCTGGAATTTGAGACAAAATTTCATTTAAGCATACTCCATTGTCAAGTTTAAAGTTTTGTGACATTAAATCAGATATAACATCTGAATAGTTTTTTATTTTCCAATAATCCTCAGCACTGCCATTAATTTGATTTACGATATCTTGTAAGTATTGAATATAAATATTTGGAAATCCTTCTTTTTTAGTGAGTTCTATCTCATTTTTTGCCAATCCAATTGCTCTATTTAAAATGGGGGCTTGTACTCCTTCTCCTGGAGATAATAAAAATTTAAAATCATCCCAATTCATTAACCAATATGGAACTTTTACCAGACCCTCACCACCATAATAATACGCATTAATCCTTTCCAATTCATTATTTTGTTGCTCTGAAATAAAAGCATCCTTGTATTCTCCATTAGTATCAAAAATAACAATATGCGCATTCGAGAGGATGGTATTGCTATTATACTCAAATTTAAACAGGTTTCTAAGAATTGATGTCAATGTGCATGATTTTCCAGAACCTGTATTTCCCAATATTGCTGCATGTTTTACGAAAAATTGATCTGGACATATTTTGACTTTATAATTTTGAAATGCAGGAGAAGTCCCTATCGGGAGATAAAAGTCTTTTCGATAATCAATAGTATCTGAACTTACCTTATTGTCAAAAATTTGGTCTAAATCATTTTCGGTAACATACCAAACCGGATTATCTAATGAAGGGAAACTATACACACCTTGTATAAAACAATCTTTATTTTGCCTTTGTGCTATCGTACCAAGCATTGTTGCGGAAATATAACGAGCTGTGGATGGTAATGAAATACTACTTGCAGAATTACTGTTCAATTCAACTTCTTCTTTCATTGTAACCCTTGTTATTAAAGCAACAATTCTATCAGCACCAACAGGAATTATGAGATATGAATTAATTCGAGCAACTTCATAAATGTCGTTGACCCCACTTTTAAAAGAACCCATTATATGTTCTTCAATCTTAATAAAGACTCTGAAGTTATCAACAGATAAAACTCTGCCAATTATTCTATTTTGGTTTATATAGTTCATTGTCTATGCTTCCTTTTCTTTTCTTTCGACTTGAGGGTATAATTTATTTAATGTATCAACGACAATCATTTGTTCATTTTCCTCGTACAAATCCGGCATTATGTTTTTTACGAACCCTACAAAAGTTGATTGTTCAGAATCTGTTTCATCCAAAATTATTATTCTCGGGTCATCTAAACACTTCAATTTTTGTATTTCAGGATTTGTAATATAATTAGCTATGATAAGTGTAAATGACGGTATTGACAATGCTTGGTATATTATATCATTTATATGTTCATCATAGAACGAATAACCTAAACAAAACAAAACAGATTGAGGTTGTATAATTGCTTGTGAAAATTGACGAAACAATTCAGAATATGGCAAATCTAACGTAAATGTCTTTTTGCTAACACATGGATATATAATAATCTGTTTGTCAATAGATGGTTCAAATCTTCCATTCATAGTTACCTCATTTATCCCATAGACGTTTGATGGAGTAGGCTTTGAGGAAACCCACGATAATGAGCCATGCATTTTATAATATCTCAAAACTTTTTCTGCACGATGAACCTTTCCAGAAACACTTTGTCCAGGATAGTAAATATCATAATCATATACTTCCGGTCTGAAACAACGATTATGAACGCCCATGAATCCATTTATATAATGGACACCCAAATTGTCTAATGCGTAATCAAAAGCCATATCATAATTTGTAGTAAACAGATTTGCCCGTCGCAAATTATTAGGCCTTTGAAGTAATTTCTTTATAAATTTTTCGTGATAATAATATCTGTTAGCTTGCAAATTTTCATCACATTTATAATTATCATTGAGCTCTGTTTTATTTGTATCGCATTTATCGAAAAGCCATTTTTGCATTTCGACAATTTTATTGTTTATATCACAGGCGCACACATGTTTTTGTTCTCGGAGAAACCTATCCGCTTGAAGACAATTAAACAAATCTTCATATGATGGAATATTTGCATCTTCACCAAAATATTTAGTTATTTCAGAAGCACAAGACGCCTTTAAATCTTCTGGAAGAGTTCTTATGATGGGAGCACCCAAATGAAAACTTGTCCCAGCTCCTGCTAAAACACTAACATTTTCCAATTCGAGGTATTTTTTTACCTTCAATTTTATTTCTTGAATATCTTTACTATCTTCCATATTCATTCGTCGATGTTTTCTTTAATATCCTTCCTTTTATTAAAGGAATTTCAGCACTACTTAAAAATATCTTATTGGGGATATTCATCATGCCAACGTTGTTTGTTACTCCCTAGTATCATTATGCAAAAATAGCATGTTCTAATTCTTTGAATACGTTGGTATCAGGAGTTATTAACGGAGCTAAAGTATCTCGCATGAAAGGCTCCTGAGTATTCCCGCACTGTGATAGCCCAAGAATACGTTTTAAAGCAACATATATTGGCCCTCCTGCCGATTTTACGTCGTCAATAGGATTTCCTCGATTTATACTGTCACTAAGTTCTGATTGTTTTGCAGCCAAGCATTCTTCAACTTTATCCTGTTTCCCTAACGACATACATAACTTAGTTATAATCTCGTCATCATATAAAAAACATTCTATGTGGCGTCTGCATAGAACTTTTATGCCTTTCGCATTACACTCTTCAACTTCTTGATCACTTTTATCATCACGATCTACAAGTTTGATTATTTTTGAGTTTTTTAAAGCTTGGGATATAATCCGCATACTTAAGTTGTTCTCATCTTCTATTTCACTACATGAACCAATTGAGATAAAAGAGGTATCAGGATAGGATGAAAAAAAGATTTTTGTATATATCTGAGCATCAAAGTCTTTGTATTTGCGTCCTCTTTTTGTACCTTCACAAAAAACGATTTGAGAGGGAGCGATAATTTTGGCAAAATCGCCAAAGGACAATTCAAGAAATTTATTCCAAATTACAGTGTTGACAGTTGTTGGAGTTAAGACAATCTGAGTGTCTGGATTAAGTTCATCGAAACATAAGAAGCATACACTACCAGGTGCTTCTTCTTCTAATTCTTTTGCTTTATTAAGCATCCCAATAGAATGAGTGGCAATCCATAATTGTGATCTTTCGGAAATAAGTTGATAGAGTTCGTTCAATAATTTAGCTTGAAGAGCAGTATGCATATGTACTTCCGGTTCGTCTATGCAATATATAGTATTGTCAAAATATTCTGATTTAATAATTATATCAAGAATTAAATCAAATGCAGCTTTCTCGCCAGCAGAAAGATTCTTATAATGGAAATTTTGGGCTGTTCCTTTGGTAAAAAAGAAACTTCCATTGCTTAACGGATCACCAATGGAAGATAACTCTAAATCTTCGAATACATTTTTGACTGAATTTCTAACACGACCAATTATTCTTTCTCTTAAAGTTTTTACAGATTCGTTATCAAATGAAGTATCATACACATTTGACAATGTTAGAGACACTATGCGCTGATAGTTCTCGGAAACAGTTGTCTCTGTTTCCATGAGGGTATTAAACCTAATATTATCAATCGGATTATTCTGTCTTGATAAACTTTGAGTTATAAAATCAGGTTCATTTCGATGAGCAGTTCTGAAATAAAACTTACCGTGGATTTCTGATTGATTCGTTAATGGGCAATCATATGTCGTCACATTAACCACATCATACAGCCAGTTACTTTCGAATTCGGTAGTTATCTCACCTGTTTTTAGATAATATGCACCATCACTTCCGTGTCTAAACCCTCGATAACGATACCAATGATTGAATGCTTCAAAAATCGATGTTTTTCCACACCCATTCGGCCCGACTAAAACAACAAGTTTTGCTGTTTCGGGAATACCACAAATGGTAAGATCTGTAAAACGTTTAAAATGTCGGAGTTTTATTTCTTTTATTCTCATATTCTACATTAATTTTAAATCCTTTGTTCGTATAATTCCACCATCAAATCATTGGAAATCAATTCTCCCGGCTGCATTTTTATGCGATATATGGGAGTTCGACTGCTGCCCAATGAAATAAAGGAGGACAAATTTAACTTTAGGCATAGATTTCCGTTCTTAGTGCCCAAATATACTTTCTCAACTTTATAATAACCATCAATCTCTCCACCAATCATAGGCAGGAAATACCTGATATCCAACACATTGATAGATGTAGGTATCTTCTCCATAGTATATGTCTTTGCGATATGACTGTCAAAATCTGAATAATCTGCATCGGTTCTCCGTACCAATCCAGTAAGGATATTCCTAAACTCCTGTTTCGGTTGTTGTTCCAAAGTTCCGACATTGTCAATGCTATCGATATGAAACTCCGTTTCAAGTTCAAACGGATCACTGACATAGAAATGTGTCTGTAAAGTTTCCAAAAGCTCTTTACTTTGAGCCGTTTCCCTTTTTATCGTTGCTGATTTTATTTTGAGAGAGTTCCATATATCGGAATCTTCATCCTTCATCAGAGCAAGAATCAGATAATTACTGTCACTCTTCGGACGATACAATTTGCCGTTCAGCCGTTGGAAATTATCCTGAATGAACTGATAGCAATCCATGCTATCACGTGGCTGCAGAGTTCTGAATGTGTAGAGTCGATTGAGGGTGCCTTGAATCTTATTTCTGAATTCTTTACGGACATATTCTCTCCATATCGCTTGCGTGCTCTTATTGTTGCGACCATACAACGATACGATGTACAAAAAGTTAACATCATAGTGACACAACAACAGCGTGTCTCTGTCAAACAGGCGATTTTCAAATTGGCGGTTAAGTTGCACTCCGCCATCCTGCGCCTTTAATTCTCTGTCATCAAAGGACAGGAATTTACTGTCTCCAGCCTTTTTGTTAGGAATTCGAGCACTGATAAAAAAATTGGGGATGGGATTATATCCTTCAGTCAATGTATCCCTTAACTGAGGATGTTCCCCGTTACCGTCACCATCCAAAAACAGATTCATGTTCCACTGAATGACATTTCTGGCGTATGTATATTGTTTGTATATCGATTTGTCGCCAAGCTGTGTCCTGTCATTCTTGGAACGCTTGTAATATTTGCTATCCCCAATGTAATAGGTAAGTTCAGATGTCAAATCAGACTGTTCGATAAGTCCTTGACCGACAAACATGTGGTCAACCAGTTTACCATCTCTTTGCTCTGTTAGTTCTTTTGGCAAATTTTGCTTGTCATTGCCACTTACCAAAGTGTCAATCATGACTTCAAAGATGCGCTCAAAATCTTTCGCCAGCAAATAGTCTTCCGCCTGCCTGTTCATCGCAATCTTATACTCCCTGTCAAAGAAAGCATAGCACAAATCCCATATCCGAAGAGCCTTGTCCGAGAAATACTTGTACTTGATTTGTTTCAGTCTTCTGCATCCAAGATTCCTATCAATATAAGACTTCTTTAACTTATCACAACTGATAAGCGGATATTGGATATTGATTTCAAAAGAAAAACCATGTATTTCACGGATGTAATTCAATATCGAGAAGTATATAACAAGTAACTCTTCGTCAAAATTCACCATTTTTTTCCTGTTGACAGGCTCGATGTAAACAGGGCTTCCGTTTTGAATTACTGCTTGCGATGAAGTAATGGTTTTGTTCCAGTTGATTTTGTTATAACCGGAATGCACGTTCTTGGCCACAAATGTAAAATAGTCCTGATTGTTTCTGTTGAAGTCCCTCAGTGCTATTATCACATCAAGTAGAGTGTTATGCTTCTGCTTTTTGCCTCTACTCTCAGACTGATATTCCTTGTTTTCAAGTATGTTGTCGTTGTGTGTCTGTTTGTATACACTTATTGTCCGGTATATCCAAATCGAGAGAGTGGACAGAAACTCCTTGTATTCCTTGCACCCTTCTTCCGTAAACTTAGATTTTACAGCTTCGGATTCAAAGTCTATTATTTCTTGCGGTGAAGCACCAAATATCGTATCATCGCCACTCTCCTCGTTTATCTCACCTGTCAATACAACTTTGGGCAAGAAGAAGACAACGTCTTTTGCTGCCTTGCTATAGCAATACCCGACATACTCAAAGGAATATTTGTCCTCCTTTACAGGAACTGACACAACATCCTTGAGTACATCTCTGACAGTCAAGCCATCCTTGACAATCTCGTCCAAATTATATGGGTATCCTTCAATGAACAGCAGCATAACATTTATTCAGATTAGAGTTCTGTATTCTCTTCGTTATTTTCAGTAGTAACCTTATTGCCATCAGGGTCAGTGACTCCGAGATAAGACATCATTTTCTTTAGCATTTTAGTCCCATTTTCTCCATACAATTCAGAGAATGAAATATCTTCAGCTTCACCGACTTTGAATATGTCCCCTTCACCATCTTTGCAGACATCGTTCCATAGATAGAACAATATTTTATTCAACAAAACTTTATCGGTAATTACTCCATCTGATGGATTTACGAAATAATCACCTAACATCTTATCTTCGGAGCTGTTTGCCCTCAAAATTTTTTCGTTGACTATTCTTTGAAATGATACCCAAGAATAGTCAGTTCCGTCAATGACAATCTTCCAGCCTATATTCTTATATTTAATCGGCTCATACTCCCAATCCCAACGCCTCTTGAATGCACTATCAATCGGAAACAACGATTGGTCTGAAGTATTCATAGTTGCATAGATATACAGATTTGATGGCAGACAAAGCTCCCCATCTTTTATGCCTAGATTGTCTTCGCCAAGCTCCTCTTCTAAGAAAGATTTCAAATCTGCATCAGCCTTGATAGTATATTCTGATATGCCATTTTCATCCCTATCAAGCAACTGGAATAAATCTCCGAATATTTGGGCGCAATTACCTCGATTGATTTCCTCAATAATAAGATATACTTTTTCTTCCGGTTTTCTATATGCCTGTATATAAGCATTAAGAAATGCCTGAGGAACGAAAGAATAAATTATACGAGATTCTTTTGAACAGGCAAGATATTCTTCTCCAACGGCCACTCCTTTATCAAATTCAACAGTGTAATTATCAGACATACCGCAAGCTTGGAGTATGTCTTTCTTATCAGAAAGATTCAACAGCTTTAACGAGCGCCAATATTTTGCTCCAAATTTTTGGGGAGAATATGTGACTCCACCCTCTTTCATTTCGGTTAATTTGCTAATGAGCTCTCCCTTAGCATATACTTTATCCATTGGTTTTTCCATTGTCGGTTTGTATGCTCCAACAAAGGTTGAATAATCACTGTCCGGATGGAATGTGGTTCTGAATATATTTTCTTTAAAAACACCTTCAAGTTGTGCCTTTATTTTATGGGATTTACCTGTACCTGGTGCACCGTAGAAGATTATCTGACGGCAAGTATCATCACACGTATTATTTGGTATCACTGTAGACGGCTTAAAGCTATCAGCTACGACCTCTAGTTTCGCTATAGTTGTCTCCAAAGCATCTTTATCAAGACAAATCTTAGCATCAGAATCAATGGAATCCAGCCTTGGTTGATTTGCCCAATTTATCACTTTGCTTAATGTTGAGAACAAGGGTTTAGTCTGAACTGTAGAATTTGCATTTGCAACTGAATCCGAGAAATATTCAGACCCATTGTTTCTCCAAGATGTTTCATCATATTCAGTCAGGTTCTTAAAGGTTTCTATATTAATCAATATATCTTTCAAAGTTTGAAGAATATTATCTAATCCGATCTGAAAGAACTTGGAGCCACCACGTCTGCCAGAGTTGCTGAACGTAATAAAACCACCTCTTTCACTCAAAGTAGCCTTAAAATCACTATTGCCGGATACTTCATTTAAAAATGAGAATAAATCTTTCATAATCCTATTACATCAATTGTTTAACTATTTCTTCAGCCAACCTTTTAATAACCGGAATAGCGACGCTATTTCCAAATTGACGGTAAGCTTCTTTGCGTGATACCACTATTTTAAATTCTATATTAGAATCATTATAATTGAGATTGTTCGCGCATTCCGGCTTTTCCCATCCCTCACCAATAATACGATACCCTTGTAATCTTCCGGCTTCCACCGGAGTCAGAACACGTGGGTTAAGTCCTTTTTCTGATTGATCAATAAGTATTTCGCTTCCATCTTTCCAATATCTAGCAGAAATAGTGCTCGTATATGTACTATCAGCATTGAATAGTGAATACCCGAATCCTTTCCCGTTTTTCCGGTTTCGTTCTTTGCGTTTTTGATGTCCTTCCCACATTTTATCACTAATGGTATATTGAGAATCCATAGTTTTTTCTGGCTCAAATATATCTGATACTTTGGTTAAAAGAATTCCTTCTTTCAACTTCTTCTTATCGTATATAGTAGAGCCATCTTCTGCTATTCCATATGGGAATCTAAATTCATCAACATCTACCAGCTTCTTATACCATGCTATAATGAATAAACGTTCTCTGTTTTGAGGTACTCCAAAATACTTTGCATTAAGAACATCAAAAGAATAAGCATATCCCAATTCTTCAAGTGTAGCTAATATTACTTTGAGAGTATTCCCTTTATCATGTGTCTTTAATCCACGAACATTCTCCAAAAACAAAACTCTAGGAGGATTGCCTGCATTAATTTTCTCTCTAATAATATTGGCTATACTAAAAAACAAAGTCCCTCTTGTATCCTCAAACCCTCTTTTAAGTCCTGCAACAGAAAAAGGCTGGCAAGGAAATCCGCCACAACAAACATCAAAATCCGGAATATGACTTGGAACGACATCATTTATATCTTCATTAAAATAAAGATATCTTCCATCCTTGTCTTTTTTGAAAAGCTTAGGCTCAATCTTTTTATAGTTTGCTTCATATGACAAACGAGCATTTTTATCCCATTCACTGGCAAAAACGCACTTACCACCAACATAATGCATTGCTGTATGAAATCCACCGATACCAGCAAACAGGTCTATGAATGTATATTTTTTTTTCATCATTTCCTTTCTCAGACTACTTTACCATTTCATATAAATCTTTCAAATCACACTGCAATATCTGAGAAATCTCAATCAATTGCGGTGCACTTGGCTGTGTGGTATTGGTACACCAGCGACTTATTGTCATTTTCGACACGCCAAGCTGTTCTGCCAAATAGGTGTTTGTAATCATCTTCTCGGCTAAAATAACCCGAATGCGATTTCTATACTCTTTCTTTTCCATTGAATTTACATCTACATTTATGTGCAAAAATAAACAAATTTGTGAACATCGCCAAGCAAATAGTCTGTTATATTGATTTGGAATAAGACTGAGTGGTTTTTTGGGACAGGATGGGTACATAGACTAATTATCATCCATGCTAATTTTTCTTGAATTTCCGACTGAACTATCCCAGTTTTTCGGATAGTTCCCTACTTCCATATATTATTCAAAGCGCAATGATTAGTCATTACACCATACCAACCACTTGATTGACATGTTCTTTTATTCATCATTGTCATCTGAAAAAGTCCAGTCTTTAGTGGCATATTCCTTTTCAAACTCTTCCAAATCTTCCTTGATGCGTTCACGGAAACTCTCTTCGCTATCATCACCACTCATCATCCAATCTACACGAG
>ERZ834798.2331-NODE-2331-length-14061-cov-3.804941_pt1 | contig 14061 bp, 10 predicted proteins | sample MGYA00519689_ERZ834798 | MGnify/ENA primary metagenome ERZ834798 (study PRJEB31850, sample SAMEA3708761) | human gut metagenome | biome: human gut; feature: human-associated habitat; material: faeces | place: China | collected 2014 ...
CAATGCCGCAAGAGAACTTCTTAAAAATCTAGGAATGGCTGTTGAGGATCTTCCGCCGTCACCAAAGGTTATTGTTGATACATGGGAATAATTCCGCTTTGTAACGGAATACAGGGAACAGAAATTTCATATTCTAAACTAACAACGGAGGGTAATTGAATGGACACTACCGATATTATATATAACTGTGCTCAAAAACTTGATTGTGATGCAAGACGATTTGAACCGATGAGCAGACACACTTCATTTAAAATCGGCGGAAAAGCAGATGTTTACATAAAGGTGACAAACCTTTCTCAGCTGATGAAAATCTTAAAGGAATGCGATGTCTGCAAGGAGAAGTATATTCTTCTCGGCAACGGCAGTAATGTTTTGGTTCCGGATGAGGGAATCCACGGCACGGTTCTCCGTCTTGACGGTGATTTCAGGAATATTTCATTAATTGACGATACAACAATCTATTGCGGCGCAGGCGCGGCTTTGGGAAGTCTGTGTAAGTTTGCCCAAAAATGCGGACTTTCGGGACTTGAATTTGCATGGGGAATTCCGGGAACAGTCGGCGGTGCTTTGTTTATGAACGCAGGTGCATACGGCGGTGAAATGAAAGATGTTGTATACAGCGTTTCTCACATCACACAGAACGGCGATATCGGCAGAACAGAGGCGGAGAATCTCGAGTTTGGCTACAGAACAAGCATTTACCGCAAAAACGGTTGCATAATCACAGGTGCGGTATTCAAACTTAAAAAAGATGATCCCGAAGAAATTCAGAACAGAATGAACGATTATATGAACCGCCGTTCAACAAAACAGCCGCTTGAATATCCGAGCGCAGGCAGTGTGTTCAAAAGACCCGAGGGTGCATTTGCAGGTGCGCTCATTGAGCAATGCGGACTCAAGGGCAAAACAGTCGGCGGTGCTCAGGTCAGTGAAAAGCACGCAGGATTTATCATCAACAAATCAAAGGCTACGGCTGACGATGTAAAACAGCTTGTGTCGGAAATTCAGAAAACTGTTGAAAATAAAACAGGCTACAAGCTTGAATGTGAACTTATTTTTCTATAAAGCAAAAAAGGTGTAATTTTATGGAATTTGTAATCATTACGGGAATGTCGGGTGCAGGCAAAACAGGCGCTCTTCATGTGCTTGAAGACATCGGTTATTATTGTGTTGACAATCTTCCGTCAAGTCTGTTGTCAACACTCTACCGACTTTGCCTCAAATCTGAAGATGATTCAATGAAGAGGGTTGCGGTTGTTGTCGATGTAAGAGGTAACGAAAAATTTGAGGAAATGTGTTCCCAGATTGAACACTTCAAAATGCATTACGAAAATGTAAAGGTATTGTTCTTTGACGCAATGACGGACAGGCTCGTTGTTCGTTATAAGGAAACAAGAAGAAGACATCCTCTTTCGGATAAACTCAAGGACGGTTCGGTACTGTCTGCCGTTGAGCTTGAAAGGGAGCTTCTTTTGCCTATTAAAAGAACAGCCGATTATAACATTGACACTACATATATGTCAAACAAACAGCTCCGAGAGCGAATTATGTCAATGTTCATGGAGGACACTTCACAAAGCATTACGCTGACATTTATGTCGTTCGGTTTCAAATACGGAATTCCGCTTGAGGCAGATCTCATTATGGATGTGCGTTGTCTGCCTAATCCTTTTTACATTCCTGAACTCAAACATCTTACAGGACTTGACAAAGATGTGCGTGACTATGTTCTTGAAAGTGAAGAAACAACCGAATTTTTAAAGCGACTTTTGAGTATGCTCGATTTTTCCGTACCGCTCTATCTCAAAGAGGGCAAAAGCGAGCTTGTTGTCGGCATAGGTTGTACGGGCGGCAAGCACAGAAGTGTTACAATCGCAATGCAGCTGAACGACCACTTTCGTGAAAAAGGCTATAGGTGTGTTATTCAGCACAGAGATATTGACAGGTAAGGTGCAGAAATGTCATTTTCCTCGGATGTAAAAAAAGAAATTTGTTCGGTTGAACAGTTTGACCGTGAGGCTCTCAAAGCGGAGCTTTACGGAATGCTTTTATTCAGCAGAAATTTTTCTCCGAACAAAATAACCTTCACAACAGAAAGCAATTATGCGGGAAATCGTCTTATATTTCTTTTGCAGAATTTATATATGCCGATAATTGAAAAACAATCGGCTTTGCGAACAAAATCAAGCGACAGCCATCTTTACAAAATAATTGTGGTTGACGGAAACGATTGCAAGCGTATTTTTGAAGATTTCGGTCATACGGACGGTCAGATTACTTTGCGTGTCAACAGGGCAAATCTTTCAAGCGAAGAACTTTCGCAAGCGTTTTTGCGTGGCGTTTTTCTTAGCTGCGGTTCGGTATCCGATCCCATGAAAAGCTATCACCTTGAATTCTGTGTTCCGCACAAAAATCTTTCTCAGGATTTGTGCAAGATTCTTTCCGAAATAACCGAATGTACCCTTATTCCAAAAACGGTTGTCCGCAGCGGCAGTTACATTGTCTATTTTAAGGAGAGCGAGCAGATTTGTGACTTGCTTACCTACATAGGCTCACCGATAAGATCAATGGAAATTATGGGTACAAAGGCAATAAAGCAGGTTCGCAACAATGTGAACCGCAGAATTAACGGTGAGGTTGCAAATATCGGAAAAATCGCAACGGCGTCTGCAAAACAGCTCAGTGCAATCGAACATATAAAAAAGACAGTCGGAATTGATTCTTTGCCCGAGGATTTGCGTGAAATCGCATATTTAAGGCTTGAAAATCCCGATATGTCACTTCGTGATTTGGGACAGAATCTTTCAACCCCAATCAGCCGAAGCGGTGCAAATCACCGAATGCAAAGACTGCTTGAATATGCAGATACAGAGGTAAAAACAAATGGAAAATAAAAATTTGACTTTTGAGCAGGCGAACGAACTGCTTGAAAAAACGGTTTCAAAAATGGAGAGCGGTGAACTTACTCTCGAACAGACAATGGAGGAGTACGCAAAAGCGTGTGAACTCCTTGCTTATTGTATGAAACAGCTTGAACAATGCAAGGGTAAAATTATTGATATAAACGAGAGAATTTCAAAGCTTTCAAAGGGTGATGACAATGACTAAAGATTATGCAAAAAATATTGAAAACGCTTTAAATAGCTGTCTGCCGAGTACGGATTGCCGTGAAAAAAAGCTGATTGACGCAATGGCTTACAGCCTTGAGGCAGGCGGAAAGCGTGTCCGCCCGTATCTTGTGTTCTCGTTTAACAGCCTTTGCGGCGGAAGTGAAGAGTCTGCAACGGCTTTTGCCTGTGCAGTTGAAATGATTCACACATATTCTCTCATTCACGATGATTTGCCGTGTATGGACAACGATGACCTCAGAAGAGGCAAGCCGTCAAACCACAAGGTATTCGGCGAAGATATCGCATTGCTTGCAGGTGACGCCCTTCTGACGCTTGCCTTCGAAACCCTTACAAACGAAAAGACAGTAAAAATCTGCGGAACTTCTGCGTGTTGCAGAGGTGTTTCCGTACTTTCAAAATACGCAGGTGCGACAGGAATGATAGGCGGTCAGGTGATTGACCTTATGAGCGAAAACACAAACGCTCCGATTGAAGTGCTTCGTGAAATGGACTACAAAAAAACAGCCTGTCTTATCAAAGCGGCTTGTGAATTGGGCTGTATAAGCGCAGGTGCAAACGATAAGCAAATTAAAGCCGCCTCTGAATTCGGCGAATGCATCGGCATTGCATTCCAAATTCAGGACGATATTCTCGATGTAACCTCCTCCGATGAGGAACTCGGCAAGCCCGTTGGCAGTGACGCAGAAAACAGCAAATCAACATATGTTTCACTTATCGGAATTGAAAAGTGCCGTGAGCTTGTTGATGAACTTACCGAAAAAGCTGTTAACGCACTTCATGGCTTTGACGGTGATACAAAAGAGCTTGAAGAATTTGCTTACAAGCTTGCAAAGAGAAATAAATAATTCTTTGCAAATATTAATTATACGGATAGGAAATAAATTATGGGTGAGTATGAACTGCTTTCTAAAATTAAATCACCGCATGATGTCAAAAAGCTTAATGACGAACAGCTTGAAAAGCTGTGTACCGAAATAAGGGAAAAGCTCGTTGAAACCGTGTCTGTAAACGGAGGACATCTTTCACCGAACCTCGGTGTTGTTGAACTTACCGTTGCTCTTGAGCGTAGCTTTAATCTGCCGAAAGACAGCATTGTATGGGATGTCGGACATCAGGCATATACCCACAAGCTGTTGACGGGACGCTACGAGCAGTTTGACACAATCCGCAAAAAAGGCGGAATTTCAGGCTTTCCGAAGCGTGCCGAGAGCAAATACGACGATTTTAACACAGGTCACAGCAGTACATCAATATCAGCCGCATACGGAATTGCAAGAGCAAAACACCTTATGGGCGACCAAAGCTACACCGTTGCCGTGATTGGTGACGGTTCATTTACGGGTGGACTTGCTTTTGAGGGAATGAACAACTCAGGCAGATTCAACAAGAACTTTATTGTTGTTCTCAATGATAACAAAATGTCCATTTCGCCGAATGTAGGCGCATTGTCACGCTACCTTACAACGGTAAGAATTCAGCCGTGGTATATGCGAGTCAAGAAAATTACGGAAAAAATTCTTTTACACATTCCGCTTATCGGAAAACCTCTGAAAAGATTTCTTCAGGGAGGAAAGTCTAAACTTAAAAATCTTGTGTACAAAAACACTCTTTTTGACTGCTTCGGTTTTACCTATCTCGGACCTATTGACGGACATAACATTGATGAGCTTGAAAATGCGTTTGAGTGTGCAAAAAAGGTGAATTCTCCCGTTCTTGTTCATGTTGTTACCAAAAAAGGCAAAGGCTATCAGCCTGCCGAGGACAATCCGGGCGGATTTCACGGAATAGGCAGGTTCGATATTGATTCGGGCGAACCGCTTTCAAGTCACAAGGGATTTTCGGCTGAGTTCGGAAAGACTATGTGCGAATTAGCCGAGGAAGATAAAAAGATTTGCGCAATTACAGCCGCAATGTCGGGAGGAACGGGACTTACCGAATTTTCAAGGCTTTTTAAGGAAAGATTTTTTGATGTCGGTATTGCTGAAGAACATGCAGTAACTTTTGGATGCGGACTTGCCGCAAAGGGTATGCGACCTGTTTTTGCCGTGTATTCAACATTTCTCCAGAGAGCCTATGACCAGCTTTTGCATGATGCGGCTCTCGGAAAGCTTCACCTCGTAATCGGGGTTGACCGTGCGGGAATTGTTGGTGATGACGGTGAAACTCATCAGGGTGTGTTTGATGTTTCGATACTCAACACCATTCCGAACACAACAATTTTTTCTCCGGCATATTTTGACGGTATGAGAAAATCTCTTTCAACCGCAATTTACATTTGCGACAGCCTCGCTGTTGTGCGTTATCCCCGTGGCGGAGAGCTTTACAGACCCGATGATTTCGGTGAAGAAAATCTTTCATACGATGTTTACGGAAATCCGAATTGTAAAAATCTTCTCATAACCTACGGCAGACTTTTCTCTTATGCCTGCAAAGCCAAGGAAACCCTTGCAAAACAGGGCGTTGAGATTTGCATATTAAAACTTTGCAGAATTAAACCGATTGACGAAAATGCCGTTGATTTTGCGGCAGATTTCGATAATGTATGGTTTTTTGAAGAGGGCATCAAAAACGGCGGTATTGCGAGAAATTTCTCCGATTTACTCTGTTGCACACAGTTTTGCGGAGATTATCATATAAAGGCTATTAATGACAAATTTGTCAAGCAGATGTCTGTCAGCGAGGCTCTTCATGAGCTTAAACTCGATGATGACGGAATGGTAAATACCATTACCAAAAATTTAAAGGAAAAGAATTAAGATGAAAAAAAGACTTGATATTCTTGTATATGAAAAGGGCTTTACCGACAGCCGTGAAAAGGCTAAGGCGATTATAATGTCGGGACAGGTTTATGTTGACAATCAGAAAGCCGACAAGTGCGGAACTTCTTATGATGAAAATGTTAAAATTGAAGTAAGGGGCAACACACAGAAATATGTCAGCCGTGGCGGTTTAAAACTTGAAAAGGCCATAGACAATTTTGACTTTGATTTAAAAGATAAGATAACAATGGATATCGGTGCGTCAACGGGCGGCTTTACCGACTGTATGCTACAAAACGGTGCAAAAAAGGTGTATTCGATTGATGTCGGTTACGGTCAGCTTGCTTGGAAGCTTCGCAACGATCCCCGTGTAGTCAATCTTGAACGCACCAATATGAGAAAGGTTACAAGGGAGCAGGTTCCCGATGAAATTGACTTTTTCTCGGTTGATGTTTCGTTCATTTCATTAAAGCTGATTTTGCCTGTTGCAAGACAGCTTATGAGCGAAAACGCACAGGCGGTCTGCCTAATCAAACCGCAGTTTGAGGCAGGCAGGGAAAAGGTGGGCAAAAAGGGCGTAGTTCGTGACCCTGCCGTCCATGTTGAGGTTGTCAGAAAAATATTTGATTTCTGCCTTGAAAACGGCTTTGATGTGCTTAATCTCGACTATTCGCCAATCAAAGGTCCCGAGGGCAATATAGAATACCTTATCCATCTTCGCAAAAGTGATGACCCTAAGTCATACACAGATGTAACACCCGAGCAGCTTGTTGAAAATTCACATGCCGCTCTTGATAAAAAATGAGCAGGTGCTTTTATGAAATTTGCATTAGTGGTCAATCTTTCAAAAGAACGGGCAATTAAATATGCAAAAAAGATTTCTCTTTTTCTTCTTGATAAAAATGCAGAAATTGCTATGATTGAGGAATGCAGTCAGTATTTTAAGGGAATCCATATTCATTATTCAAAAAATATTACGGAGCTTTTTGAATACTGCGATATGGCAATTACCGTAGGCGGTGACGGAACGATTATCCATGCCGCAAAATATGCCGCAAAAGCCGATAAACAGCTTATCGGTGTGAATGTAGGCAGACTCGGTTTTGCCGCAGATGTTGAACCGCACGAATATGAACAGCTTGAACGGCTTCTTACGGGTGATTACACAACAGAGGAGAGAATTTTGCTTGATGTTGAGGTCATAAAAGAGGACGGCTCAAAGCACTATCTTGCAGTGAACGATGCCGTTGTCGCAAGAGGTCAGCTTTCAAAAACAATTGATTTGCACCTGACGCTTGACGGTGACGAAATTTCTAAATACAGAGCGGACGGTTTGCTTTTTGCAACTCCGACAGGCTCAACCGCTTATTCTTTGTCGGCAGGCGGACCTATCCTCGCACCGAAAATGGAATGCATTCTTATGACTCCCGTTTGTCCGCACTCGTTATTTTCCCGTTCCGTACTTTTCAGCGGAGAATCTGAGCTTTCGGTTCATGTGAAAATCCCCGAAGAATGCTGTTGTGTGCTGACAATTGACGGTGAAAAAAATGTTCCTGTTCTTGCAACCGACAGGGTTGTAATCCGCAAATCTGATTTAAAGCTTAAACTTGCGTTGCTCCACAACCGCAATTTTTATAAACTGCTTAATGAAAAACTGAAAGAGAGGGATTTTTGATGAAAACAGGGCGACACGCACGAATTCTTGATATTATAGCCGAACAGCCCATTGAAACACAGGACGAGTTGCTTACCCGACTTCGTGAAGAAGGTTTCAAGGCGACGCAGGCTACAATTTCAAGAGATATCAAGGATTTACGCCTTGTTAAAACTCTCGGAAGTGACGGAAAATATCGCTATGCTACTGCGAACCGCAGTTCAACCGATATCCGCACCAATTTTTCAAATCTTTTCAGCACTTCGGTAAATTCAATAGATGTTGCACAGAATCTTGTTGTAATAAAAACCCTCAGCGGAATGGCACAGGCAGTTTGTGCCGCACTCGATTCTGCCGACTATCCGTCTGTTGTCGGAACAATTGCAGGTGATGATACAATCTTCATTGCCTGCCGAACAGCCGATCTTGCGGTGTCACTTACCGAAGAACTCAAAAAGCTTATTTGACAGGACTGATTGAAATGCTCAGAACTTTATATATAGAAAACATTGCCGTGATTGAAAAAACTTCAATAGATTTTGAAAACGGTCTTAATGTCCTCACAGGTGAAACAGGTGCAGGTAAAAGTATAATAATTGACGCAATCAATGCAATTATGGGACAGCGGACATCAAAAGAAATTATTCGCACCGAGGCTGATTCAGCCTTTGTAAGCGCCCAATTTGACGATATTAATCAAAGCATTGTTGAAAAGCTTGATGAACTCGGCTTTTCCGATGACGAGGGAACACTCATTTTGCAGAGAACTCTCAACAGAAACGGCAAGAGCAGTTGTAAAATCAACGGCAAGCCTGCAACGGTTTCAATGCTCAAAGAACTTTCAAAGCACCTTATAAACATTCACGGTCAGCATGAAAGCTACGAACTTTTCTCTCCCGAAACTCATATTGATTATATTGACCGTTTCGGCGGTTGCGAAAAGCTTTTGGCTGATTATAAAAAATGTTATGATGAATATAAAATTCTCAAAAAGAAATTACAAATTTATTAAGTTTCAAGAAAAGACACGCATATGCATAAATTAGGAGGTTTGATACTATATGAAAATAATTGATTTACTTTCATATCAGGTAAATGAACTCACAGAATCCGATGTTAAGCAGGGAGAAGAACAGGAGCTTGAGAGCGAAAGAACAGCGCTTATGAGCTTTGAGAAAATCTTTTCTCTGCTCAATGATGCAAAAATGGCTCTTGACGGTGACGAAAACTATGGCGGCGGTCTTGAATCGGTCGATTCTGCATCAACTGCCCTTCAAAAAGCGTCATCATATAATGCTGAATATGAAGAAATTGCAAATACGCTTACAGATGCATATTACAATTTAAAGGATTGTTGCGACAGCATTTCCGATGCCATTGATTCGCTTGAATCCGATCCGCAAAGGCTTGAAGAAGTTGAAGAAAGGCTTGACCTTATCAATCGTCTTACAAGAAAATATAATTGTCCGTCAGACGAGCTTTCGGACCTTGCCGAAAAATATCAGGCAAGACTTGACGAACTTATGAACTATGACCGCAACCGTGACGAGCTTGCGGAAAAATGCAGAGAAAGCGAAGAAAAAATGCTTGCGACTGCCGAAAAACTCGGTACTCTCCGCAGAAAAACCGCAAAAACCTTTGCAACAAAAGTAAAATCCGAAATGGCATTTTTGAATATGCCGAATGTTGAGCTTGTTCCGTACTTTGAAAAGTGCGAACCAAATTCAAAGGGTACGGATAAAATGGAACTGCTCATCTCCGCAAACCCGGGTGAAACACCTCGCCCTGTTGCAAAAATCGCATCGGGCGGTGAGCTTTCAAGAATGATGCTTGCAATCAAAACAGTTCTTGCAAGCACGGATACGGTTGATACCCTCATTTTTGATGAGGTTGACACAGGTATTTCGGGTTCAGCGGCAGAAAAGGTCGGCTTAAAACTGCGTGAAGTCAGCAAAAGCAGTCAGGTTCTCTGCGTGACACATCAGGCACAAATCGCTGCTCTTGCGGATTATCACTATCTTATACGCAAACAGGTTGAAAAAGGAAGAACATTTACAAATGTAACCCTCCTTGACCATAACGGCAGAGCAGGCGAACTTGCACGAATAATCGGCGGTGTTGATATAACCGATGCCGCACTTAAACACGCAGAATCAATGCTTGAAAAGTATAATAACTAATATAAATCAACTATATAAACGAAAGGGAGCGGCATTTTGAAGCTGTGGTCGGTTGCAAAACTTGATAAAACTAAGGCGGGGGAGATTCAGTCCCGCTATGAGCTGCCTGCAATTGTTGCAATGCTGCTTCAGATACGGAATATTACAACGAAAGATGAAATTGAAAGCTTTCTTTACAACGATTCTTTCATTGCCGATCCGTTTGAAATAAAAGATATGGATAAGGCTGTTGAACGCATTAACAAGGCGCTTGATTGCGGTGAACCGATTTGTGTTTACGGTGATTATGATGCCGACGGTGTCACCTCAACAGCACTTTTATATTCTTACCTTGAAACAATTGACGCAAACGCAATGTACTATATTCCGTCCCGTGAAACCGAGGGCTACGGAATGAACAAAAACGCTGTTGACAAACTCAATGAGCGTGGAATAAAACTCATAATTACTGTTGATAACGGAATTGCGGCAGCACAGGAGGTTGCATACGCAAGCTCACTCGGAATTGATACCGTTGTCACAGACCACCATATGCCCTCAGGCGAGTTGCCAAAGGCTTGTGCCGTAGTTGACTTGCACAGAGAGGACTGTAAAAGCAGATTCAAAAATCTTTCGGGGGTAGGTGTTGCCTTCAAGCTGATTATGGCGCTTGAAGGCGAATACTGCGACACAACCACCTTGCTTGACAACTATTCCGACCTTTTGAGCATCGGCACAATCGGTGATGTTGTTGAGTTGAAGGATGAAAACCGAGTATTTGTCAAACACGGACTTGAAAGCATTACAAATACCGACCGTCCCGGACTGCAGGCACTTATCAAAAATTCCGGTCTTACGGGAAAAACCGTATCTTCAACAAATGTGTCATTTACAATTGTTCCGAGAATAAATGCAGTAGGACGACTTGGTTTGTCCGAAAAATCGGTGTCGCTTCTTCTTACGGAAGATTATGACGAGGCGGCTGAAATTTCATCTCAGCTCTGCGTTGACAACTCCGAAAGGCAGGAGATTGAGCGTGATATTCTTGAAAAAATTGACGGAATAATCCGCAGAAAACCGTCGCTTGTCAATGATAAAATCATAGTAATTGACGGTGAAAACTGGCATCAGGGCGTAATCGGACTTATTGCCGCCAAGGTCAAAGAGGCTTACGGCAAGCCGGCAATTGTCATTTCAAAGCTCGGTGATATTGCAAAGGGCTCGGGCAGAAGTGTTGAGGGATTTCCTCTTTGTGACGCTGTTTTTGCCTGTTCGGATCTTCTCACACACAGAGGCGGTCATCCTATGGCTGTCGGGCTTTCTCTTGATTCCGAGAATATCCCTGCTTTTCGCAGGAAAATAAACGAATTTGCCGACAATTTCGGCAAGATGCCGTATGATAAAATCAACATTGAGTGTAAGCTCAATCCGGCATACATAAACCTTGATTTGATTGATTCTCTGTCGCTTATGCAGCCCTACGGTGCCGGCAATCCGACACCTGTTTTCGGTTTGTACAATATGACATTGAAGAACATTACTCCGCTTTCGGCGAACAGGCATTTAAGACTCACTCTGTCCCGCAATAACATACAGATTACTGCGATGAAATTCTTTACATCAACCGAAGAATTTCCGTATAAAATCGGTGAAACACTTGATCTTGCAGTAAATCTTGACCGCAATGAGTTCAACGGAAATGTGTCTGTTTCCGTAATTGTCAAAGATATAAAATCATCGGACTGCGATACCGAAAAGCTCCTTGACAGCCGTACAAACTATGAGGATTTTTGCAGAGGGAAAGAGCTTGACCGTTCACAGCTTTCGGATTTAATGCCCGACAGAAACGATTTTGCATTGCTTTACAGATATCTGAAAAGCAACGGCGGTTACGCTTTTGAAACCGCAACTTTGGCTCACATGCTTGACAACAGGCTGTCTTTTGGTAAAATTAAAGTGATACTTGAGGCCATGAGAGAGCTCAGGCTTATCGAAATTTCAGAGGGAATGAAAACCTCAAAAATTTCAGTCCTGCCCGTAAACGGCAGGGTTGACCTCGAATCAGCCCCGATTATCAAGAAATTAAGGGAGGTATTCTGATGGGTAAATTTTCAAATGTTGCACACTATCAGGATTTTACGGAACTGAAAAAGATTCTTTCCGCATCTGCTGCCAACACTTACGATATGGATAAAATCGAAAAGGCATATAAATTTGCCGAAAAAGCTCACGGTGACCAGCGCAGAGTATCGGGAATTCCGTACATTCTTCATCCCGTTTCAGTAGCCTGTATTGTTGCAGAGCTCGGTATGGATACCGATTCTGTCTGCGGTGCATTGCTTCATGACACAGTAGAGGACACAGGAGTCACACTTGAAGAGGTTACAAAGCTTTTCGGTGCGGATGTTGCCAAGCTGATTGACGGCGTTACAAAAATTTCAAAAATTCCGTACTCAACCCGTGAACAGCAACAGGCTGAAAATATAAGAAAAATGCTTATCGCAATGGCTGATGATATCCGTGTAATTATCATCAAGCTTGCCGACAGGCTTCATAATATGCGTACAATGAATTGTATGCCGGAACAAAAAAGAAGAGATAAATCACTTGAAAATATGCAGGTGTTTGCTCCGATTGCTCATCGGCTCGGTATTAAAACCATAAAAGATGAGCTTGAGGATCGTTCTCTTCAGTACCTCGATCCAATTGGCTATAAGGAAATCGAAGATGATCTTCTTATGACCGAAGAGGGTCGTGACAAGTTTATTGAATCCATTAAGAATCAGATTCTCGCAAAAACCGAGGGTACGATCCCCGGTGTGTATATCAGCGGTCGAGTAAAGAGTATTAACAGTATTTACCGCAAAACATATATGCAGGGCAAAACAATGGATCAGATTTTTGATATTTTTGCCGTGCGTGTAATCGTTGATACAGTATCCGATTGCTACAATGTTCTCGGTGTAGTGCATGATATATTCAAGCCTATCCCTAACCGTTTCAAGGACTATATATCAATGCCTAAGCCGAATATGTACCAGTCGCTCCATACAACCGTACTCGACAAAAACGCAATTCCTTTTGAAATTCAGATAAGAACATGGGAAATGCATTACACCGCCGAATACGGAATCGCCGCCCATTGGAAGTATAAGCTTGGAATGGGCGCAGGCGGCAAAAATAATGACAAAATGGAGGAGAACATCAAAAAGGTCAAGGATATGATTCTTGATCAGCTTGAGGCAGAAGATGTTACCGACATCGCAAAGAATATCAGAAACGATTTTACGGAAAACGATGTTTATGTGTTCAGCCCGAGAGGCGATGTGTTCAATCTTCCGCAGGGTTCAACTCCGATTGATATGGCTTATCTTATTCATACACAGGTAGGTCACAGAATGGTCGGCGCAAAAATCAACGGAAAGATCGTTCCGATTGACTATAAGCTTAAAACAGGCGATATCTGCGAAATTATCACCCAGAAAGAGGAACACCCAAACAGGGGATGGGTTGATATCTGTAAAACCGCATCGGCAAAATCAAAAATCCGCTCATGGTATAAGCATGAAAAGCGTGATGAAAATATTGCCGAAGGCAGGCAGATGCTTGACAAGGAGTTCAAGCGCCACGGCATCAATCTTTCCGAAGAAGAATATCCCGATTTTCTCCAGAAACTGATGATTAAAAAGCAGTATAATTCCATGGATGATTTCTATGCCGCAGTAGGCTACGGCGGTATTCAGCTTTGGAAGATAATGCCAAGGCTCAAAGAAGAATATCAGAAAGCATATGCGTCAGATATTGAAGAAATTGATGTTCCGCAAGCACCCGTAAAGCGGCCGAAGGCATCCGCAGGCGTTGTAATTGAGGGTGCAGACGATGTTCTTGTAAAATTCTCAAAGTGCTGTAATCCTCTGCCGGGTGACGATATTATCGGTTATATTACAAGGGGCTACGGCGTTTCAATTCATAAAAGGCACTGCACGAATGTGCCGAAAGATATCAGTAAAAGTGAAGAACCCGAAAGATGGGTAAGCTGTTACTGGGAGGACGAGGTAGGAGAGGCGTTCAGAAGTACGCTCCAGATCACCGCAGCCGACAGAACAGGACTTCTTGCAGATGTAACAATCAAACTTTCAAATATGCACATCTTTATTCATTCTCTTAATTCAAGAGAAGTCGGCGATGGCAAAGCTATGGTAACCGCTACTATTGATGTTACAGGTAAAAATCATCTTAAAGGTGTAATTTCAAAACTTTCTGACATCAGCGGAATTATTGAGATTAAGAGGTTATAATATGAAAGCAATATTACAAAGAGTTACTTTTGCGGAAGTAAAGGTTGACGGCAATACAGT